>ENA-ORSJ01001676-ORSJ01001676.1-human-gut-metagenome-genome-assembly--contig:-NODE-1676-length-17324-cov-5.266084_pt1 | contig 17324 bp, 13 predicted proteins | sample MGYA00242191_ERZ509158 | MGnify/ENA primary metagenome ERZ509158 (study PRJEB26280, sample SAMEA2338623) | human gut metagenome | biome: human gut; feature: human-associated habitat; material: faeces...
GAGTTTATACAGAATAAGGAATAAAATTATTGGTTATCAGCACTCTAAAACCTTATTCTATATAAACCCTAATATTCAAAGAAATTAAATAACTACTCCTATCTTTTCTTTTATCATTTTTTTTATTTCAATTTTAGTCATTTCAAACTCTGGACCTGCATCCATCATCATAATTGAATAAACTACATCATAAAGTCTATCCGATAATTTATTAGCATATTTTAAATAAAAATTATGAGCAAAAATTGCTGTTTTCTCAGGATTATATTCATGAGAAAATTGCAACTTTAGTTGTTCTACAAATATAAGTTCTATATTTCTGTATTCTACTGACATGGTTTTAATGATTTACCAGAAGATGTAACTTTTCCACTATCTATATCTTTTTGGGTCGGTGGATAATGTGGTAAGTCCAAGACCTCTCCATTATTCGTTTTAGGATGAACTCTATTAACATGACCTGATTGAGAATAGTTTTCTTGCCAAGAACGAACTTGTCCTGTTCGGGGATTATATTCAGTTACATAGGAAGAACCTCTCGTTGGACCTGCTGTTTTTGCAGGTCTTTCAATGCCATAGTATCGGATCCTACCATCAGGGAGGATTCGTTCTTTTACAGAAGTAGACTGTGCCTTTTCTAAAGCTGATAATTTTTTATTAAGTTTGTCAAGTTCAATAGAACTAAGTCCTGTTACATCAAACAAACTATTCGTATCTTTCACATACCCATACAGAGTAGGATTATTCCCTGCTAATCCAATAGGGTCTGTCGAGATATAATTACCTTGCCTTGGGTCGTAATATCTAAATCTGTTATAGGACAATTCAGTCTTTTCATCTTCGTATTGTCCCTGATACCTGAACGGAATGAAGCATTTTTCACCTGTATATTCCTTCGCATTTCCATACACATCCAGCAGCATCTCCCAGACAAGTTTTCCCCTGCTGTCGTATGCCTGTGTAGGGGTTCCCAGATAGTCATGCACAATCGTGTAGCGTTCCTGTTCCGTCACCTTGGCCACGGGGGTGAAGCTCTCACCGTCATACACCCATGTGATGACGTTTGCGAATGTCACCTCACGGTCGTAACTTTCCCGCCCCATGTCGTCCGTCACCAGCCTTGGCCGTCCGTCCTCCCTGCATTCCCACTCGTGGAGCAGCACGTTCCCGTCCCAGCAGAACATCCTTGCCGTTCCGTCGGAGGTCTTTGCCGTGCGCCTGCCCAGCGCATCGTACTCGAATGTCACGGTCTTTCCCTCCGGCGTGATGACGCTCTCCAGCATACCGTTTGCCAGCCACGTGTAGCAGGTGTCTCCCGGCTGCCATGCCTGTGTGTTGTCTACTTCGGTTTTCTCACTACCCGTGAAAATGCCCAGGAAACCGTGCCTTGTCTGTGCTTTCGGAGTTTCGGCCGGATTCCTCCGGCTCTTGTGTACGAGGTTCCCCTCACAGTCGTAGCTGTAATGGAACTCCCCGTCGCTCAGCAGCCGTCCGCCCCTGTCGTAGGTGCGGTCCCTGCGGTTCTCGTCCCGGTAGATGTTCCCCACCAGGTCGGGTGTGCGGAAGATCCGGTCAAACATGCCGTATTCCCCCCGTATGAGGTTTCCCATCGAGTCGTAGTCGAAGATGACCGGTTCGGCAGACTGATTGCAGCGCATCGACATGAGCCTTGCGCCCACGTCCCAGCGGTAGCTTCGGAATCCCGTGTGCCGTCCGTCTGAATGCACGTGGCGCGAGCGTACCATACCCATGTCGTCATAGTCCGTTGCGATGCGAATGCCTCCCGTGGCGAAACGCTCCACCTCGCGTCCGGCGTCGTCCCGTCCGATACGGCTCTCCCATGCCGGGGCGTCTTCCTTGCCTCCATGCGCGTTCACGCCGCTTACCAGCCCGAATCCGTCATAGTCCAGCCCCACGTCCGCGCCCAGCGAGCTCCTTACCCTCGTGCGGTTCCCGTAGGCGTCGTATTCCGACTCCACGGAGGTCACTTCCACGGGTTTGTCTCCTCCGGGCAGTTCCATGCTCTCCCTGATAATGCGCCCCGCCGCGTCACGCTCCAGCCGGATGCGTGCCGATGCGTTTGCCGCCATCACCAGGTTGCCGTTCTTGTCATATGAGTATTCCTCCCTCGTGCCGTCATGGTACGACACGGTGCTGACACGCCCCCTTGCATCGTATTCGTAGGCGGTGCTTCTTCCTCCGGGACGTTCCACGCGCACGGTCTCCCCGGCACGGTTGCGTGTGTAGTGGCGCGTCATGCCGTCAAAGCCCCTTTCCGTGCAGACCTGCCCGGCCTTGTCTCGGATGAAGCTGTACGAGTCGCCCCGTTCGTTCACCACGTCCGTCAGCCGCTCCATCCTGTCGTACAGGAACCTGACCTCACGCTCTCCCTCCACACGGGTGGCGAGGCTTCCCAAGGGGGTATATGTCATCCTTACGTGGCGGTGCGCGTCCCGTGCCTCGGTCACGCTGTCGTAGGCGTCATATCCCAGCTCCACGGTGTTGCCGTCATGGGCGTACACGCGGGTGACACGTCCCAGTGCGTCGTACTCGAAGCGGTCGGGGCGGAGCAGGGGTGAGTGTTCTGCAGTCACCTGTCCCCTGCGGTCATAGTCCCACCGTCGCAGGGTTTTGCCGTTTTCCGTCCATGACACGAGATTGAACTGCCCGTCGTAGGCCAGCTCGCTCACGCGGTCTCCCTGCTGCATCCTGACGAGCATTCCGCTGTCGTCGTAGCCGAAGGCCGTCACTTCCCCCGTCGGGCCGATGGTGCGGGCTATCAGGTGTCCGCGCTTCTCGTCGTACAGCAGGTGGATACGGTTCCCTTCCGCGTCCACACGGATGACGGGCCGTCCCTGTTCGTCATAGATGAACATTTCGCCGCTGCCGTCGGGATAAGTCACTCCCGTCAGGTTTCCGGAGCCGTCGTAGCTGTAGCCCGTCACGTGCCCTTCGGGATCTGTCACGCGGTACAGCTCCGAGTGTTCGGTGTACTCATAGCGGGTGGTGTTGCCCAGCGGGTCTTCCACCGAGGTGACGATCCTGTCGGGCCGGTACCTGTAGGTGGTCACTCCGCCCGTGGCGTCGGTCACCAGGTTGCAGCCCTTTTCCGGATGGTACTCGATGCGTCCCTCCTGTATGCCGTCCCTGCCGTAGGTGTGCACGCAGCGTCCCTTGCCGTCGTATTCCCAGCGGAAGGTGTCCCCGTTCCGGTCGGTCTTTTCCGTCATCAGGTGGTTCTCGTACACGATGCGTGTGGTCTGTCCGAGGGCGTCGGTGATGGAGGCCATGTTTCCCTCCCTGTCATATCCGTAGGAAACGAGCGTCTCCGTCCCTTTCTCCGTTACGAGGGACAGGCGTGTGATGAAGCCCCGGTGTTCCGTCTCGACGCGCACCCGCCGTCCGGCTGCGTCCGTGATTTCCGAGGGCTTCCCGTTGGTGAAGGCGATTGTGGTGCCGAGCCCGTCCGGGTTCTCCGTCCGGGTCATGCGGTAAGTCAGGCCGTCGTCCCCCCGCAGGTCGAAGAAGGAGGTCAGTTGCGTTTCATGGTCGTAGGCCTCGTAGCCCTTCTCCGTGTGCCTCAGGGTCGTCCGTTCCTCGCGCAGGTAGAAGGTTCCGCCCACCGGCAGGGCGGGGAAGGCTGCGACGCGGCCGTCCTCCAGCCGGAGCGCCACGGCGTCCTCTTCCGGAAGCTCCTGCACGCACCGGTCATAGACACAGTGCACACCGTGGCCGAGCCATCCGGTGTATGCGGAGTCGGAGTACCAGGAGCGTTCCCAGGAAAGGGGGACGGGGGAAGGGAAACGGAAGTCCGTGCCTTCGTAAACCACAACGCCGCCGACCAGGTCCACAGGCTCGAAACCCATCTTACAAAGTTTTTCCGCCAGTTTCTGCGTTCCGGGAATTTTTTTCCCTAATTTGCTTTGCAGGATTTTGGTATTGAATTTACTGATGCCTACCTTCTTTAGTACGCTGAATCCGATGTTTCCGACAAGTCCTTCCAATGCCCCTTCGATATCCGGAATATAGGGCCCGCCGACATATACCGGTTTGCCGGTGTTGCCGGGTATGGAACAGGAAGTTGGTGCAAACAAAGTGGGCACAAGTTTTTTCTTCTTCGCTACCTTGTCATTCTCCAGAGTGGCGGACAGGGGAAGTCCTATGTCGTTGCAGGTCATCACCATGTAACCCTTCGGACTCAGACGGCTGCCGTCGCAGAACACGTTCTTGGAGGAAAAGAAGTTCATGCTCTCGTGACCAATCATTGAGGGATTCAGGAAACTCCCAGTAAGGGGGAAATGGACGAGCGTGAACAGAATGCCGCTCGTATCCGATACACCTCTTTTCAGTCCGTTGATGGTGACGTTGGTCCCCAGGAACGGAATATAGTCAGCCGGGTCAATAACCATCCCCACGTAAGGGTGGATGGGATTGTAAGGTGGAGTGGCTGTCATGTGAATGTCCACCCCAGTGACTATCGTCAGATGTGTGTCAACGAGTAGCATAATTGTTTCCTCTGGTTGCTATTGTTAAACTGATTGTATTCTCTGCTTAATTCCGCCTTCCATACCACGCTACCAGCAACGAGCTTCCTACCAATACGGCCACACTTATTATCCACAAATAGATATACATCTTTTTCTGGTATTGCTCAAGCGAATGCGCGTGCTGCTCATTGTATTTTACCAACGAGTTGATTTGCTCCTGCTGGGTGCGCACCAAGTCCAATATTTCTTCATTGATGCCCTTTTGTTCACTCAACGACCGGGATAGATTCTTAAAATTCCGGTTCACGGTGTATTCGTCTTTTATATATCCCATCGTCCGTACTTGGATGGCTGACAAATTTATGCTGTCAGGCTCTAATACCGTCTGTTGTTGTGTGGCTGGCATGGCATTTTGATCCTTGGCATAATGGTTGAAAATCAGGATGCCTACGAGAATTCCACTTAACAGGAATGCAATTAGCGCGATGATGACGAAAAAGAGATTGCTCCTGTGGGGAGCTTTTTTGAAAGAGTCATCTTCCGGCTGGATGGAAACAGGCGTAGGATTGGCTTTGGGTTGTGGGATCTCCTGTTCCTCCACTTCCTTTTTCTCCATTTCTTTGCGTTTGGATATTTCCAAAAATTCACGTTTGCTTATTTGATATTTGTCCCCTTGGTACAATACCACTTCGTTTTTTACCAGCCAGTCTAACGCTTCGCGTACACTGCGTTCCGTGACCTTGATATTCTTGGTATTCCAATATACCTCAGAGCAAGTCACCCATACGGGTTTGACAAGGGATTTGTTATAGAGTATATCTAAAACTTCTTCTTGTAATTGTTCTTTTGTTTGTTCCATTTGCTTTTACGGTAATAAATGTTTGGGTATAAAATAATATGTTTCTCCGGCCATAGGAATGGTATCAAAGGATTGTTGCTGGTACATACCTTCCAGCACCTTCAATTTTTCGATTAATGACGGATAGATGGTATGGAATCCGTTGTTTCTACATTTCCTTGGCTTCAGACGGCGGATTTTCAGTTGATAGAGCAATTCTTCTTCGGCAGGGATTCCTGTTCTGTAATAGAACAAATCTGCGATGTACGCATTCCTTTTCAGCAGTTTTCGCTGATAAGCCTGGTTAAGGCTTCTCCTTTGCTTTCTATATACTTTCCGCAGTACCCGGAACTCTTTCTTTTCGATGCTCTCTGAAAATTCAGGCAACAGGCCACGATAATTCTGCAATAGGTCTTCTAGTTCCTTTTCACTGAATACATAGCCTTGCGTATAATCGCAGAGCGAGGAATCTGGAACGGAAAGCTTGGCGAAGTATGTATCAGAAACGCTGTTGCGGTTGATGTACTCGATTCGCATGGTATCAGATATGGGCGAGCGCTGGAATATTTCTTTCAAGTCCGGAGTAGGACGGCTGCGCAAAGTACCCAATTTGCTTTCATGATACAGCAAGGACTTCAGTATCGTTTCATTGGTGGTCTGAATATTCAGGTTGATGGAATCCAAAGCAACTTCCAATGCGGTGTTGTGTAGCAGGCCTCTTCCTTTGGGGAACAGGATGCCACCGGCTGAAAGACTTTGCGATGGAACGTCAAACAGAAAAATGTTTGCTTCGTCGGTTTCAATATTTCGGAACAGTTCTGGTTTTATCAATTTGTCATCTACGATGTAGTTGCCGATATGATTTACATATTGGTGGGACAACGCATCAAGCATTGATTTGGCTTGTAGGATAAAATCTTGATAGGGTGTTTCATAGGACCGTTTTGTCTGTACAAACAAAAAACTTCCCAATTCCTGACCGGCTTTGGTTATAAGGCTTTTTCTTATATTCAAATTCTGGTTGCTTCCTAATATAATGAACAGGTTCTTGTCGAACGTGGTATTGTTTACCGTATTCAGGATTTGCTCTAGGGCTGCGTTAAGGCCGGAGTCCCCACGTCCATACGTGGCCCGGATGCTGTCGGATGTGATAAAGTCAAGCCAACCTGCAAAGTCTGAAAGCAATGACGAATAACGGTTGCCCGCATTGGATATACAGGTTGCTGTAAATTTGTACCGCATATTAGGCGGAAACTTCATTTTCATGTTTTGCAATGTGTTACAAAACATGTTTGCCATTATTTGTTCGGAATTAAAATATAGGAAATGTATATTGATTAGATTGTTTTCTCTTTCCATTCGTCTGATGTCTGACGAATAGATGTTGCCTCCCTTCACATTGATCAGATTGTTGTATCGTTTGTTCCATACCAGTACAGGCATGTTTATTTCTGTATTTCCGTACTCGGACAAGTATGGATATTTTATATTCCCTGCATAATCGAAAAGGATTCTCGACTGCAGGTTTTGGTTGTGGATTTGAAACGTATCCGTGCGGTTGGAGATTCCCGGTATGGAATCATAATATTGTGTTTCCCCTACCAGAAAAGACCTGTTTTGTCCGACTTCAGCTATTAAATCAGCCGGAATCCATCCCAATATCTTACGGGAATCATCATCCAAAGCCGGCCTGTCTGAAACCAGAACGGCACGTTTTCCCTTGTCGTATTTATAGGCATATACTATCTGCCCGTTCAGCAACCCTCCTTCCAGCTTGTTTTTCAGGAGCGGTTCACCATATACGTTTAGCGTGTCTCCTCGGAAATAACGCTGCATATCATAAAGACGGCTTAAATCCGTGAGTCCTATCCGGTATTTAATTGGCTGATTGTTCTTTGTGTTTATGTAGGCATGGTCGTACATCAGCATATTGTCCACGGGAATCCACCCTGCGTATTCTACTTTGGAGGGTTCCTTGAAATGCCTTTTCTTGGATAGCAGGAAGCTGTAAAATACTTTTGGCTTTCCTATGATGTCTTGGTCGGCACGTACCAGCTTATATGTATTGTTCTCTTCTCCTATAATGTAATAGGGCACCCCAATGTTTTGCTTTTCCCTTTTCCGCTGGAAATAGGGGTCTTCATAGGCTTGGTTGCCGTTTCTGTCAGAATACACAATCCGGTTGCTCCTGTCTTTTCTTACAGAAGGCTTTTCATCTGTGCCGGGATAATAGTTGAATATGTTTTTCCCGGTGATTCGTGTCCGGTTCCATGCGGATACCTGACCTGATACACGGATGGGTATGCTGGCTCCTGCCCAAGCAAAGAGTAGCATAACTATGAGATATTGATATGTATGTTTCATTTTTCTGTATAGCTTTGGGTTACTTGAATGGTGGAAACGCAGTGCAGCTTGTCAATATGTACTTCATCAATGCGTACATGCCTTTTGGTATTGCTTTCAAGAAAGTGAAGTCCTTGACAGTAGCCGGTAAAGTCATTGTATTTCTCTCCGTTGACAACTACCACCACCCTGTCCGCAGGAGTACAAAAGTATTTGTTTCGAATGTAATTGTAGTGCTCGTAATATACGGAATGTTGTGAGACACGTGCGTCAGCAATGGCTTGCAGGTGTTTGCGGATATCATTCTGGGCAAGTGTAAGGGAATCCACGACCACGATTTCTTCCGCCTTTTCAAAACGGGGCAGAATGGTGATGTGATGTTTTACCGGATATTTGGTCGTATTCGTCTGTAATTGGATGGTATATTCTCCCGGATTTTCATAGGTATAGACGACCTGTTGTTCATAGGCATCTACCGTACCGCTTTCGCCGAATTCCCATAACCAACTGTTCATTCCATATCCTTCGGCCGCAAATACAAGTTCCTCTCCCTGGTAGCCTTCTGAAACGCCATATATGTGGGGGACCGAATCTATGGCCGCCCTTTCGGTTCCTGATATGACTTTGATGTATTTGTTAACGGTGTAGTTATCGTCGATATTGAGCGTTACCAGATATTTGCCGGGTTTTTTATAAGCATATTTGATGACAGACTTGTCTTTCAGGACATCGCCGTTACCCATCTGCCATAACATCTTCATCCCTTTGGTGGCCACTGTATCATTTACCATAAACTCCAAGGACTCGTTTACTTCATAATGATAGTTGTCGTTGGAATCGAAGACATAAAAGTCGATATTCTTCAATTTGGATTGAGAAGGCAGCATTAACACGATGATGATACCGGTTAATGCAAGGATGACAAATGCAATGATGATAATCGTTCTTTTATTATCCATAATACTTACAAGTTTGCTTTACATTCTTCAAGGTCTTTTTCTATCAGTTCATTGTTGTATTCTAAGGCACTCAGTTCTTCCCGTATGTCGAACTGGAATTTCAAGGTCTTGGAAGACAAAGGCCCGAACATGTATCTGGAGTTCATGCCGTTTCGTACATAAATCTCCTGAAGGCTGAAAATGTCTCCTTTAATTTCATCCATGCGTTGAACCTGATATGTGTTGAAATCCAATGAATCAATCTGAACCCAGACTTCGGCTGATTGTTTCGCATGTGCTCTTTGTTCATCAAATATGCTTTCGGAATGGTTTATGTCTTTAATTAAATCCGAACTCTCTTTCATTGGAATATCAAAAATGTACTTGCACATAATGATAAATATGAGCAGGACGGAAAACACTAGCAATAATGCAAAGCGTATGTTTCCCCATATATTTTCATCTTTTGTCATGGCTTTTGTATTTTTTCTTTAGTCAGTTCCTGATATTTGTCTCTGCATTTTTCTAATTGCTCTATGTTGGACTCCCTTTTTTTCGTTTCACGGTCAAGGTAATCCATTGTAACCTGAATCTCTTTAATCTGTTCAAGCATAACCTCGTAAATCTCAAAATTGTGGGTGAGGTTGCTTATTTCACTTTCCATCAACTGACGTTTCTTGGTTATCAGGTTCTGTAAGTGCTTGTGTTCGCTTGCATTCCGTTTTTTTGTTTTCAGACTGTTCAGGTCACGGAACAGTTCTTCCATCTGGAAATTGAACTCGGCCTGCTTCTTGAAAACCTCATCATATTCCGATTTCTTGTTTTCAAGCAATGCTATTCCCTTTTGCGCCGTCACGATGGAGGCGCTTCCGCATAAAGCAATAATTACCAACGTAACAAAGAATATAATGGAGAATTTCCATTTGCTATTCTTTCGTTCTTCCATATTCATCGATTCCATATTGCTGCTGTTTTAAGTTTAAAAGAAAGACCATCTCTTTTTCTTTTCCTCTTGTTCTGTATCGGAAGTATTTTCTTCTCCTACGACAATGTTTTCTCGTACAAGACCGATATATTCCAGTTCTCCCATTTTGTGGAACATTTTTTCTAGAAGTAACAAAAATGTCCCCGATGTACGGAATGAGGCGCTGATGTCCGTATGGTCATATACGATACCGGCTACATCTTCCATACTGCGTGTAAAATCGGAGGGTGTGATATTGGTCCATTCATAGTAGTACTGGAGCAGTTCTTCACGCATGGTTTCCGGCAGAGTCTGCAACGCGGATATAAGTTCATTGGCCAGTTCATTGATGGCTTGTACAAGAAAGATGGGAGGTTGCTCCTGCGCAATCTGTTCAATAAAGAAAATGTGACTGTTATAAAAAATGCTGAAAGCCTCACATAAAATAAATGTATTATTGGCCAACACATCTCTGCGCTTGTCCGATAGATTACGGCTGTATATTACCCGTATATCTTCTTTGATATTGTGCAGGATATGTGCGAGCTGGTTGATGAATGATTTTACACTGTCATGGTAAGCGGACTTCTGCAACGGCGGAATGTACTGGCGATTGACGGCAAAGGTGTTCCCGTGGGATTTGATTTCTCCTATAATCAGAAAGTTCTTGCTGTAAAAGGCCTTGTTCGCCTGACTTTTGGGGACGATATGTACTCTTATGCTTGGCAATACATGGGGATGGTGCAGTGGAATTTCTTCCGGGTCTGGCTCTCCGACAGGAATCTGTTCATAAGGGTTAACTGATACCAGAATGAGAAATTCATTATCCTCCATAGAAAGAGGATTGCCCTCGGTCAAGGTTGCGGTGGGTACATAATCTCCGTACAATCCTTCATAATAGATGACAGGAAGTCCGCCTCGTGTCAGGCCGTTACATTTTTTCAGTCTGACAGATAAGGTGTCAAGAGACTCGCCGTTGATATCAAACTCGATGTTGTCATTTGAATTGTCAAAGGCTTTTCCGATGCCGTAATTGTAATCGGTGAGGTGGTCTTCTGTGCTTCTGTAAAGCGACTCCATCACACTATAATAATTCCCGAAAAAATGATGAGCCGTCAACTTTAGCCCGTTGACCCAATTAATCGGTAAATATTCTATTTTCATATCTTTACTTTTTTGTTGAGGTTAATTTGACTCTTCTTATATAAATTGGACGGTTGTTTTTGATTTTGTTCACTTCGCTGTTCTCTTTGGGATTCAATATGCGTATCAATAAGGGATAGTTGGACCATTTGGTGGTATAAAAAGTCCATCCAACCTTGTAGCCGTCTTTTTCCGTTTCGATTTTGTTCTGTGGGAATCTGCGGTTCTGGTCTTCAATGAACCAGTTGAACCAGTTTCCCAAAGATATGCCATTGGGTAACTTTACGACCAGCGTGGCGTAATTTTTATCGTTAATCTTTCGTTTTATCTTTACTTTGACAGATTTGAACTCGAAGCTGTCTATGTTGTCCCAATAATTGCGGTCGAATGTGCCGAATCCCAATTCCCAAGGGATGTAAATGGGAGGCGGAATCAGCAGGAACAGTTTACGGCTAAGCATAATCATATAAGGGACAATGAACCATGAAACATTTAAGGCTTCCCAGATGGCATACGGTAGACCGCCGCTTAGACGTTCAAATGCCAGATAATAGATCCACCCTCCTAATACGCCGGAAACAATCAGCAGCAGAATGGTTCCTGCTGTAGATTCTGACAGTCCGATTGCTTTATACATATCCGATTCTGTATATCTCCAAAATATAAAACCCAATCCGATATAACACAGGATGGTAAGTAGCAATCCGGCCCAGACGAACTCGTTTCTTAAGAGTCCGAAAAGGCAGGGAAGAGCTATTATCAAGGCTGAAATGAGTATGAAGATAATAGCTTTTTTCATACTTAGCTTTTGCTTGAGATTTTTCATGCTGTTCAGGATGAAGAGCATGATCATCACAAAGAATGGAGCCAGCAGATATTTGAAAAATATGGATAATAACATTTGCATAATCTTATGTGTTTTATGGTTTACAGACTCATATCATATCCTAATCGGTTTTTACCTAAAACGCAGTCTATATGACCTTGTACTTGGTATTTGATGTTTATCTTCCTGAACGAGAGTATAAAGAAATTCAGGATGGCGGTAACCAAAGTTACAATACGCATCAGGCCATTGTAATCGTTCATCTGCTCGACGTGGTTGAACATTATAGTTGCTTCCAAATCGTCCCCCTCACATTCTATAGGACCGTTTAGCCCGATATTCTCGCCCAATATACCTTCATTCAATGGAGCATAAAGAGAAGCTGTTATTACATGCGGAACATATTGGAGACGGACTTCCATATCCAGTACGATAGAAAAGATTTCTTCGATGGCAGGAAGATTCTCCTTGTATTCCTCCGCATGGCATAAGAATAGAAACAGCTTGTATTTTTGGTGTTTGGAAATATCCAAAGGTGTAAGCAGCAGCGTTTCTATCAGGCGGTTCAGATTTTCTTTTGTGACCGGGTTGGTAAAAAAATTCAGGTCTCGGTCAATGATTTTGATTCGCTCTATAAAAAAGCCCGTGTCAAAAGGCGCGAAAAATGAAATCTGTTCCTTTTCCCGTTTCCTGTTCTCACGGATGGCATCTACGATTTCTTTGTTGCTCATACCTGGCGTACTTATGACCAAAGGGTGGAACAGCAGCTCTGGCAACTGATGATAGATGCTGTTACGTGCCAGATGTAAGGTTACAATTTCTTTGTAAGTATTGGGAGTTGATAAATAACGCAAAGACGCACTCATGATGTCTTTTGAGTGAACACGAGGGTTCATACCATGACAAATCACCATGATAGAATCCAACAGCTCTTCCCCAAGTACGAACTGCAATTCTTCAAAAAAGACTTCTGCAGTATAATTGCTTGCGTTGCTGCGTTTCAGTTCATTTATTTTTTCTTTCCTGTCTAACGAAGTTCCCATGCAAGTTCGTTATTTCTGTAGTTCACAATAATGTTATCTCCCGGTTTCACGCTCTCTGATACGATAAGACGCGATACGGTCTTTTTTAGATATGTTCTGATTACTCCTGCAATAGGACGGGCGCCGTATTGGGGAGAGAAACCTTTTTTTGAAAGATACTGGAGTGTTTCTTCCGACAATTCCAGGTTGATGTTCTTTTGCTCCTGCAGTTGCTTTTGCAAGCGGGAAAAATGTAACAGGAATATTTCTTGGGCCACTTTCTCATTAATGGGAGAGAACGGTACAACTTCGGTCAGTCGCCCTAGGAACTCTGGTCTGAAATACTGTGCCATTACTTCAATGAGTTTGGCAGAGGTGGGAGTTTGCCCGGCCTGTATCTGTTCGGCAATCCATTGGCTTCCGATGTTGGATGTGAAGATGATGATGGAATTGGAAAAATCGCCTTCCCGTCCCAATTTGTCATGTATCTTTCCTTCGTCCATCATCTGAAGGAATACATCATATACACTGGAATGCGCTTTTTCTATTTCGTCAAAAAGAACGACGGAATATGGCTTCTGTCTTATTTGGGTTACCAAAAGACCGCCTTCCTCATAACCGACGTATCCCGGAGGCGCACCGTAAAGCAATGCGGCCGAATGTTCTTCTTTGAATTCTGACATATCAAATCGGATCATCGCAGATTCATCGTCAAACAGAAGCTCTGCCAGCGATTTGGTCAATTCTGTCTTACCTGTTCCGGTCGGTCCTAAAAAGAAGAATGAGCCGATTGGCTTTTTAGGGTCACTCAGTCCACTTCTCGATTCTATGATGGCATCGGACAAGGTCGTAATCGCTTTGTCTTGTCCCTTTACTCTTTCCCTAAGTTTGGATTCTATCCCTAAAAGACGGTCTTTTTCTCTGGCTTGGATTTTTCCTATAGGGATGTTCGTACATTCTGCTACGATAGCCTCTATTTCAGCCGGCGTTACTTTTTTGATGGTAGCGGATGAAATATCTTTCAAGTCCGACAGTGTTTTACTTATGTTTTGTATTTTCACTTCGGAACTGTCATCCTTATTCCAGATATAGGTATCGGACAGTTTTGATGTGATGACAGAACCGACTTTGTTGAATATCATGTGATGCAACAGTTTCAAATCCGAGTCTTCTGCGGGTTTGCCCTCTTTACCGGTCAGTCGCTCCAATTCTGCTTCTATATTTTCGATTGCATTCTTGGCATTTTTATTGCACAGACGTACTGCCGCCGAAGTCCTGTCCAGAAGGTCAATCGCAGCCGATGGCAAATTGCGTTCTTTAAAATAGCGTTTGGACAACTGTATTACTTGGGGAATACAATCGTCGGAAATGCTTAATCCATAATGCTTCTCTATTTCGTTTTTATGTAAATTGAGCGCACACACTAAAGTGGAATAATCCAGTTCCTCCGCATGGATGATGACAAGTTTGCTTTCTATCGAGTGCTTTTCAATGTGCTTGCGATAGGCGTCATTGGTAATGGTAAGTATAAGATTGCAGGCCCCTTCACTGATTTGGGCATTCAGGATGTTAATCAGCGCGGTTGATTTCCCGCCCATACTGTTGTCCAGTAATACCTGCAAATCATCTATTACGAGAGCCACCTGGTCAAGCTGTTTGAGTTTTTTTATCAGTGCGACAATCTTCTGTGCCATTTCGTTCTCGGAAGATGCTCCAGCAAGCAGTTTGGCTGTGCTCAGTCCTACCACGGATACCTGCTGTAACATTTCGTCCTTGTTGTTACAGATCTCTTTCACAAAAGCATGGATTATCGCTGTTTTTCCTATACCGGAATCTCCAACTATCAGAATTGCCTTGTTCTCAGACCGTTCCAGGCACTCCAACATCGTTCTTGTTTCCTTGTCTCTTCCGACTACTATAGCACCGCTTTTGACGATAGTTTCTGTTTTCAGATTTTCAGCGTAGGGGAATGATGCCAATATCTGATTTTCCTCTCCCTGGTAAGAATAGATAGATGATGCGGCAGAGTAATGGTTAAGTATATCCTCTTCGCTGACTCCCAGAAGTTCTATTTGCTGGTGCGAATAAACAACACCTTCCCTGGATATGGCTGCAAATATGCAAACGGCATCTATATGATCACTGCCTAGCTTGATTTTGGAACGTTCTGCTTCGTCAAAGACTTTTAAGACTTCATCGTCCGGAGTTATTTCATCGGAATCATTATTGTTATTAGGCGAAGAGTACATTTCCTTGCGTGTATCAAACCAGTCAAAAAGATAATCAATGTCTTTTTGCATGGATTGCAATATCTCTTTCAGACCCGTGCTTTCGGTCAGCATGGCCAGAACCAGATGGGGCACACCGTATGTGCTTTTCCGTTCCTGTCGGGCCATTGACTGGGCTATTTTGATGGCAGAAACCAAACTGGGGCTATAGTCATTGTTTATCATAAGAATACTATTTTATAAGTTGAATTATATACAGACCTTTCAGCCATATCCTTTTCCAGATAATGCGCATAAGCAGACAAGTCTGCAAAGTCTCTTACATTTTGCTTTAATTTTATTTCTATTTTCATGATACGGATAAATCCTTTCTTCCTTTCCGGAGAAATGGCGACACCATCCTTAATCTGTACAGAGTCTACGCTGCTTCCGATTTTATGGGAAATATAATTCTGAATATCTTGCTTGGATACGATTCTGTCCCGACTGACAAGTCCGTATCTGAGACTATGGACGAGATTGGAGTCTTCCGTATGTACCACCCCTCCTTGGACTGGGGTTCGGAATACAATGCTGGATACGTCATATTTTTCCATATTGAATTGCTGCACAAAAGCTCTCTCATCCAGCCTGTTGGCTATATTCCCGGATGTAATCCAGTATTTCACTTCTGCACTGGTGGCCGAAGGAGTGGGGACGGTCAGCGCAAATACCCGTTGTTTCCCTTCGTCTTTGCTGACATTCTCTACAGTTTTCTCCACCTCGGAAAGTTTTGCGAACAGTTCTTTTAATTGTGCGGTCAGTGTGTCCGGATTCAAGGCGGAAAAAGCATTTCCGTCTTCCCGGATTCGCTGCAGAAGTTTGGTGATTAAATCTATGGCACTGTCCGAATCGAAGCGTTCCAGGTCTCCAAAATACAAATCAAAAACCCCATTGGGATTTTCTTCGTATTGTTGTAGGCGGTTGGTATATTCTTTCCCGGTATTGTCATAAATGGAACGTATGTTAAGGAAATAGGAGCCCTTGGGACAAGGAAGGGGGATGAAGCGTCCATTACTCGTAAAACTATGTTGCCTGTATATCATTTTCCTGTTGACTACAGGATATGTATTCAGGTATATGTTTAGTGACTCAAGACGTTGGGGTGTGTTAAATGCCTCTGGCAATTTTACTTTGAGCCAGAAGTATTTTCCTTTTACATCTATATCCTGATTCGCAGGATTGGCTTGGGGGAATTGTTCCGACAATGTCTTGCGTGTTTTGTCTGCCTCTCCTATATTTATAGTAAAGTATAAATCACTGTAGAAATCTTTTATTTCATTGAAGTAATGGGCATTGTTGTAAGGGTCTTGAACATTTAATCCTTGCTCGCTCTTCAGCCCTTTTCCTCTGCTGTCATAAAAATGTGTCATTTGGAGGAAAGCTACCAATGACGTATCTTGGGGAAGCAGACATAATGTGATATTTTCTAATTCAGCTAGTTGTTTTTCTTCAATGGAAATTCCTAACCAGATGGCATAAGAGTCAATCTGTTCTTTGGGGCTTAGAAATATGGATGAAACATCCTTTTTCTCAGAAGCCATTTTTACAGTGTCTCCCAATGCGACCATACAAAGTTTTGCATTGACCAGCGGGTAGCTGAAAAGAGGGGTGAAGAAGATTTGGACACTCTCCTTTCCAAAAATGAACTTCTCCGTATAAAAATGATCTTCTGCATTTAATATACAGGCTTCATTGCTATTTGGATTTACGGACATTAAAGCATGAGCTGGCATTGGCAAGGACCATTTGCTGTCAATAAGTATCCGGGATAATTGGTACAGCAGGCGTGAATCCGAAGCTTTTACCTCCTGATGTAGTTGGGCTACTTCATAGGCAAAAACATCCAGCAGCAAATCTACTACAGGATCCATTTCGCGAGGGTCGCTGATTCCCCATAACTCCATCGCGTACCTTAATATTCTATCTTTTATTTCAATATGGCTTTTGTCTGGCATAAGATGTAGGTTTATTGTGAAAGAGGACTTATATAGACAAGCGTACTAAAATAAAAAGGCTGGCCCGTAATTCTGATTTTACCCTTGACTGTTATCTGTGCTTTTCTGCGGACATGAATGTTTTTCTTGTCCTCGGCATCGATTTCCGAAAGAATAACACTTACGTCCACATCATTCAGCCTTTGCTCATAGCGGTTGATGGCCAGTGTTAAGGATTCCTGGACTTTATTCTCCCAATCGCTGATTTTTACCAGTTGGCTGAATTCTAGTTCCCAAATTACAGAACCATAGTTTTCCTTACCGGTTACTTCTCCGTAATGGGAAACAATCAGTAACATAATCTGCTGTGCTATGGATTCTTCATATGAACAGCGCCTGAGTTTTCCGGTAACAGCAGAGCGTAAATCTATAGGTATTTTTAGGTAACTCATTCTGTCTATTTAAAATATATCATTCGCAAAGATACTGTTTTTTATCATAAACTCTATATTTTATCACGGCTCTTTCATTTAAGCTTAGATAAAGGCACATAATTCCC
>ENA-ORSJ01001677-ORSJ01001677.1-human-gut-metagenome-genome-assembly--contig:-NODE-1677-length-17324-cov-2.976895_pt1 | contig 17324 bp, 12 predicted proteins | sample MGYA00242191_ERZ509158 | MGnify/ENA primary metagenome ERZ509158 (study PRJEB26280, sample SAMEA2338623) | human gut metagenome | biome: human gut; feature: human-associated habitat; material: faeces...
AATAGGTTAAAATCGGAGCCAAATATTCCATATTTAGACACTGAAGGATAATATCTAGTCAGTGGTTACTGCCTTCTTTCTGCCGGCTCTTGTTGCGGATTTCTTCGCAGGCGCAGCTACTGACACTTCCTCGACTTCGCTGCTGTTTTTGACCGGTTTTTTCTTTCCACGCGTTCCACGGCCCCCTGCTGTCGAGTCTGTCTTCCCTTCTGCCGCAGCCTTTTTCGTGGCCTTGCTCCCTGCCCGAGCAGACGTTTTGGATTCCTCGCTACTTTCTGTCTTTTCGGGTTCTTCAGCGGCCACGCTTTGAGCGCCATCACCCAGGTCGAGGTCCATGCCCCCCAGATCAATGCCGAACAGGGCGCTCAGATCCTCGCCGCCGCTCAGGCTTTCCTCGGAATCCTCCACGCTTAAATCAATCTCGTTGCCATGGGCACACAAAAGGAGAGGATCCAGGCCACGCAGGGTAAAAAGCACGCCAGGGTCCGTGTCCAGGCGCCTGCCTATGCCATAGAGGACAGCCGCGAGATGCTTGCAAAGGGAAGCCGAGTCCGGGCAGGAACAGCGCATATGGATTTCTTTCGGAAAGGGTATAATACCGTTGTCTGGATTCCCGACCAGCTCCCTGACGTCCTTGGGGATCTTTCCCTGCAAAAGTTCCAGCTGCGAGGAGATCTTGCCCTGCAGAAGATTCTGCAAGAGCTCTGCCCTCTTCTCGGAAAGTTTGTCTATGGTGATGCGCACATTGTACATGCTCGAACCGCTCACCATGGCGGTCACAAGCCCCTCGGAAATCTGCAGATCACAGACACAGCCATGGCGAAGATAGCTCTTGCCCCTGGGAAGCCTGTTTTCGTAGTCCGCGTAGCGCTCCATGTTGTTGCACCAGCTCTGTCCCCAGAAGGAATGGGCAATCTTCCTGTCCGTGAACGGCATGATGGGTTGGATATTTTTGTTTTTCTTGCGCAATTTGTCTATACGATTCTGGGCGTCCGCGCGTTTTTGGGCTACCGGCACATAATCGAAGCCAAAGTATCCGTACCCGTACGACATGCCTAGTCCTCCAGGGCCCGTTTGAGATCAAGACGGACAAGGTTGAGAAATTCTGTATCGCTCAAGGATGTTATACTGTTTTCCATGTTCCCCAGGGCACTGTCTGCCAGCGCTCTCTTTTCCTGTATCATTTCATCTATGTGTTCCTCAATGGTGCCCCGGGTAATGCACTTGTGGACAAGTACATTGTTTTTCTGCCCAATGCGGAAGGCCCTGTCCGTAGCCTGATCTTCCACAGCAGGGTTCCACCAGCGATCAAAGTGAATGACATGGGAGGCATGGGTCAGATTGAGACCAGTGCCGCCTGCCTTCAAAGACAGAATGAAGAAGGGCGGTCCGTCCTCGCTCTGGAACTCCCTGACCAGTTCGCCGCGCTTTTTGACAGCTACGTTGCCGTGCAGGACAAGGCCGGATCTTCCAAAGATGCCGGCAAGATAGTCGGAAAGGGGGTCGATGATTTCCCGAAACTGCGTGAACACAAGGACCTTTTCCTGACGTGAGGCTATTTCCGCGCACAGATCCCCTATGCACTTGAACTTGCCGGATCGTTCTGCTGCGTAGTCGCTGCCGGACTTTGCGAGCAGGCCTGCCTGGGCCGGATGGTTGCAGATCTGCTTGAGCAGCATGATGTACTGCAGCATACGCATGCGCCTGCCGCCTTCAGAGCTCTCGTCTTCCTGTTCCAGCCCTTCGGCAATCTTGTCTGTCACCTGCTGGTAGAAGACAGCCTGCTCCTTCGTAAGCGAACAGTAGAGGTTGGACTCTATCTTGTCCGGCAAGGAAGAGATGATAGACTTGTCGGTCTTGAGTCTGCGCAGGATATAGGGTGCAGTCACCCTGCGTAAGGGTGCAAGGCCCTGGGGAGCCTCCAGCATGAGCTTTGTTTCCTTGTCAAAGGCCCTGGAAGTTCCCAGAAGACCGGGATTCAGGAAATCAAAGAGGCTCCAGAGATCGGAAAGACGGTTTTCTATGGGCGTGCCGGTCATGGCAATGCGGCTTGTCGCTCTCAGGTCGCGCACGCTTTTGCTCTGCCTTGTCTGGGCGTTCTTGATGGCCTGGGCCTCGTCCAGGATGACCCTGCGCCATTCCACTTCTTTCAGCCAGGCAAGCCTTGTGCACATGGAATAGGTGGTGATGACAAGATCAAGACCCTTCAGGGGCATATCCTCAAGCTTGCGCGGAAGAAGCTGTTCCGAGGGGTGCACAATGGCAATCTTGAGCGTTGGCGCAAAGCGCGCAGCCTCTGCCTTCCAGTTGGCAAGAAGCGATGCCGGCACGATCAGAAGACTCGGGGGCAGCCCCTTCTCCCTTTCCTTCTCGCTCAAAAGCAGGGCCAGGACCTGTATGGTCTTGCCAAGGCCCATGTCGTCGGCAAGGCAGGCGCCCATGCCAAGGCGGCCCAAAAGGCGCATCCAGGACACGCCATAGACCTGATAGGGACGCAGGGTGGCGTGAAGATCGGGAATGTTTTCTGCGTCAAGAGGCACCTCTCCCCTGGCCGCCTGCAAAAGCTCCTTGAAGCCTTCTCCTGCCTCGAGGAAGGACCAGCCATCGATGTCCTCCAGCTCGTCTGCGTCCAGCGCCTTGTCCTTGCGCCCAGGAAGGCCCGAGAGCATGCGTATGCCATCGAGGTAGGAGATGTTGCCGGCCTCTGCCTCGGCCCTCACGTTTTCCCAGTGCTCCAGGACCTCGTTGAGCTTTTCCCTGTCGATCTCGATCCATTGTCCCTTGAAGAGGGCAAGGCCGTCCTCTGCGCTCGCGAGCAGTTTTTCCAGCTCTTCCTCGCTCAAATCCTCCTCGCCTATGGCATAGCCTATATCGAAATGGGCGAGGCTCAAGGGGGAAAGACTCGCGTTCGTGCCGGACGATCTGGACACCCTGACCTTGACCCTGGGTCTGGCTCTCCTGGCCCACCAGTCGGGCAGGCGCACGCCTATGCCGTCTTCCTCAAGGGCCGAAGCGGACTTCAGAAAAGCATAGGCCTGCTCGGGCATCCAGGCGCGCGGGGCAAAAAGAGCCTTTGTTTCCAGCATCCTGGAAACCCAGGGAAAGTGCTCCGAGGCCAGCTGCACGGGCTTGAGCAGATGGCGCAGGGCCTGGGTGTTGCGCTGCTCAGTATAGAATTTTACAGCCTGGGAGAGGGGTGTGTGCCTGAGCCTGCCGGAAGCGTTGAAGCCCGCAGTATAGGTCGCCAGAAAGACAAAGGGGCGTTCGGTATTGAGCTTGTTCTCGGCCAGATGAAAAAAGACCCTGCCCACCTGCTGCCACTTGGGTGCGGCCTGCCTCAAAAAGGGAGAAAGGCCCCCCTTTTCCCTGACCTTTGCGGCGCACCACGAAAGAAGCTTTTCCCAGATGTCTCCAAGGACTTCATGGGACAGATACTCTCCGCCGGGCATGGGCGGGGCCAGGGCAAGCCACTGGCCTGCCTCGTCCGGCAGGGGAAGGAGGGAGAGAGCCTCTGCCTCGGTTGACGAGGGATCGTCGGGATTTGCCGCGTGGCACAATTCCCGGATGCAGGCCTCGGCAAGCCCTGCCCAGAACTGTTCAGCAGCCCCGAGGTTGCGCTCCCTTGCAGACCCAAGGGCAAAGAGCTTTTCCTGCCAGGGAGTGTTCTTTTCGGCGCAGGCAAAGCGCAGGGTCGCATGGGGAGTGAGCACGATATTGTCTTCGCCGACAGGCCTGGCCTGTTTTGCCATCTCTTTTACTCCTTGCAAAAGACTGGGAAAGAAATCCTGGGTATGCATTGTGGCTTGTGTACAACCTCAAGATCTGTACAGGGATGGCGATGCAGTCTCTGTTTCCTTCTGCAAAAGGGACACACGGACGATGCAGGCCATGCCGAACAAGACTTTGTACAGATATTCGCCTGCCATGTACACCAGACGATTTCTGCAAGAGACAATTTTTTTGCGCTCTCCCTCTTGCCTGGCCGTGTCTGTTGTCTATTGTCTGACTGTAGGACAAAAGTGCCTCGTCCAGAACTCATGTCCCCAAAAGAGCCTTTGGCACAAAAAGCCCCCGATCCCGGATGAGGAGCGGGGGCGTGTAGCAATCAGAGCCTGTCCTGCTTCAGCTTTTCCACGTAGGCGTCTATGCGCCGAAGCTCGCCAGGAATGTCTATGCGCTGTGGACAATGGGGCATGCACTGGCCGCAGCCAGTACAGTGGCTTGCCGGGCGCAGGCGCGGTACGGATCTGTCGTAGCCTACGAGATAGGCGCGCCGTGCCTCGCGGTAGTTCTTGTCCCTGATGCTCTTCAGGACAAAATCCTCGTTGAGGCACTTGTTGTAGTGGAGAATGCAGCCCGGGATGTCTATGCCATAGGGACAGGGCATGCAGTAGTCGCAGGCATTGCAGGGGATGGTGTCGTATTTGATCATGCGATCCGCAACTTCCTGCAAAAGAGCCATTTCCCTGTCCGTGAGGGGCTTCAAGGGCGAATAGGTGCGGATGTTTTCCTCAAGGTGTTCGAAACGGGACATGCCGCTCAAAACTGTCAGCACCCGTGGGAAGCTTCCCGCATAGCGGAAGGCCCAGGAGGCTATGCTGGCCTCGGGATCGCTCTGCTTCAGAAGCGCCGCGATGTTGTTTGGCACATTGGAAAGGCGCCCGCCAAGCAAAGGTTCCATGACAACGACAGGGATGCCGCGCTTGTCCAGTTCATTGTACAGATAGGAGGCACTGGAGTTGTAGGCCTTGATTTGGCCAGCGTACTTCCAGTCCAGATAGTTGAGCTGTATCTGCACAAAGTCCCAACGGTACGTGTCGTGTTCTGCAAGAAGCCTGTCGAAGACGGCTATGTCCCCGTGGTAGGAAAAGCCAAGATTGCGCACATGACCTTTTTCCCTTTCTTCCAGAAGAAAGTCGAGCACGCCATTGTCCAGAAAGCGCTTTTCGTACTCACGCATGCCGTCTGCTCCCATGCCAATGCCGTGCAGGAGCAGATAATCCAGATGATCCGTGGCAAAAAGCCGCAGTGAATTGTGATAGATCTGCAGGGAGGCATCCCTGCTCCAGGTGGAGGGCGCGAAATTGGAGAGCTTGGTGGCAATGTAATACTTGTCCCTCGGGTGGCGCAAAAGAGCCCTTGCCGTGGCATCCTCGGACTTGCCCTTGCAATAGGGCGGGGCGGTGTCAAAGTAGTTGACGCCGTGGGCCAGGGCATAGTCCACCATCCTGTTCACCATATCCTGGTCTATGGGTTCGTTTCCCTCCCTCGCACTGCGGCCACCGACAGAGGGCAGGCGCATCATGCCAAAACCAAGCAACGACACCTTCTCCCCGCTCTTGGGGTTTGTCCGCATGGTCATGGAACCTGTGGGTTCCGCATTCTTCTCGTCTTTTCGGCAGCCGGCAAAGCCTGTGCCAATGGCGCTCATTCCGCCAATCGCGACTGCCTTCAGGAAGTGACGCCTGGAAAGGCCTCCCTGTCCACCAGCGGCTTCGCCCCCTGTTCCTGTCTTCCCACAAAGTTCGCGCATCATCTCGCCCTTCTCCCCTGTTTCTTCCTTCTTGCAGCAACCGTTCATCTTTAGATCTCCGCGTGCACCAGCACACCTTCCACGTGTATGGCGCTCAAGGGTCTTGCCGGGCAAAGATACTCGCAGGCACCACAGCCTGTGCAGCGCAATTCGTTAATCGCAGGAAACTTTGGCCCATCCACCTTGCTCGCGTCCAGAGGCATCATGGTGATAGCCTCCACAGGGCAGTGTCTTGCGCAGTTGTCACATGGATGTCCGCTTGTAACAGACACACAGAGGTCGCGTTTCCATACAGCCCTTCCTATCTGCAGGGCGGATTTTTGCGCCCTTGTTATGGGCAGGATGGCGCCCGTTGGGCACACCTCACCGCAGCGCGTGCACTCCGGCCTGCAGTAGCCCCGCTCATAGCCCATTTCCGGCTGCATGAGGGTGAGAAGGCCCCTGGCGGAGCGCAAAACTGCAGTGGGACAGACCGAGACGCACAGCTGACAGCCAGTACAGTGCGCGGCAAAATTGGCATGGCTTTGCGCTCCTGGCGGCACGATACCTGTTGCGCGCACAGGGTTTTCCTTGGGCACGATTTTCGCAAGGCCTCCGTCTATGGCCTTGTCCGTACCCGCAGGGACTGCCACAGCGGCAAGGGCCGATCCCTTCACAAAATCCCGTCTGGAAAGCCCCGTACTGGCAATGTTCTTCCGGGCGTTTTTGTCTAACGCAGCGGATTTTGCAGTCTGGACGTTCTTCTTTCCCGCTTTTGCGAGACCCAGAACAAGCGCGCCAGTGGGACAAACGTCCACGCAATTCATGCAGGCTACACAGCGGCTTGCATCAATGCTCCCTGTTTCCAGATCTATGCAAGAGGCCTTGCAGGAGCGCTCGCACTTTTTGCAGTTGACGCACTTTGCCCCGTTGAGAATGGGCCTGATCAGGGCAAAGCGGGAGAGAAAGCCCAGCATGGTACCGACAGGGCAGACTGTGTTGCAGTAGAGTCTTCCGTGCCTTGCAGCAAGGTAGCCCACAACTGCCAGGGTCGCGATGGCAATGACAAGAAGCGGCACGCTCTTGAACCAGACATCCACAGGGGCAAAGGCGTAGCTGTGCAAGTGCTCCGCAACGTAAGAGAGGCCATTGTTGGCAAGCTGTACCAGGGGCTGCACAAGGGCATTCATCATGCGCCCGAAGGACGCGTAGGGATCGAGCAGAGCCACAAGCGAGCCTAGCCCAAGCAAAAGGGCCAGCACAAAGAGGGCAAGTACACAAAGGCGCATGCCGGTTCTGGCTTTCGTGTAGGAATACGATCTTTTCCTGTGCCTGCGGGCAAGGCGGGCCACTGCATCCTGAAAAAGCCCCAGGGGGCAGAGGATGGAGCAGTACACCCTGCCAAGGACAAGGGTCACAACTGCAAGGCCAGCCACGACGCCGAGATTCAGGGCAAGCAGGGCAGGAACAAGCTGAACCTTGGCCAAAAAGCCAAGATATGGCTGAAGCGTTCCCGTATGGTCGAGAAAAAGGGCTGTTGCGCACACAAGGACTGCGACAGCAAGGAAGACGCGTATCTTTTTTATCATGGGCAAGAAAGACGGATTTTGATGTGACATTCCCAAGGCTATAGCCTGTATGCGGGGACTGGGAAGAAGCCAGATACCTACCGGCAAGATGGCTCATCCTACTCTGTCAGGGGCGTGTTCTCCTTGCCCGATTCGCCCATACTCTTGCCTGTTTGCGCAAATTTGTATTTCAAAACCCGCTTCGAGCCCTGCCGTCACTTTAGACTGCGCAGGAAAAGTCCCTGCCGCTGCCAAACACAAGGGGGCGCAAATCCTTCTCCATGGCCATGAATTCCTGCACAAGATCCGGGTTGAAGACGCCGCACTCCCCGTCCCGCATCATGCGCAGGGCTTCCTCCGGCGGCAGGGCGTCCTTGTACACGCGCTTTGAGAGGAGCGCGTCGTAGACGTCTGCCAAACCCACAATCTGGGCCTCCAAAGAGCACTCGTTGCCTTTGAGCCCATCCGGGTAGCCCCTGCCGTCCCAGCGCTCGTGATGGTGCATGGCTATGTCGCGCGCGTATTTGTAGGCCATGTTCCTGCGCAGCTGGGGAATCTTTTCCAGAAGCTGTGCTCCCTGCACCGTATGGGTCTTCATGACCTCGTATTCTTCCCTTGTCAGACGTCCGGGCTTGTTCAGTATGGCATCCGGAATGGCGATTTTCCCCACATCATGCATGATGGAAGCCATGGCAATATGTATGGCCTCGCTGGGAGTAACGTATTTCGCAAACTGCGTTTTGGTGAACATGAAGAGCGTGATATCGTGTATGCGTCTGACATGCTCTCCGGACTCACCGTTGCGGAATTCTATGGCAGTGGACAGGGAGGCGATAAGGCCGTTGTTCAGCTCGATAATCTGCTGGGCCTGACTCAAGAGTTCCTGCTGCTGTTCGTGCACCTTGTCGGCAAGGTTCTTTCGCATGACAAAGAGTTCGACAACGCTCTGCACGCGGCGCAGGACAATGTAGGGCACGACGGGTTTGCCTATGACGTCCATGACGCCCAGCTCGTAGGCCTCGCGCAAAATGTCGCTGTTTGTCTCGCCTGTGATGAGGAAGACCGGAATGGCATTGGTAAGCTCGCGCCTGTTAAGCTCGCGCAAGACCTCAAGGCCACTTTTGTTTGGCATGACCACATCAAGAAGAAGAAGGCTGTACCTCTCCGGATCCTGGAGAATCTTCTGCAGCCCTTCCTCGCCATCCCGAGCTTCCTCTATGGCGTAGTGGGCAGAAAAGATGTTCTTCAATATCTCCCTGCTGATCTCGCTGTCGTCTACAATAAGCGCCGTGTGTCTTGTCTGTGTTGCCATGGGCTCCCCGCCTTTGAGCATATGCATGATCCCCTGAGGCCAGGCATTATCCCGGCCTGCAGTTCTTCTTGCACCAGCCCCAAGCCCTGTCAACACTTCCCACCTGCACAGAAACGGGCATACGCCCCAAAATGGGGTACATGTGAACTTCGCATATGCACCGGGCCAGCTTGACAATCCCGAGATGACACCCATTTTTCTTGTGGAATTGCGCTGTCTTTGTGCCCCATCTCCCGACTTTTGCCCATCAGGCAGACCCGCAAAAAAGGCAGCATCCATCCTTCTTGTCCTTACCAAAAAAAACGCTCAATACACCCTTTCATTTTTCTCTTGTTTTTTATTTTTTCACAAGATTATTTCTCTATATCCATGCAACAGCATGAATTTGTACAGTATACTTTTTATTTTTCACCAGTTTCTGCACAAGAGAACCTGAGGAAACAACAAACAGGTATCACTCGAAGGATGCGAACTGCATGTTCATTGCCTTGAGACAGGGCTCTCGCGTTGACAGGACCGCTTTCTCATGGCTATATTGTCGGCAATTTCCCTTCCGGCCACCAGTCTGGAAGATCCGAATCATTTGTACAAGACTTGCCTCGCGGAGGTTCAGATACATTGAATCAGTTCTCACGCAATCTCATGGTGTGGGCTGTCATCATTCTGGGCATGATGATGGTGTTCAACATGTTCCAGCAACCCCAGCAGTCCTCCCAGAGCGTTGCCTACAGCGACTTTCTCGAACGCGTACAGTCCGGGCGCATAGCCCAGGTGACCATACAGGGACAGGACCTGACTGCCACCACTGTTGACGGCCAGAAGTTCTACGTCTTTGTTCCGAGAGACGACAATCTTGTTCCCACCCTTCTGAAAAACAAGGTGGACGTAAAGGCTGAGCCTGCCGAAAATCAGCCCTGGTACATCACCATGCTCATTTCCTGGCTGCCCATGCTCATTCTCATAGGCCTGTGGTTCTTCTTTGTGCGGCAGATGGGCGGAGGTACTGGCAGCAGGACCATGTCCTTCGGCAAATCCAGGGCCAAGCTTCTCAACCAGAACGAGAAGCAGCGTGTGACCTTTGCCGATGTGGCAGGCGTGGACGAGGCCAAGGAAGAGCTCGTGGAAGTGGTGGAATTTCTCTCCAATCCCAAGAAGTTCACCCGCCTTGGCGGCCGCATTCCCAAGGGCGTTTTGCTCGTGGGCCCTCCAGGCACAGGCAAGACCCTGCTTGCCAGGGCCGTTGCCGGTGAGGCAGGCGTGCCCTTTTTCTCCATGTCCGGCTCGGATTTTGTGGAGATGTTCGTGGGCGTGGGCGCCTCGCGCGTGCGAGATCTCTTCGAACAGGGCAAGAAGAACGCTCCCTGTATCATCTTTATTGACGAAATCGATGCCGTAGGTCGTCACAGGGGTGCAGGCATAGGCGGCGGCAACGACGAGCGCGAGCAGACGCTGAACCAGATGCTGGTGGAAATGGATGGTTTCGAGGCCAACGAGGGTGTCATCATCATCGCCGCGACCAACCGTCCGGACGTGCTCGATCCTGCCCTTTTGCGTCCCGGCCGCTTTGACCGCCAGGTTGTGGTTCCCACTCCGGATCGTCCCGGCCGCAAGCAGATTCTTGTCATCCACTCCAAGAAGACTCCACTTGCCAGGGATGTGAACCTCGACGTCATTGCCGCAGGCACACCGGGCTTTTCCGGAGCCGATCTCGAAAACCTCGTGAATGAGGCCGCCCTGCAGGCAGCCCGCACTGGCCGCGATCTCGTGGACATGAACGACTTTGAATACGCAAAGGACAAGATCGTCATGGGACGCGAGCGCCGCAGTCTCATCCTCTCCGAGGAGGAACAGCGCATCACAGCCTACCATGAGGGCGGACACGCCCTGTGCGCAAAGCTTCTTCCCGGATCCGACCCTGTCCACAAGGTGAGCATCATTCCCAGGGGCCAGGCCTTGGGCGTGACCATGCAGCTGCCCGAGGAAGACAGGTACGGCTACAGCAGGGACTTTCTGCGCGACAATATGGTCATTATGCTCGGCGGCCGCGTTGCCGAGGAGATCATCTTTGGTGATGTGACCACAGGCGCTTCCAACGACATCGAGCGCATGACACAGATTGCCCGCAGGATGGTGTGCGAATGGGGCATGAGCTCGTCCATTGGCACCATTACCGTGGGCGAGACCGGCCAGGAGGTCTTCATCGGCCGCGAATGGGTACAGAACAAGAACTACAGCGAGGAAACAGCCCAGCTGGTTGACGAGGAAGTCAAAAAGCTCATCGACGAGGCCTACTCCCGCTGTCACAAGCTTCTGTCCGACAACATTGACGCCCTGCACCGCATAGCCAAGGCCCTGCTCGAACGCGAAACCATCAGCGGCGAGGACGTGGATCTTCTCATCAAGGGCGAGGAACTGCCTCCCCTGCAGACCGACAAAAAGGACGACCAAAAGCCTTCCGACAACAAGGCTCCCGAAGGCACAGCTTCTGCAGCACCGGCTTGCGGGGAAGAGAAGACTCCAGCGGACGATGCTGCGGACTTTACCTTTGAGCCTGCAGGCCAGGAAGAGGACGGAAAGTCGCAAAACACTGCCCGGGATGCGTTGGGCAATGCGGACTCTGCTTCAGAAAAGCCTTCCGCTCAAAACAACAGGGACAACAAATAGTTTCGACTGCAGGCCAGGCACAGGCAAGGCCTGTGCCTGGCCTGCGATTTGTGCAAGAGCGAGGGGCAAGGCCATGAAAGAAAGGACAAGCGCAGAACAGCCGGTCTGGAATTCGGCAAGAGGAACAATCCCCTGCAGCGCCCCCTACGGCATTATGGGCATCGTGAACCTGACACCGGACAGCTTTTATGCCCAAAGCCGCTCTCAGGATCCGGATGAGGCCCTGCAACGCTCTCTTGCCATGCTTGAGAACGGAGCGGACGTCATAGACCTTGGGGCAGAATCCTCAAGGCCCGGTGCTGCGCCCGTAAGCCCCCAGACAGAGATCGAGCGTCTTCTTCCCCTTATCGGAAAGATACGCAAGGCCGCTCCCTCTGCCGTGATCTCCGTGGACACCTACCACGCAGCCACTGCCGCTGCAGTCCTTGAAGAGGGTGCAGACATCATCAACGACATCTCTGCCTGCTCCTTCGATCCCGAGCTTTTAGATGTGGTGGCAGAGTACAAGCCGGGATATGTGCTCATGCACTGCCAGGGAACACCTGGCACCATGCAGCTCAATCCCTCCTACGCGGATGTGTGCTGCGAAGTGGCGATCTTTTTCGAAACCATGATGAACAGACTTGTCTCGCGGGGCTTGCCGGAGGAGAACATCATCCTCGACCCAGGCATTGGTTTTGGCAAGACAATGGAACACAACCTCGCCCTCATGCGGGGAACAAAACCCTGGGAGCACCTTGGCCGCCCGAGCCTCATGGCCTGCTCCATGAAATCCGTTTTCGGGGATTTGCTCGGCCTTCCCACCGAGGAGCGGGGCACTGCCACCCTGGTGGCAACTGCCCTGACCCATGCAGCAGGCTACAGGTGGCACCGCGTCCACAATCCCCTTGAGGCCAGGCAGAGCCTGTGCCTGGCCCAGGCCCTGTTGCGAGGCTAACCATGCTTGAGATGTTTGACCACTTCTATCTCGACTGGAGAGATATTCTTGATATAGCGCTTGTCAGTTTCCTGCTCTATCAGGTCATACAGCTTCTGAGAGGCTCAAGGGCCCTTGCCATCCTGACAGGATTTTTCTTCCTGGGTGTCATCTACATGGTAAGCCGCGAGTTCGGCTTCTACACCCTGGGCTGGCTTTTGGACCACGTATTCTCCTCGCTCTTCCTGGTCATAGTAGTCATTTTCCAGCAGGACATACGCCACGCCCTCGGGGAAATGGGCGCAACATCCTTTTTCAAGGGCAAATCCATAAAGCTCTCGGGCATGGAAGAAGTGGTCTGTGCCTGCGAGGATATGGCCAAGGCCCGCATAGGCGCCCTCATAGTCATAGAGGGCAAGATGCGTCTTGACGATATGATAAAGCGCGAGGGCGTTTCCATTGACGCAAAGCTCTCCCGCCAGCTGCTCAAGAACATTTTCTACCCCAAGGCGCCCCTGCACGACGGAGCTGTCATCATCAGCCACTCCCGCATTGCCGCTGCTGCCTGTATCCTGCCCCTGGCCGAGGTCAAGGGCACGGCCTTCGGTACCCGCCACAGGGCAGCCCTGGGGATAACCGAGGAAAGTGACGCCACCGTTGTTGTTGTCAGCGAGGAAAGGGGCGAAATTTCCATAGCGCGCAAGGGTATTCTCACGCGCAACCTCAATTCCAACAAGCTGCGGAGTGCACTCAATGAGCTTCTCTAGCAGAAAGAAATCCATACTGCCGCACATCATCTCCCTGCTTGTGTCCGTCGTCATCGCCACTGCCATGTGGTACACTGTAAGCGTGCGCGATCGCATAGAGGCGCAGTTCGAGGTGAATATCAACTATGTGGGCATTCCCAAGAACCTCATTGTCACGGACGGACTCATCAACAAGGTGACAGTGCGCATGCGCGGGCCCCAGACCCTTCTGCGCGGCATAGCCAACCAGCGCCTGAACCAGAAGATTGATCTTTCCATGATCAAGAAGGGCGTCACCATCGTGCCCCTGAACACCGAGCACATGGCTGCCTACTACCGGGCCTTTGAAGTTCTCGACGTGCAGCCGCCGCGCATAGTTGTCAACGCGGACGTGGTCGTTGAGCGCAGCGTACCAATCCAGCCCATCATTACCTCTTCCCTGCGCAGCGGCGCCCTCACTGTGGAAAACGTGGTGGTCACCCCGCCCCAGGTCATTCTCACTGGTCCGGAAAGCGTGCTCTCGGAAATATCCTCCCTGCGCCTGCCGGTCATTGTGGATCCCAAGGCTGCGGGCATGAGTGTGGATCAGACCCTTCCCCTGGATTCTCCCGGCCTTGTCACCGTGAATCCCAAGAGCGTGCGCGTCTCCTACACCATTACCAGCGGCAGGATCAGTCTTGAACGCAAGTACCGCATACAGGTCACTTCGGAGAAGCCCTCGGACTATGTTGTGGAGCCCAGGGAAATACAGCTGAAAGTCGAGGTGCCGGAGGCTCTCGTCAAGAGCTCATCCTACCTCTCGAGCCTGAAGGTCAGCGCCATACCTCCGGTAGACATAAAACCTGGCGTGCGCACAGAGGTCGACCTCCACTACCGCATACCGGACGGCATGACCCTGATCGAAAGACCGGAACGCGTCTTCATGACACTGAAGGAACACGCGGGCAAATAGCCCCTGCGGCAAAAGTTCCAAAAAAAATCTCCCCCTGCAAAAGGCAGAGGGAGATTTTTTTATCCCAAAATCGGGATCTGAGACTCAATTTGTTCAGCGCTTGCAGGCTGCGGTCTCGCGCAGGACAAGCCTTGGCTGTGCTCCAGAAGAAACGACTTCCGGGGTGATCACGCATTCCGCAACGTCAGGCATGGAGGGCAGGTTGTACATGATGTCCAGCATGGTGTGTTCCAGGACGTTGCGCAGGCCGCGGGCACCGGTCTTGCGCTCAAGAGCCTTTCTGGCAACCAGGGTCAGGGCCTCGGGCTCGAAGGAGAGCTTCACGTTCTCAAGCTCAAAGAGCTTCTGATACTGTTTGACCAGAGCGTTCTTGGGTTCGGTGAGAATGCGCACAAGGCTTTCCTCGTCGAGGTCGTCCACATGGGTCATGACAGGGATACGGCCCACAAATTCGGGAATAAGACCGAATTTCACCAGATCCTGGGGCTGGATTTGTTCCAGAAGTTCGGAAAGCTGCATCTCCTTCGAGGTACGCACCCTGGCCCCAAAGCCCATGGCAGAGCCGCTCACACGGCTCTCCACAATCTTGTCCAGACCAATGAAGGCACCGCCCACGATGAAGAGGATATTGCTCGTATCCATGCGCATGAATTCCTGCTGGGGATGCTTGCGGCCGCCCTTGGGAGGAATATTGGCAAGCGTTCCTTCCACAATCTTCAAAAGAGCCTGCTGCACGCCCTCGCCGGAAACGTCGCGGGTAATGGACGCGCTTTCGCTCTTGCGGGAAATCTTGTCGATTTCGTCAATGTAGATGATGCCGCGCTGCGCTGCCTTCACGTCGTAGTCCGCGTTTTGCAAAAGCTGGACCAGGACGTTTTCCACATCCTCGCCCACGTAGCCTGCTTCGGTCAGGGTGGTGGCGTCGGCTATGGCAAAGGGCACGTTCAGAATCTTCGCAAGGGTTCTGGCAAGCAAGGTTTTGCCGGAACCCGAGGGGCCCACGAGCAGGATATTGCTCTTTTCAATCTCCACGTCGTCTTCGTGGGTATTGGCAGCATAGTTGATGCGCTTGTAGTGATTGTGCACTGCCACAGCGAGAATCTTCTTGGCCTCTTCCTGACCAATGACATACTCGTCGAGCTTTTCCTTGATTTCCTGGGGTGTGAGCAGCCTGACTCCACCGCTGTAGGCTTCGCTGACCTTGCCGACAGAGGCGTAGTATTCGCGCATCATGGTTTCGCAGGCGCGCACGCAGTAGTTGCAGATGCAGACGTTATCCTGCTCTATGAGATGATCCACTTCCATGCGGTTGCGACCGCAAAAGGAGCATTTCTTGAGTTCGGGATTGATTTTGCTCATTGTACTTCGTTCGACCTAGGCCTGCTTTTCGATATCCTTGCGAGAAGTGAGGATCTTGTCCACCAGTCCGAATTCCAGTGCTTCTTCGGGGGTGAGGAAGTTGTCGCGCTCGCAGGCAGCCTTCACTTCTTCCACCGGGCGGCCGGTGTTCTCGGACATGATGGAATTGATCATGGTCTTGATGCGCTGGATTTCCCTGGCGTGGATCTCGATATCGGTTGCCTGGCCGCGGAAACCGCCAAGAGGCTGGTGAATCATGACCGTACTGTGAGGCAGGCAGTAGCGCATGCCCTTGTTGCCGGCAGCAAGCAGAAAGGCTGCCATGCTGGCTGCCATACCCATGCACAGGGTGGACACGGGTGCAGAGATGTAGCGCATGGTGTCGTAGATGGCGAGGCCTGCCGTGACAGAGCCGCCAGGGGAGTTGATGTAGAGATTGATCTCCTTTTCCGGATCCTGGCTTTCAAGAAAGAGAAGCTGCGCGCAGACAAGGGAGGCAATGGTATCGTCTATTTCCGTGCCCAGAAGAACTATGCGGTCCTTCAGAAGTCTGGAATAGATATCGTAGGAGCGCTCGACGCGCCCCGTGTTCTCAATGACAATTGGGACTGTATATGGCATGGCAGTGCTCCTCAAAAAAAGCGGTACCTCTGGTAGCAGTCATGTGCCCCGGGGCAAGGGAAGCTGCAAAAATGCGTCAAGGGTAGGAAGAGAGCGTGCCCTCTTCCTGCCCTTGAAAAAGTCCATGCACTGAAGTGCAGGAAACGAAAAAGACTACTCGGCCTTGGTGGCTTCTGCCTCTGCGGCAGGGGCGGTTGCAGCGTGTTCGCAGGCTGAGCAAGCCTCGGAAGCCTTGTCGCAGGAAGCGCAGGCTGCGGGCTTGGGCTCAACCATGGTCACATTGGCCTTGGCATAGACGGCGTCAGCAGCCTTGTTGATGAGCAGCTGGTCGCGCACGGTGAAAAGCATGCCGTTTTCCGCGTAGTACTTGTAGAGATCCTGGGGATTGAGGGGGTTCTGGGGAGAAGACATGCTGCGTGCCAGGCGGGCAACTTCCAACTGAAGCTCGCGCTCGGAAACATCAAGGCCTTCCTTCTCGGCGATTGCGCGCAAAAGAACATAGGCCTTCACCTGGCGCTGGGCCTGCTCCATGTTCTTCTCGCGAACTTCCTTCACCTGCTCGTCGGTGAGCTTTTTGCCCACACGCAGGGCACGATCCTGCTCGCGCTGTACAAAGGCCTGAAGCTCGCCCTCGACCAGGGATTCCGGCAGGGGGAAGTCAACCATCTTGAGGAGCATTTCCAGAAGCTTGTTCTGGGCTTCGGATCTGCCCAGAGCATTTTTTCTGTCAACGAGAAGCTGGTTGCAGGATTTACGCAGTTCGTCCATGCTCTCCTTCTTGAAGAGAGCCAGAAGTTCCTCGTCGGTGGGGTACTTCATGGTCTTGATGGAATAGACATGCACATGCATGGTGCCAGTCTTGCCACGGACGTTCTCAAAGGCGAAATCCTCGGGGAAGGTTACTTCCTTCTCGCCGGATTCGTTGAGCTTCACGGAACGCACAAGCTCGTCCAGGGGACCAAAGACGCCGAGCTGTCCCACTTCGTACTCGATACCCTTGGCGGACTGCTCTTCCTTGCCGTCCACAACCACGGAGAAGTCCACATTGGCATACTGTCCGTCTGTGGCAGGGCCTGTGCCCTCGACAGGAGTCAACTTGCCATGATCCTTGCGCAGACCATCGATCAGTTTGTCGATATCCTCTGCAGGCGCTTCTGCAATCCTGTCCTGCTCGACCTCAAGGCCTTCGTAAACAGGCAGTTCGAAAACAGGCATGTGCTCGAATTCAACAGTGTATTCGATATCCTTGTCGCGCTCGATCTCGATGGGGGTGGGGTTGACCGTGAGACCGCTGACAGGAACAAGCTTTGTCTCGGAAAGGATCTGGTTGAGGTGGACCTGAGTCAGATCATTGGCAGCATCATGGTAGATCTGGCCCTTGAAGCGCTTTTCGATAATGCCTGCAGGGACGTGGCCCTTGCGAAAGCCGGCCATGTTGATTCCCTTCTGCTGCATGGCAACGCCAGCTTGAATGGCGGCATTGATCTCCTGCGCGTCAACATTGACGACCACCTTGACCTTGGTGGGGGAAAGCTCTTCCTTGGTATACTTCACTTGAGGATCTCCTTGAGTCACTATTTGCTTTGCAGTCACGCCAAAGCATGCTGCGCAGCCGCCATATAGGCTGGGGCGAAAGGGGGGATTTGAACCCCCACGCGCAAGGCGCTGGGTTCT
>ENA-ORSJ01001680-ORSJ01001680.1-human-gut-metagenome-genome-assembly--contig:-NODE-1680-length-17307-cov-7.061442_pt1 | contig 17307 bp, 16 predicted proteins | sample MGYA00242191_ERZ509158 | MGnify/ENA primary metagenome ERZ509158 (study PRJEB26280, sample SAMEA2338623) | human gut metagenome | biome: human gut; feature: human-associated habitat; material: faeces...
CTTGCCTGTTGCGGGAAAGCCTGCACTGTGTCAGGAAACCCCGCGCTTTCAAGCGCGTGGGTTGTTTAGGGTGCGTTTTTCTTAATTTGCGCTAAGCTCCTGCCGTGTATTCGCGGCAGGCAGTATGCAGACTTCTTCTCGACTTGTTGGTTTTACCGGAGCACTGACGGCGTATCTGTGCTGGGGATTTATGCCCGTGTATTGGCGGCTTCTTTCAGAGGCCGCAAGCTGGGAAGTGATTGCCCACCGCCTCATTTGGTCGCCGCTGGTGATCCTTGCATTACTCCTTCTGCGCGGAAAATTTTCCGGCATCGCGGCATCCGTGCGGCTCCTGGCACGGGAGCACCGGCAGCTCTTCTTTCTTTTTTGCGCGGCAGGTTTTGCGGCACTCAATTGGTGGATTAACGTCGTGGCGGTGCAGCAGGCCCGTGTTGTCGAACTCGGGATCGGGATGTTTCTGACGCCTCTGATGTCAATCTGTTTCGGTGTGGTGCTTTTTCGGGAAACACTGGGAAAACTCAAGGCCTGGGGCGTTGCGGCAGCAGGTATCGGCATTGCGGTGCTCATCGCCGGCTACGGCACGTTCCCGTGGATAGCTTTGGGCGTGTCTTCAACCTGGGCCGTCTACGGAGTTTTTAAGCGTGTGCTCACCTTGGATCCCTGGATCAGCAACATGCTCGAAGCCTGCCTTCTGGTGCCTGCGGCGGTGATTTATGTCCTTTGGCTGAACCAAACCGGCGCCGGCCACTTTCTGGCGGGAAATGAGGTTCTCGCGCTTGCCTTAATCGGTACGGGTTTTGTGACGTCGGTCCCGATGATTGCCTTTGCTTACGCCGTGCAGAATCTTCCGATGACGGTCTTCGGGTTTTGCCAGTACTTAAACCCGATCCTGACAATGACCGTGGGGCTGGTGATTTTCGGTGAGCCCTTTAACGACGCATTTGCCGTGCCGCTTGCGCTGGTCCTCGCGGCCGTTGCGTGCTTTGCAGTGTCGGAAATCCGGGCGGCAAAAAGCCCGAAATGACAGGCAACAAAAAAGCCGCTCATGCGCGGCAATTTTTGCCTGAAATGGCGTCCCCATGGGGATTCGAACCCCAGTTCTAACCGTGAGAGGGTCATGTCCTAGGCCTCTAGACGATGGGGACATCGAGGCGTTTGAAGGGCGCAATTCTATCAATCCGGGCTGACTCCTGCAAGTCGCGAAAAAAGCCCGGAGCGGTCGGATCCGGGCTTTTCAAAGCTGACAGAGGCTTCAGGCCTTGCGGTAACTGCCGGCGACGAGATCAAACCGGAAGAAGCGGCATTCCAAGGGGCCGTTATAAAGCGGCACTTTCCAGGATTCGGAAAGCCGCATCTGACGCGGCAGCTGCCTGTCGCTGGTTAAAAGCCACGCAGTCCACCCGGCAAAGTTGTGCTTTAAGTTGTCCGAGACGTCCTTCATCATGGCGGCAACCGATGCGCTCTTGGGGTTGGACTGTTCGCCGTACGGAGGATTGGCAATCACCAGACCGTGATCCGCGCACGGAGTCACGGCGCGGGCATCGCACTGCGTAAAGGTAAGCCGCCCGTCTTCGAGCATGGCGGCAAGGCCCGCGCGCTCTGCGTTTTCACGGGCCTTTCCGACCACAATCGTTGAAATGTCGCTGGCGGCAATTTTGACAGTCGCGTGACGGTTGACGGCCGCCTTGGCGTCGTCCTTGAGTTCCTGCCAGGCGTCCTTATCAAAGTTCACCCAGTTTTCAAAAAGGAAACGGCGGTTCAGACCTGGGGCCGTGTTGGTTGCCGTGAGAGCGGCTTCAATCGCAACAGTGCCCGAGCCGCAGAAGGGATCGGTTAACGGCATCTCAGGCGTCCAGCCCGCGATTTTCAGCAGCCCCGCAGCCATGTTTTCCTTTAAGGGGGCTTCGCCCTTATCACGCCGCCAGCCGCGCTTAAAGAGCGCCTCGCCGCACAAATCGAGATAAAAGATGCAGTAGCGCTCGCTCACGTAGGCAAAGACGCGGATGTCGGGCGTGACGCGTTCCACGTCGGGTCTGCGGTTAAAGAAGTGCACAAACCGGTCGCAGATGCCGTCCTTGATGCGTAGAAGCGTGAAGTCGAGCGACGTGAGGGGGCTGCGGCGGGCGTTCACATCCACGCGGAAGGTCTGATCCGCCGTAAACCAGTTTTCCCACTTGGTTCGGCACGCGAAGTTGTAGATGTCTTCTTCGTCGCGGTAGTCGGAAACACCGAGACGCATCAGAATGCGGCTTGCGATGCGGGATGTGAGGCAGGCGCGCATTGCGCAGACCATATCAGCCTCAAAGACAATGCCGCCGCGCTCGAGTTTGAGGTTCGTGCCGCCGGCATCTTTGAGTTCTTCTGCAAGATACTCTTCAAGCCCCAGGGGACAGACGGCGTAAAAAGACAGTGGTTTTGCCATAACAATACCTTTCGTTTAACGGCGGCACTCGCCGTGCCCGTAAACAACATATTTAAGACTTGTAAGGCCCTCAAGCCCCACGGGGCCGCGGGCATGAAGTTTTCCGGTGCTGATTCCGATTTCGGCGCCAAGCCCGTAAACGTAGCCGTCCGCAAGGCGCGTGGAGCAGTTCACCATGACGCTGCCGGAATCGACTTCCCGCAGAAAACGCTCTGCGGTCATGTGGTTTGTGGTGATGATCGCATCGGTGTGGTGTGAGCCGTGTGTTTCGATGTGGCTCACGGCCGCTTTAAAAGAAGGCACGACCGCAATTGAAATAATCGGGGCGTTGTATTCGGTGTCCCAGTCGTCTTCAGTTGCTTTTTTAACGGTAAAACCGGCCTGGGTGAGAATTTCATAAGACGGATTGTCGCAGCGCATCTCAACGTCCTTTTCCTGCCAGATGCGGGCAATGCGCGGCAGAAACACCGCTGCCTGCTTTTCATGCACTAAAAGCGTTTCCATGGCGTTACAGGGCGAGTAGCGCTGCGTCTTGGCGTTGTCGCACACCGTGAGCGCCAAGTCAGTATCGGCTTCTGCGTCCACATAGGTGTGGCAGATGCCGTCCAGGTGCCGGATCATCGGCACACGGGCTTCGGCTTCAAGTCGGGCAATGAGAGACTTGCCGCCCCTCGGAATAATGACGTCAACGTACTTCACCGCCTTGATGAGTTCACCCACAAAGGCACGGTCCGTGGTGGGCGCAACCTGCACGCTGTCGGGATTGAGTTTCACGGCGGAAAGCGCCTCAGCAATAAGTCCGGCAAGGACTTTGTTGGTTTCAAAGGCTTCCGAGCCCCCGCGCAAAATGACGGCGTTGCCGGCCTTTAAGGCAAGGGCCGCTGCGTCCACCGTCACGTTGGGGCGCGCTTCATAAATGATTCCCACAACACCCAAAGGAACGCGCATGTGGCCCACGCCGATGCCGCTTTCCTGAGGCTTCACGCTTTCGATAGTGCCTGCTGGATCGGCAAGGGAGGCAATCTGCCGGCAGCCGTCCGCCATCGTCTCAAGCACTTTCTCCGTGATCGTGAGACGGTCAACAAAAGGCGCGGGAAGGCCGGCAGCCCCGGCGCGTTTCACATCAAGGGCGTTTGCGGCAAAAATGCGGTCTTTGTGTTCCGTGAGCGCCAGAGCAAGAAGCTTCAGAGCTTCGTTTTTCTGCGCCGTGGCGGCACGCGCCATGTCGCGCGAGGCGGCCCTCGCCTTGCGGCCGATCGTTTCCATCAGTTCACGGGGATCAAGTTCGCTCATGGCAGATCCTCAAAAAAATTAATGAGCAAGAAAGGCGGCAAGTGACGCGAGTTCGAGCCACACATCGCTGTCGCGGTCTTTGACTTTAAGGCCCTTGCCAAGCCGGTCAAGATCCGCGCAAAGCGTGAGCGCGGCTTCAAGACGCCGGGCATTGTTGCGGTTGACGACACTTTGAATACGCGCGGTTTTGTCAAATCCCCTGACACCTGCGTGCATCATGGCGTCACGGACGTTTTCGCCCTGATCCATGTAGGTACGGGTTAAAAGCGCTGCGCGGGTTTCATCCGTAAACTGCCAGACAATGGCGGGCATGGCCTCTCCCTCGGCCTTGAGGTTTTCGACGATTCTCAAGGCCTTGGCGGCGTCACCCGTGAAGGTCGCGGAAATCAGATTTTCAATGTCAAAACGCGCCACGTCGCCCACCGCACGTTCAATCATTTCGGCGGTAATACGCGTGCCCTTGGGGTATTGGTACGCGAGTTTGAGAACTTCCTGCGCCGCCGCAAGAAGGTTTCCTTCACAGCGCTCGGTCAGAAGGTTCACGGCGTCGCCGTCGGCACTTAATTCGTGCCGCGCAAGGCGCTCACGAAACCACAGGGGCAACTCTTTCACGGTCACCGCGGCGCATTCCACAACCTGTGCGGCCGCTGAGAGCTTTTTGTACCAGGCGAGTTTTTTCACCGTCCAGTCCGAGGGCATCGAGACGATGACGATGGTGTCTTCAAGGGGGGCGGACGCAAGGGCCGTGAGCGCTTCAGCGCCTTTTGTACCCACCCGGAAGGAGGCAAGCCTCAGCTCCACAATGCGCTTTTCGGCAAAAAGGCTCATCGAGGTGCAGGCTTCGCGCACCTGAGACCAGTCCCAGTTGGCCTGGCCGTTCAAAATCTGCCGCTCGCCGTAGCCCGCTTTTATGGCGGCCGCGCGGATCATGTCCGCGGCCTCGATCATCAAAAGCGGCTCTTCTCCGGTGACAAGCCACAGTTTTGCGGGCTCCCCCGTGAGTTTTCCGGCCAGTTCCTTAAAGCGCATGGTGTTTATGAGGCCTCGGGAGCGGCCGCAGGTTTGGCGGCTTCAATGCGCCGCAGAATGAGGCTTACGAGATCGGACTGCATCTCGGCAAATAAGAGCGCTTCTTCGTTCTGGCGGCTTAAGTATTCGCGCTCACTGTAGGTGACGGTCCGGGAGGTCGTCAGCGTAGTTTCCGGCACAAAGTCGCGTCCGTCGGGTGTGGTGATCCTAAAGGTCATCGTGAGCGTGAGCTCATTTTCGGCAACGTCACCCCGAAAGTTAAGCGAGAGAATGTCGCGGGACTGTGTTTTATTGACAAGCGTAAAGACGGCATCGGCTCCTTGGGCTGAGTCCGTCAGGGTTACGGAGCTCCCCGCCTTAAGCTGTCGGGCGAGTTCCGCGTAAAGCGGCGTGTTGCGTTCAAGCGCAATGTAAAGCGTGTCAAAGGGCACATCAAAGCGCCCCTTCATCCGGAATCCGCAGCCCGCGGCAGGAAGGGCAATCAAGGTTGCTAAAAGAGTACGGCGGGAAACGGTCATAACGCGAGTCAGGGCCCATTAACGGACGGGCCCGGTGAAGTGGTATCCGAATCCTTTATTATAGGGGGAGGCACCGCGCCTCTGCGGTAAACTGTTGCGGCTATCGGGTGTTTTCGGACGGGTTTTCGGACGGCATGAAAAGAGGACCGCCGCAGCACACTCCAACCTCCATGAGGAACCACACTATGTTTGCCGTAGGATTTATCGGACAGTCAGGAACCGGCAAGACCACACTGATGGAAAAAGTGGTGGCGCGGCTCGTAAGCCGCGGGCGCCGCGTCTCCGCCGTTAAAAGCACGCATCACGACACCGACATTGACCAGCCGGGCAAAGACAGCTGGCGCTTTCGCAAGGCCGGTGCGAACGAAGTAATTCTCGCAGGCAAAGACCGCTGGGCTCTGATGAAGGAGACCCCCGAGGCTGAGGTGCCGCTTTCAGAACTGTTAAAGCGCCTTGAGCCCGCCGACATCGTGATGGTGGAGGGGTTTAAGGCGGACGCTTCGATCCCGCGGATTCTTGTCTGGCGCAACCGCCCGGAGGCTGAGCCTTTTGCGCTCGAAGAAGGGGTGGTCGCGGTCGCAACCGACGACGAAACGCTGGTGCTCCCCGAAGGCATCACGCGGCTTGACATCAACAGCCCCGGCGCTGTTGCCAACTTCATCATTACCTTAAAGGCCGACAGTGATCACGTATAAGGAAGCGCTGCAGGAATTTATTGCGGCGGCAAAACCCAAAAAAGAGACTGAGACCATTCCGACGCTCTACGGTGAAGGCAGGATTCTCGCAGAGGACGTTGTGAGCACCATCTGCGTGCCGCCCTGGGATAACTCCCAGATGGACGGTTATGCGCTGCGTGCCGCCGACATTGCAGCTGCGTCAGAAGGTGCTCCCGTGCGTCTTTCCGTCTCCCAGCGCATCGCCGCGGGCACGACCGGCACGGAACTCGCGCCCGGAACCTGCGCACGGATTTTCACCGGGGCTCCGATGCCCGCGGGCGCAGACTGCGTGGTGCCGCAGGAAGACGTCACGGCCGAGTCCGGGGTCGTCGTCTTTACGCGCCCCGCGCCGGCAGGCGCGTGGGTCCGCAAAAAAGCCGGTGACGTGGATCAGGGTCAGACGGTGGCTCACGCGGGCGAGAAATTAACACCCGGCATTCTGGGGTTGATTGCCAGCGTGGGCGCGGCCTTCGTGACCGTGTATAAACCCCTTAAAGTCGCGGTCTTTTTCTCCGGCAGCGAACTTACGATGCCCGGTGAAGCGCTTCCTCCCGGCGGCATTTATAACTCCAACCGCTACACGTTAAGGGCGCTCTTAAAGGGCCTTAACTGCGAGGTTTACGACCTTGCGGGCGTCACTGATTCCTTTGAAAAAACCAAGGAAGCCTTAAGTAAGGCCGCTGACACCGCCGATATCATCATCACCTCGGGCGGGATGAGCGTCGGCGAAGAAGACCACATCAAACCGGCCGTGAAGGCGCTCGGACGCATTGACATGTGGCGGGTGTCCTTAAAGCCGGGTAAGCCCGTGGCGCTCGGTGAAGTAAAGGGCGTGCCTTTTATCGGTTTGCCGGGCAACCCCGTTTCGGTCTTCGTGACGTTTCTGATGCTTGCGCGTCCCTTTATCCTGCGCTGTCAGGGTATGAAGCACGTCGAGGCGCAGCCCCTTTCGGTGCGGGCTGACTTTGCCTGGACAAAGAAAGGCGAGCGGCAGGAATTTGTGCGCGTGCGCCGTAACGCCAAGGGGGGGCTTGACCTTTACCCCACGCAGAATTCGCAGATTCTCACGAGTTGCGCCTGGGCTGATGGACTGGCCGATATTCCGGCTGGCACGAGCGTCGCCGAAGGGGACTTTGTGTCCTACTATCCGTTCCGCGATCTTTTTATTTAAGAGAGAAAACCGTGCAGATTAAAGTGAAGTATTTCGCGCTTTTGCGTGAAGCATTAAACCGTGACGAAGAAACCGTTGAAGTTCCTGCAGACGTGAAAACGGCAGGGGAACTGCGTGCCTGGCTTGCGGCCAAAGATTCTGAACACAACGAGGCTTTTGCCACGGTTAAGCGCATCCGCGCGGCCGTAAACGGCACCATGGCCGGAGACGATGCTGCGGTGGCCGAGGGCGATGAAGTTGCGTTTTTCCCGCCTGTGACCGGAGGTTAGGTTGACAGTCAAAGTCGAAGTCCGCACGGAAGACTTTTCGGCGGAAAAAGAAAGTGAGGCCGTGAAGGCCGCTTCGCCTGGGGCCGGGGCGCTCGTGAGTTTCATCGGCATTGTGCGCGGAGCGGGGATCCGCTCCATGGAACTCGAGCATTACCCGGCGATGACCGAAAATGCCGTCAGAGGCATTGTTCATGATGCCCGAAGCCGGTGGCCGGCGATTGAGGCGGTCACCGTGATTCACCGCGTGGGAAAACTTTTGCCCGGCGACAACATTGTCCTTGTGATCGTGAGTGCGGCTCACCGCCGTGAAGCTTTTGAGGCGGCGGAATTCATCATGGACTGGCTCAAGACCGAGGCACCTTTCTGGAAGAAAGAAACACTCACCGACGGAACGGCCCGTTGGGTGGATGCGCGTGAAAGCGACGATGCGGCCCGCGACCGCTGGAAGAAATAAAAAATGTTTGAAACCCGTGACGGTAATCTGTTTTTGGTACTTGCGGCGGTGGCTTCGGGCGCTGCTGTGGGCGCAAGCCTCAGATGGGCACTTTCCTATGGGTTTAACAAGGTCTGGGACGTGATGCCCGCGGGGACACTCATCTGTAACCTCGTCGGAGCCTTTGTGATCGGGCTTCTCACGGCCTTTTTTGTGCAGCACCCGGGGGTGCATCCGGCCGTGCGGCTTTTTGTCGTGACGGGACTTTTGGGCGGACTCACCACGTTTTCCACGTTTTCGATGGAAAACGTTTCGATGCTGATGGCGGGTGACTGGATGCGGGCATTTCTTCACGCCGGAACCCACCTTTTCGGGTCTCTTCTCATGACCGGAGCCGGCTTTTTTGTGTACAAGACATTTTTTGCGGAGGTTTGACCCAATGCGCAGCCTTTTAACAGGTGTGATGCTCATCGCGCTCGCTGCAGGCGCTTTTGCCGCGGATCCCGATGATCCGGTGGCGGCCTGCTACAGTAAGGCGGGCACCCAGGTTGCTTACGGCGAGTGCCTCAGAGAAGAACTCGCGTCTGTTACGAAGCAGTACACGGCGGTTGTCGACAAGGTGATGGGCGTTGCCCGCAGCGTTGACCGCGCCGAAAAGAAAAAGGCGGCAGCCAAAGCCTTTGACGTCGCCAACAAAGCGTTTAACGCCTACTTAAAGGCTGAATGCGACTGGACGTCCGCTTCTTACGGGTCGGGGGCCGGTGCCGGACACGCTGAAACCGCCTGCCGCATCAATCTCATGCGCCTGCGGATGGGCAGGCTGCAGGCGGAGTATCTTCAGAATCAGTAATTCTTTTTTGGAAAGATGAATACTCTGATCCCGGTTTTGGTACAGCCATGGCCGGGTTTTTCTTTAGTCCAGAACGAGTTTCCCGGCAAACAGAAGAAAGAGGCCTCCGATGGCGGTGTTGCCGAGCTTGGCCATGGCCGGAAACCGGGCAACCGCTCTTAAGGCATCCGCGCCGAGCGTCGTGAGAAAAAGAAGCCACGAGATGCTGAAAAACTGCAGCACGGCCGCAAGAATCAGGTAGGGGATCCACTTGGCCTCAAACGCCGGATCAATGAACTGCACGAAAAACGCGACAAAAAAGAGAATGGCCTTGGGGTTGGTGAGACTCAGGATGAGCGCCGTGCGGAAGGCCTTGAAGGCGCCGGCACTGCGTTTTTCCGCACTGTTTCTGACAGTTTCCCGGTCTTCTCCGGCTGCCGTCTTCTTTTTTCCGTATACACTGTAGAGAATCTTGAAGCCGAGCCAGGCAAGGTAGAGTCCGCCCGCCGTTCTCACCCACATAAAGAGGTCAGGGTGCGCCGCAAGCATGGCCGCCACACCCACAAAGGAACAGGTGATGAGGACGGAATCTCCCACGAGAACTGCGAGCGCGCCGGCAAGCGCCGGGCGGCGTCCTTCGGTGACGGCAGTTTTAAGGACAAAGAGCGAATTGGGGCCGGGCGCGATGATGACGGCAAATGCGCCCAGCACATAAACCCAAAAGTTAACGATTCCGAACTCGAGCATGGCTGACAATTCCGGTTGGCGGAGAAATTTTTCGAACTATAAACACCGCTGAAACGCACGGCTACGCGTTGTGTGACGGTTGCGTTAATACGGCAACTGTGCCGGCAGCGGGCCTGAAAAAGCAAAACGGCCCGAAGGCCGTTTTGCTCACCGGTAAAAGTCCGGGTTATTTCGCGACGACGTTGACGAGCTTACCGGGCACCACAATCACCTTGCGTACCGTGGCTTCACCCACGAAGCGTTTGACGTCGGGGTTGGCAAGTGCCGCGGCTTCAATCGCGGCGCGGTCGGCGTCAGCCGGAACCAGAATCTGGCCGCGCAGTTTCCCGTTCACCTGCACCACGAGTTTTAACTCATCAGCCACAAGCGCCTTTTCGTCGATGACGGGCCACGGAGCGTCGATCAGTTCGCACTCAAAGGCCTTGTCAAATCCGAGTTCCGTCCACATCGCGGTGGTGATGTGGGGCGCAAGCGGATAAAGAACACGCAGCAGAAGCGACGCGCATTCCTCAAGCGCGGCCTTGCCGAGCTCGTCCTCGGGCTTAAAGGCGTCAATGCTGTTGAGCATCTTCATCGCGGCAGAAACAACGGTGTTGTACTGCATGCGGTCAAAGTCGCTCTCAGCCTGCTTGAGCGTAGACATCACGGCGGAAGTCTTTGACGGACTTGGCGGTAGCCGAGTAGTCGGGAGCAGCCTTCCTGCCGATCAGGTCGGCGCGGTGCGCATAACCCCAGTTCCAGAGACGCCGCAGGAAGCGGTACGTGCCTTCGGCGCCGGAATTGGACCACGCGGCGGACTGATCGGGGGGACCGGCAAACATCACGAAGGTGCGGGCCGTATCGGCGCCGAACTGCTTGATGATGTCGCGCGGTTCCACGACGTTGTTCTTACTCTTACTCATCTTCTCGATGCCGCCGGAGACAACGGGCAGGCCGTCGTCTTTGGCCGTCACCTTGCTCGGACGCCCCTTTTCGTCGTATTCGACGTTGATTTCATAGGGGTAGTACCAGCGCTTGTGACCGTCGGGAAGCTCACGGTAGAAGCATTCGGCGGTAAGCATGCCCTGGGTAAAGAGGCGCTTAAAGGGTTCGTCATACTTAACGAGCCCCAGATCGCGCATCACCTTGGTCCAGAAGCGCGCGTACAACAGGTGCAGCACCGCGTGCTCAATGCCGCCGATGTACTGATCCATCGGAGACCAGTAGTCGTTGCGTTCATCGACCATGGCCTTGTCGGCGTCCGGAGAGCAGTAGCGCATGTAGTACCAGGAGCTGTCGACGAACGTATCCATCGTGTCGGTTTCACGCTTGGCATCCGCGCCGCACTTCGGGCACTTGACGTTGAGAAACGCTTCGCATTTATTCAAAGGATTGCCCGAGCCGTCCGGAATCAGGTTTTCCGGCAGAATCACCGGCAGATCCTTTTCAGGCACCGGAACCGGGCCGCAGTGCGGGCAGTTGATGATGGGAATGGGCGTACCCCAGTAGCGCTGACGGGAAATACCCCAGTCGCGCAGACGGAACTGTGTCTGCTTGTCGCCGAGCCCCATCGCTTTCAAATCCGCGGCAATCGCGTCGATCGCTTCATGAATGTGAAGCCCGTCGTACTTGCCGGAGTTGATGCAGTAAGGGTTAAGCGTCTTGTCGCCGTACCAGTCCTGCCAGGCATCTGTCGAGAATTCCTTACCTTCAACGGCGCAGACCTGAATGATCGGAATGCCGAACTTCTTTGCGAACGCAAAGTCGCGTTCGTCGTGTGCGGGCACGCCCATGACGGCGCCCTCGCCGTAGCTCATGAGAACGTAGTTGCCGATCCAGACTTCAACCTTGCGGCCGTTTAAGGGATGCGTGACGTAAAAGCCCGTGGGGACACCCTTCTTTTCCATAGTGGCCATGTCGGCTTCAGAGACCGAGCCCTTGGCGCATTCAGCGATGAAGGCCTCAAGCTCAGGCTTACCCTGTGCAAGGCGCTTCGCGAGGGGATGCTCAGCGGCGATCGCCACAAAGGTCACACCCATCACCGTGTCGGCACGGGTCGTGTACACTCGAAGTTCCTTCTTTTCCCCGTCGATTTCGTAGGGAAAGGCAAAGTTCACGCCGATACTCTTGCCGATCCAGTGCTCCTGCATGCGGCGCACCTGTTCGGGCCAGCCGTCAAGCTGCTTGAGATCATCCAGAAGTTCCTGGGCGTATTGGGTGATGCCCAAGTAGTAACCCGGGATTTCACGCTTTTCAACCTTTGCGCCCGAGCGCCAGCCGCAGCCGTCGATTACCTGTTCGTTGGCGAGAACCGTCTTATCCACCGGATCCCAGTTCACAATCTGGGTCTTGCGGTAGGCAATGCCCTTTTCGAGCATCTTGAGAAACATCCACTGGTTCCAGCGGTAGTACTCAGGACGGCAGGTCGTCACTTCGCGCGACCAGTCAAACGCAAGCCCCAGGGGCCGCATCTGTTCCTTCATGTCGGCGATGTTGCGGTAGGTCCACTCCGCGGGCGCGACCTTTTTGCTCAAAGCGGCGTTTTCTGCCGGCAGCCCGAACGAGTCCCAGCCCATGGGGGTCATCACGTTAAAGCCCTTCATGCGGCGGTAACGGTAGAGGACGTCGTTTAAGGTGTAGTTGCGCACGTGGCCCATGTGCAGCTTCCCTGAAGGATAGGGTAGCATGGAGCAGACGTAGTACTTGGGTTTTTCCTTGCCGTTTTTGTCTTTGGCGTACTCTTTTGCACGGTAGACGTCGTCCTTGACCCAGCGGGCCTGGACTTCGGCTTCAATTTCCTGAGGAGAATAGGTGTCGCGCATGGGCGCCTTGCCTTTTCGTGAAAATGTGCGGAATTTCCGCGGGAATAAACGAATTGAAAAGTATACCGCGTTAAGCCTTGGTGCCCAAAAGCCGGATGCGGTCAAAAAGCCTTACAAAAGGTCCTTTTTACGGAAATAAAGGAGCTCTCCGATGATGATGGCGGCGGCAGTAAGGCAAATCGCCGGATAAGCCCAGGGCCGGTGCAGTTCCGGCATAAATTCAAAGTTCATTCCGTACCATCCGACAAGCAGCGTCAGGGGCAGAAAGATGACGGAGACGACCGCAAGGATCCGCATGGCGGCTTGTTTGAGCTGAATCTGCAGCTGATACATTTCGCGGATCTGCATAACGTATTCCCTCAGGGCTTCAACATGACGGTGTACGCGCTCGGCACGGTCGGAAAACCCCGCAAAGAGCTGACACTCGTCGTCGGTCAACATCTGATTGGAATTGGCGCGGATGGCAGCCGCCGTGGTCGTTAACTGATAAAAGAAGGCGAGAATTTTCCCGGTTGCAGAAGAAGTTCGGTCTGACTCTTAACGGTCTGAGAACCATTGCCAACAATCACCGCATCGGCTCCAAGACGCCCCTGATCGGAGCGCATGAAGCCCAGGAAATCGGGAAAACGGTCTGGCAGGCTCTGGAGGGCTGCATTTTCCGCAAAGGCGGAAAGCCGCGGTTCAAGGCCTGGAAGCATGGGCTCAACAGTATTTCCGGAACAGATAATCGGGAACTCATCTGGAAGCCCGAAGAATCGGCTTTGTACTGGCGTAAAAAGCCTTACCGGGTCAAGATCGACGACTCTCAGCAGCAGGTAGCGCTCATATTTGATGAAAAGACGCGGCAGGCGGAAAAGCGTATCGGTATGTCGATGACGCTCTTTGATAAGGCGGGCGGCGGTCTTGTTACCGCAGACGGAATTGACGATCTGGCCGATAAGCTCGGCGTCCCTGCGGGGGGGGTTAAAGGAGACGGTGCAATCCTTTAACGCCAAGGTGAGAGAGGACGGTACGGCGCCTGAAGCCGTGCCTTCGAAAGCCCATCTGGCGGCCAAGCTCGACATGAAGGGCAGGCTCTACGCTTTTTACCCGCTGACTCCTTCAATCACCATGGTTTACGGGGGGCTTACCATCGACACCAAGGCCCGCGTCACCGCGCAGGAGGGTGACGTGATGCGCGGACTGTATGCGGCGGGCGAAACCGTGAACCTCTACTATATGGACTATCACGGCGGCGGCATTTTGTCGCAGTGCCGCTTTCGGTCGCATGGCCGGGGAGGGTGCGGCAAAACTTGCCGGGCACTGAGGCCGAGCGCTTTCAGTGTCGGTGATGTAACACACAGCAGTTTGCTTTAAGTATGTTGCCCTGACTTCTGTTTGCCGAGGACGGCGCGGGTAAAACCGCGCCGTTTCCGTTCTTAGAAAACTTTATTTCATTATTGACGAAAAACCGGTCACATTTCCGGGTGAAAATCCGGCCGAAAAACTCAAAACGTTGTAAAAGAACAACAAAAAATAAATTTCTTTAGCAAAAAACGCCGAAAAGTATAAGGGAATACCCCCCCCCTGTAGACAAATGCAGAAATTCTTATTCTGCGAATGTACCGCCTCGATAGGCGGGGGTGCATGCGTCCGAAAGATGCGTGCAGAAAAACGAAAATTTTCGGAGTTTTGTAAATGAACAAATCTTTTAAGGTCGTCTTCTCCAAGGCGCGTTCCGCGCTGATGGTCGTCAATGAAGCGACTTCTTCCGTTCAGGCCAAGGGCACAAAGACGGTGATCGCAGCAGCCGCTGCCGCGATGCTCGCCGGCGGTGCTGTGGCCGCCGAACCGACAGGCAACGATGCAATTATCGGCAAAGATGCCTCGCTGACAGTGGGTTGGGTTGTCGACAGCACTAATGCACAAAATAGTGCCATTAAGACGACGCACACCGGCCTCGTTGATGAAAACAAGTCCGGCTATACGGCTGATGCGGATCTCACGGGTAAGAAGGTGAAGCTCATGGGCGGCAAGCTCGTTGTGACGGCCACTGAAAACAGTGGCGCATCGACTGGTTACTCTCAGACTGTGACCGCCATCGGCAGCGGTACGATCGAACTGACGGCCAACAACGGCGCAGACACGAAGAAGCAGGACGCAACGGTCACCTACAACAGTGCTGATGCCGTCGGCGTTGTGACTGATGCAACGGATCAGACTAAGAAGACCTACGGTGATGTCACGGTCAGCTTCAAGAAGAATACCGGCACCGCAGCAAAGACTGGTGAAAAAGCTGTTTCTCAGTTGGTTCAGGATGCAAGCCAGACGGGTAATTTTGTCCTCGGCCATAAGGCTGACTCCGCCGTGCGCGGTGACGGTTCGGCTGTCGTGACGCTGGACGTTGAAGCCGGTGCCAATGCGCAGGTTGCTGCATCGAACAAGAACATCGACCTCGAAAATGTTGTCTTCACCAATAACGGTGAACTGACTCTCTCCGGTGCCGCAGTTAACTTCAAGTCCGATTACGCCGCTCAGAAGGGTACGCTGAAGGTTTCCGGTGCTGCCACCTTCACGGATGCAAGTCTGAACGGTACGAATGTTTTGGTCGGTACAAAGCCGGCCGAGGATAAGCTCACCTACACAGAAACCTTCGATAATACCCTGACGGTTACCGGTGTGGGCGAAACCCTGACGGCAGACGTTTTGACGGTTAACGGCATGGCAGTGAACGTATCCGGCCAGGCTGTTGCCACCGTCGGTACGGTTAATCTGCTTGGAAATGGAGCTCTGACGTTCGGCGCGCTGACAGATGCGACAGCTGTTTCACACACGATTACCGCTCTTAACCTCACGGGCGCTTCCGACGGCTTGGTCGTCAACGCCCACAACACAGTGACCGGTGATACGGTCGTTGCCGCTAAGACCGGCAACAAGATCACCAACAACGGCTCTGTGAACTACAAGACAGTGACTGTTACGGCCGGTGATACGGCTGACGGCGTTGACCTGTCGGTCGAAGGCAGCGGTAGTCACACCTTCGGTGCCGTGACGGTGGCGGGCTCTGCCAAGGCTGGCGCCACAATGACGGTTAAGGACGGTCAGGCTGCCATTGACACGCTCACGATTTCTGGTATTTCCCTGGGTAAGGAAGGTTTGTTTGAGATCAATGACGCCAACTACACTTCTGAACATCCCGTGAAGTACACGGTTGACGCGAAGACGGTTGATGTTCAGAGCTTCGGTCAGCTCGATCTTACCAAGGGTTCACTGAAGGCCGGCACGATGACCGTAGCCAAGGATGGTAAGGTTAAAACTGCCGCCGATCAGGTTGCTCAGATCGGCTCTCTCACCAATGCCGGCACTGTCACGCTGAACGGTTCTACCACGGTCGGAGACCTGACAAATACCAATGCGCTGAACGCAAGCGGCGCTCTGACGATTGAGGGTACGGCTTCCAACTCCGGCGCCATTATTGGTACCAATATCAGTGTGAATGGCGATCTCACCAACACTGGCCGGATCAACATCGATACTGATGGTGCTCCGACCAGTGGCGCTACAGCGCTCACCGTTGCCAAGGGCGGCAAGCTCACTACCAAGATCACCAAGTCTTATGGCGTCGGAACTACGACCATTCAGGGTACGTTCAATCTGACGGAACTCAACTCCCACGTTGATCCGACGACCGCTGATACGGCTCCGGCTGATCAGCTGCTGCTCACCGGCAATATGATGCTTGACGGCGGCCTCGTGACCTTGAGAGATCAGGAATTCACGGGCAATGTCCAGCTGGGTTTTAAACCGGGAGCGACGATTCTTCCTGCTACCCTGACGGTTAAGGGGGATCGTAATTATGCTTCTCAGCAGATTACCTTCTATCCGGATGGGACTGGTGCGAGCGGTTCTACGCTGGTCCTTGATACGACTTATACCGGCACCTACACGGTTGGTAAGCTTGATGCTAAGGGTGCTAAGAGTGTTGCCGTTAACGGCGGCACGCTTGCCGTGACCGATAAGCTCACCACCGGTGCCACTGGTGCTGTCACGGTCGGTGCCGGCGGCACGCTCACTGTGACAAATACCGCCATCGGCCTTTCTGTGAAGGACGGTGCCGCTGTATGGGATAAGGAAGGTGAGACGGGCCATGAAGCCGTGTGGTTTAACGGTCTTGGTACAAATGCCGGTAAGGTGGTTGTTACCGGTCTGACGGGTGAGATTACACAGACTGCCCTGACGGACGCTTCCTCCGGCCTGGCCGCCAAGCTTGGTACTTCAGTCGGCAGCAGCAACTCCGCCGGTGCTCTTCTTGACCTGGGTGCTCTGAAGATCAAGGAACTTTTCGGAACCGATGGAACCATCACAGCTGCCACGGCTGCCGGTTTGGCTGGCGTTGTGACGGATGATACGAAGGGTGGCGTGGTTTCCGGTGTCACCAATGAGTCGCTGATCGGCGAATACAAGGCCTTGAAGCTCAAAGACGGTACGGGTACGTACGACGTTAAGGGCAAGCTGGTGCTCAACAACACCGGAAAGGTCATCACCTACGATACGACCGGTGCTTCCGCAACCAAGGATAATTTGGCAAAGGTTACGCTCGCTGCTGCCGGCGACCTCACCGTTACGGGTGACGGTGCTGTTCTCGGTGAAGTGACCTCGGGTGCCGCAGGCAGCAAGCTCACGGTTGCTTCTGCCAACGCCACGATTGAAGGTAACGTGAATACGTCCGGCACTGTGACATCCCAGGCTGGTTCCAATGTGACGATTAACGGCGACGTCAATATCACTGATACGTTCCAGGTTGACGGCACTGTCACGATGGGTACCGCAACGGTCAACGGTCAGCAGCTTCCTGCTCAGGCCACGATCGACAAGCTCAACGTTGGGGATACCGGCGTGTTCAATAACGCAGATCTCACATCTTTGAGCCAGACTGGTACCGTTTATGGTACCGCTAACCTTGGAAAGCTCAGTGCTACCCAGGGTCTGACAGTGAATGGTCAGGCGGTTGTGGGTGAACTGAAGGAAGGCCATGTCACGGTCGGTGGGTGTGTGTAGATTTTTGTGTCTAGCGCGGGTTTACGGTTGAGCTTGTTGGCT
>ENA-ORSJ01001692-ORSJ01001692.1-human-gut-metagenome-genome-assembly--contig:-NODE-1692-length-17214-cov-10.649688_pt1 | contig 17214 bp, 13 predicted proteins | sample MGYA00242191_ERZ509158 | MGnify/ENA primary metagenome ERZ509158 (study PRJEB26280, sample SAMEA2338623) | human gut metagenome | biome: human gut; feature: human-associated habitat; material: faeces...
ATCTTGTGAAATCACAATTTATTCTTGTAGCCTGCCGCTGATACCGTCTGGATTGTGCTTTTCCTTTCGTTTTTTGTTCCAACTAATTAGCCATGAACTGTTTGATGACTGGCGGAACAAGCGCGGAAACTTCTCTGACGCATCTTATTATTCTCTTTCAAAGAGCGGTCAGATTACAATTTTTGATGCGCCCACAGAAAAGATTACAGATACTCTTTTCAAGCAGATGAAGAAGTACCGGGAGGCGTACCCCAATTATATCTATGCTCTGACGATGGGCTTGGGTAAAACGATCCTCATGGCGACTTGCATCTTCTATGAGTTTCTGCTGGCCAAAAAGTACCCGAAGGACAAGCGTTTCTGCCATAATGCGCTGGTGTTCGCCCCGGATAAGACTGTCCTGCAGTCCCTGCGGGAGATCATGACCTTTGACAAAACGAAGGTTGTGCCGCCTGAATATGCCCGGGTGCTGGATGCCAATATCAAGTTCCATTTTCTGGACGAGACGGGTGCGGTCCTGCATACCATTGACGATTCCGATTTCAATATCATTATCTCCAACACGCAAAAGATTATCGTAAAGAAAAAACGCAAGGAGGAGACGGCAGCGCAGGCTCTCTTCAGTGGCACCAGCTCTCTGCTCTCCGCCGTTTATGGCGATGGCGAGGGTGACGAGGATGACGTATGGGACGACACCACCCTGATGGATAACCAGCGTTTCAAGAAGCTCTGCCGTCTGCCGCAGCTCGGCGTCTATGTCGATGAGGCACACCACCTTTTCGGTGCAGATCTGGAAAAACAGATTAGGTCGAGCGGTGCCAATAAGACCAGCCTGCGAGACACCATCAATCTGCTTGCGGAAAACACCTCCATCGTGGCCTGCTATAACTATACGGGTACGCCGTATGTGAAAAATCAGCTTCTCCCGGAAGTCGTCTATGCCTATGGCCTGCGTGAATCCATCTGGAACGGATTTCTGAAAGATGCAGACCCGCTCGGCTATGAGAATGTAAAGAGCGAGGAGTTCCTGAAAGCGGTCGTCACCACGTTTTGGGAGCGTTATGGCGGCAAGACCTATGAGGGCCTGAAGCCCAAGCTGGCAATCTACGCAGCCGGAGTGGAAGAAGCCGCAACAGAAGTACGCCCTGCGCTGGAAAAAATCCTTGCCGACCTTGGCATCCCGGCCACCAGCATCCTTCTGAATGTTGGTGATCCGAAGTACACCAAAGACGAGGATATCCGGCATTTCAACAATCTGGATGTTCCCGGCTCCGAGGGCAACGATAAGCAATTCATCATTCTCGTGGAGAAGGGCAAAGAGGGCTGGAACTGCCGTTCTCTGTTCGGTGTTGCCCTGTTCCGCAGTCCGAAGTCTAAAATTTTTGTCCTGCAGGCCACCATGCGTTGCCTCCGTTCCATCACAAATGAGCGGCTGACCGCTACGGTGTTTCTGTCAAAGGAGAACTTTGACACGCTGAATGATGAGCTCCACAAGAACTTCAATATGGAGATCAAGGATATCAAAGCCCCGTCCAGTGATGATCGGCATAAGTATAAGGTCCGTGTACTGCCTCCTCCGAGGACAATCACGCTCAAAAGGATCTGGCATGAGTACACGCTCCATGAGAAAGAATATACCGACCCTGTTGATTTCAAACTGGTGGGCGCGGATCTCTCTAAATATCGGAGCGTCGTTTATGAGGGCGACAGCCTTGCCCGTGATACAACGGTAAAGGAGAAAACCGTTGATTACCTGCAAGACAATATGCGGTACAGTGAATTCTCTCTGGCCGGAGAAGTGGCGCGGTATCTGAACATCTCCTGCATACTTGCGGCGCGGATTCTTCGTGAGTCTGTTGATGGGATCGATGTGATCCTTGAAGCAATGAATCGCTATAACGCCGTTCTGGATGACTACATCATTCCCGCCGTTTTCCATGCGCTCTTTGATGTGACATCTGAGCTGCGGACCGAGGACAAGGAACTGGTGCTTCTCCGCGAGCCGGAGGATGCTGGATACTATGAATTCTCCGCGAAGGATGATCTTGTCCTGACGGATCGCTATCCGGGCTTTACACCGGAGCAGATCAAAAAGAGCTTCCATGCGGATACCTATTGCTTTGACTCCGCGCCGGAGAAGGAATGCTTTATGCAGTACATCACCAGCGCGAAGGTGCAGGAGGTATACTTTACGGGTATGTTTACGTCCAATCAGGGCGATCTCTCTGTGCATTACTACGATCCCGAGTCTGGCCGGATACGCCAGTATTACCCGGACTTCCTTGCAAAGATGGCCGATGGGTCCTATCAGCTGATCGAGGTCAAGGGTGACAACAAGATCGACGATGTGGTCGTAAAAGCTAAACAGGCCGCAGCCGAAGAAATGGCTGTGGCCAGTGGAGTCCAATATCTGATGTATGCCGGAAGCAGGATCATGAGTTCCCATGTGCTGGAGGATAATCCTACCATACAGATGGGAGGGCTTGTTTGATGTGCTTTATTGAATGGTGCAACCAAAACAATGGTTTTATATCTGCCATTCTGTCAATCATTGGACTTCTACTCAGTATTATTGCAATTGTTATCTCCATTCACACAGCGCGTCTGCCTTATAAAAAGAAACTACTCCTTGGGTCGTCTCTTCTGCTTGGCGTCAGCCAAATTCCCCTACGAGGAACTGAGATAAGTTTGGTGGGGATGTCTTCCACAGCAACGAACGTCGGTAACAGAACAATCAGCCTTACGTATTTGGGATTTGCAATAAAGAAAGACGGAAAACTCAACAAAATGTACCCTGTTGATAGGCCATTTGACAGTACAGCAACGCTTGATCCGTCTGAAATGCACGATGTTCAGTTTAGTAAAGCCGAGATCATCAAAGGCTTATCCAGAGAGGACAAAAGCACAAACGTATATGTATACGCCTCAGATACAGAAGGGACGGAGTACAAAAAACGTATAGGCACTGTGGGAAAAGTGATTGCTTCTCTTAAGGAGTAATTCAAAATGCGCCCGGCAAAACCGGGCGTATTCTATCAAAATGGTTGCGCTTTTCCATAATGTGGAGGCAAAAAAGATGTCTCCTGCGAAAAGCCTGAATATATCGGGCTTTTTTGCTACCCAAACGGCGATTTTTCTCTGTACCAAAACACAGATGTAAAATCGCCGTTTTCCCTTTGTGGATAGACTTGAACTCCCGAAAAGTAAATATCAGATACGCAGGCAGATAGAAAGCAAAAATCTATCTGCCTTTTTTATTACCCTAAAAAGGAGAAATCAGATATGCTGTCCTTTATTTTTCTGCACAAGGAAAATTGGCGCAGTCACAGCTACGCTGCCGCCCGCTGTGTCGGGGATCAGGTGCTGTTTCAAATGCTGAAAGCGAATTCCAATATCGACACCGTCTGTCTCTGCATGGACAACGATGCCGCAGGTCAGGCGGCGAACAAAAGAATATCCGACAAACTCTTTATACAGGGCATAAAACACGAAATCCTCGTTCCCGAATTCAAAGATTGGAACGAGGACTTATTATGTGACGAACAGGAGGAAACCGAATGCCAAACATTGCAGTTTTAATCACCGTTGCCGCAGTTATGTTTGCCGTCCTCGGTGCGATAACGCTGATTGCTCATATCTACAAACTCAACAACATCAAGAGCAAAAGTGTGGCTTTTGTGCAAAGCCTCGTAAGAAGCAGTTGAGAAACAGACGGATTTATGCTATAGATTAATTTGAAAAGGTATACCCAATGAAAAACAAAAACGAATGAAGGCGAAATGGGGTCTGTTTATGACCGAACAGAAAAAGAATACGATCATAACAAGCGGCATCGCTGTACTTGCCGTGATACTGGCATATTGCTTCCGAATTGTAGGCAGGGGCAGCTTCTACCCGATGCTGTTTTCCTATCTGCGCAGCTTTATCTATATTGGCCTATTCGCTGCCTGGGGGCTCTCCGTCCGTCAGCGGATCGTGCAAAAGCAGGTGTGCAGGTTTATGACGGTCACCGCAGTACTGCTCATCATATGGATGGTAGTCCGTTCGGCAAAGTATTTTATATTCTGGCAGCCGGATGCCGTCCGTTACCTGTGGTATCTGTTCTATCTGCCCATGCTGTTTGTGCCTATGCTGGCACTGCTGATTGCCATGTCATTGGGAAAGCCGGACGAATACAAATTCCCCAAGGGAATGTCGGTTCTGTGGATCATCTCCGGCGTATTGCTTCTGCTCGTGCTCACAAATGACATGCACCAATTCGTATTTACCTTTCCGAAGGACGCCGCCGTGTGGACAGACAAAAACAACGGTTACTCGATAGGCTACTTCATGATTGCAGGCTGGCAGGTGCTGTGTGCCGTTGCCGCACTCGTAATTATGTTTTTCAAATGCCGTGTGCAAAAAGGAAGGCTCCACTTTCTTCCCATTGTTCCTATGCTGCTGGCGATTGTTTACAGCGCACTTTACTATGCGGGTGCGGATTGGCTGCTCCACTTGTTCGGCGATATTGCCGCGTTCCAAAGTGTGATGTATATTCTGACCTTTGAGTTTTGCATCGCCTGCGGATATATACATTCAAACAGCCGTTATGTGGACTTGTTTGCCTCCTCTGTCGGCACATCGGCAGAGATTACTGACAAGGACTTTACCGTTCGGTATGCAGCTGTAAACACTGCGCCTATCTCAAAGGAAACGATGAAAAAAGCCGAGCAAAGCCCGGTCACGATGGGCGGCTTGACCGTTCACACCATGCCCGTTGACGGCGGCTATGCCGTATGGACAGAGGATGTGTCGGCTTTGCGTGACATCAAGGAGAACTCCGAGCTTCTTGCAGACGAGCTTGCCGACAGGAACGAAATACTCTGTTATGAATACAAGCGTGAAGCCAAGCGCCGCAAGGTGGAGGAGCAAAACCGCCTGTATGACCTCCTGCGTTCCGCTACGCAGACGCAGATCGACCGCATTGCGGAGCTCACTAAGGAATACCGCCGAATCTCAAGCACCGATCCCGACAGCGCCAAAACGCTCCTTGCCGAGATTGCCGTGCTGTGCAGCTATATTAAACGCCGCAAGCATCTGACGCTCCTTACCGACCGAGATATTAAAATAGCGGCAACGGAACTCCACCGTGCCTTCAATGAATCGCTCCAAACGCTGAAGCTGTTGGGCGTCCGCAGCTCGCTCTATGTGGACGAGTCTCTTTCCATGCTCTCCGGAAAAACGGCGACTGCTGTATTTGATTTTTACGAATCGGTTATTGAAGCCGATATTTTGAATTTAACAGGCATACAGGTAAGCCTCATAAAGGCAAACGGCTTGCGCTTGTCACTGAATGTGTGCTGCAAGGCCGACCTTTCCGCTTTGGCAAGCGGAGACAGTATCCGCTGTGAAAAAGAGGATGACGAGGAATACCAGCGCCTTGTATTTGAAGCGAAAGAAGGTGACAGGAAATGAGTGCATTTTCTTCCCTTTCTGAATTTTGGCAGACTATGCTGCCGTTTATCATGCTTGTGGAGATCGTCCTTGAAATCGGGCTGTTTATGTATCAGCTTCTTCGCAGCAATCAGCCGGTGCGCAGCCTGCTGAGTCTGGCGGTTATGGCGGTGATGATCCCACTGCTGTTCTCCGTTTCCCGGGCAGATCCCGATAATATCGGGGACGCATTTCTGCTGGGCGCACCGTGGCTGATATTTGCCGCTGCCATTTTCCTTGCGGCAGTTCACTTTGCCATTGCTCTTCCGCGGGAATACCGCCGTAAAAAGAACGAGCTCTCGCCGTTCTCCATTAAGGAAGCAACCGATGAGCTGCCTATGGGCATCTGCTTTGCTGACCCGAACGGCAGGATCATCCTATGCAACAACCGTATGCGCAGGCTGTCCTTTGCCCTTTGCGGCCACGAGCTGCAAATCAAAAGCGATATGGAAAATGCCCTGAGCGTGCCGGACAGATCCGTAACCGTCAAGGATGATTGCTACATCCTGCCCGACAAGACCGTCTGGCAGTTTCGCACACAAACTATCACCGTGGAGAGCGATGACCGCTGGCAACAGATAACGGCGCACAATGTAACCGAGCTGTATAACGGCTACCAAAAGCAAGAGGAAATAAATAAAGAACTGGCAGAAGTCAATCGAAAGCTCAGGAAGATGTACGCTCGCATGGAAGACGACGTAAAGGAAAAGGAGAGCCTCGATCTGAAGGTCTATATTCACGATACCATCGGGCGGAGCCTCCTGACCATTCGTGACATCATCGGCAGCGGCGAGGACACCGAGAGAAAGCTCGAAGCCCTGCAAAACGCCGTCGGTATGCTGGCAAGCAACCGCGTCACCTCCGTCGGCACGATGCAGGAGGTGCAGCAGACCGCAAAGCAGCTCGGCGTAGCCGTTGAGGTCGAGGGCTATCTTCCGCGCGATACCGCCGCCGAGGCGCTGACCGTTGCCGCCGCCAAGGAGTGCGTGACCAACTGCATCAAGCACGCAGACGGGAATGAGGTATATATCCGCATTGCCGAGCGCAATCATTGCCACGACATTACCATAACCAATAACGGCAGAGTGCCCACGGGACCGATCAGAGAGGGAAGCGGACTTTCCGCGCTTCGCCACAGCATTGAAAGCCACGGCGGCGAGATGCATATTTCCCATGAGCCGCGCTTTGCGCTTCTCATCACGATTCCCGAAAAGGAGAATGAGCTATGATAAGCACCATACTTGTAGAGGACGATCTGTACATCCAAAAGCACTTTGTCGATCGTCTTGCCGCAGACGGCGGGTTTAACCTCGTCGGCGTTTTCCGTGACGCCTTTGAAGCGGAAAAGCACTGCGACGCCACCGTAAAGCTCGTCATTATGGATGTGCAGACGCAGCACAAGCACTCCGGTCTTGCCGCCGCGGAGCGCATCAAAAAGGCTTTTCCGCAAATCAAGATAGTAGCCGTGACCTCGCTTGTCGATCCGCAGGTGCTGCAAAGAGCGAAAGCGGGCGCAGCCGACAGCCTGTGGTATAAAGACCACGGTACAGAGGAATTGATGAGCGTGGTAAAGCGCACCCTGGCAGGCGAAAAGGTCTTTCCCGATTCCTCACCCGCCATCGAGATGGAGGGCACAATGTCCGATAAATTTTCGCCGCGGCAATTGGACATACTGCGCCTTTATATAAAGGGCTTCACCTATCAGGAGATAGCCGATAAATTGGGCATCTCCAAAAACGGCGTTCGCTGGAATTTGGACGATATGGTGGGAAAAGGCGGGTTCGAAAACCGAGAGGCGCTCGTTGCGACCGCAATTGAAAATAAGCTCATGGTAACGACTTTGAAGGACGAATAAATGCAAAGTACCCCTTGACCGAGCAGGTCAAGGGGTACTTTGCGCAAAAAAGGCAGAATTATTTTGAAAAAACATTTTTTCGCTCCGTTACTGGCACTTGTGCCAGTGACAAGCCTTAAAAAATCCGTAGAATAAAATGTGTATAAATATCGTTGTGTATAGACAAGGCGGTGGTGAAGGATGAAAAAGATCGTGCTGGATATTCAGAGCGATATCCATGCGCAAACCATGGAGCGAATGCTGATGCAGAAGCTGGACGATTGTCAGGTCGTGATCTCCGAATCGCCTGACACGACCGCCGAGTGGTGCAAAACACATCGACCGGACGTGCTCTTAATGGAGGTCAAGGCGTATTCACCATGGATGTTCAAAGAACGAATGGCAATCTGTGACAAGGTAAAACGAAACACGGAAAACTGCCGTGTCATTCTCTTTGTGGATGATGATACAGACGGAGAGTTGACCGAGCAGGTGCGGCAGGCAAAGCGCGAGGGTCGGATAGACGCTTTTCTCTTCGGTTCGGTATCCGAAAACTATTTTGCTTCGGTCATCGACAGTGTTTAAATCAGGCAACACAAAACGCATAGACAAATCTTCAAAATGATTTTGAGGGAGGAAATGATAGTATGACAAAAACGAAGACACGAAGTCGCATCGTCAGCGTCCTGCTGGTACTTATGATGCTGCTCTCGCTGATGCCGAGTCTGGAGCTTCATGCTCACGCCTTTTGGGACGACTACGACACCGGCGGAGATTGCCCCAACTGCGACCACTACCACTGGGCTGAGAATTGCTGCGACTGCCAGTTTTGCACCATTGACTGCAACTACGATTGCTGGGTTGAGACCCATTGCAACGACTGTGGTCTGTGCCTGGGCGACACGCCCTACTGGTGCGAGGAGTGCTTTAAATGCGCCGACTGCATGGAGGATACGCACTGCTCCACCTGCGCCAAGTGCTACATCGGCGAGGATGACCAGCTGTGCGGCGAATGCCATAAGGGTCCCTGCTGCTCCATAACCATCTGCGACTCCTGCGGCTTCTGCGATGACTGCGCAAACGATGACAGCGACACGATGCACTGCTCGCTGTGTAACGCCTGCTTCGGTTCGGTGGACGAGTGCGTGGACGACGATGATACCGGCGTCATCCACTGCGTCGATTGCCACGCATCCTGCGAGCAGTGCGAGGAATGCCTGCTGGCCAAGGAGAGCTGCGAGGACTGCGGCCTGTGCCTGGAGTGCTGCCGGGACAACTCCGATGCCGGGGGCTGCCCGGACGGCGAGACCTGCGTGGAAAGCGCCGAGTGGGACGAGCACATCTGCCCGGGCTGCGACGGCTGGGTCACGGATAAGGAAGACGAGGACGAGTTCTGCGAAACCTGCGAGCTGTGCAAGGAGTGCTGCGAGGGCAACTCCGACTGCTCCGAGGGGATGTGCGCAATGGATACGGACTACGCGGATCACTTCTGCGAGGACTGCGGCCTGTGCTTCCACGACAGCGATCCCTGCGAGGACGGCTGCGATCAGCGCTGCAAGGACTGCTGCCTCGATGCCGTGAAAGCGATGGGCTGCGATCATGACGACTGGTGCTTCAGCGACTCTGATTTTGAGGATCATCTGAAAGCAGAGCACAGCGGTGCCGGGCATACCCACATCGCTTCCTCGTCCTGGTCAGCCGACGGAACGCGGCACTGGCACCCCTGCCGCTATTGTGACGGTAAAAAGCTGAATGCCGCCAACCATGAATATGACGCCAAGGGTGTGTGCAAGGTCTGCGGCTACATCAGCGGCAGCTCCATCGTCATCACCCGCCAGCCCAAGGGCGTCAAGTGCAAGACCTCTATCTACGATGATTATAACGAAGAGCCGAAAAACGGCCTGCTGTTCTATGAAAATAACCTGGTCACCTTTTCTGTCTCGGCAAGAAGCCTGAAGGGCGACGAGTTGACCTATCAGTGGTATCGGAAGGATAATGAGCATCCCACGGCGGCGCCCTACAAGCTGCCGGAGGGTAGGTTTTACATGGGTGTGACGACCTCTACACTGAAGATGTCGGTTTCCACCCAGGCCTGTCAGGAGGACTACTCCTACTACTGCGTCATCGGCAGAAAGGGCGACGCTTCGGACACCATGAAAACGGCGGAGGCAAAGCTGACTGCCACCCATGCCTTCAGCTATCAGCAGGCCGGTGAGCCTGTGTACACCGACGACGGCAAGAGAACGCCGGAATACAAGGTCACTTGGGTCGATAAGGATGGGAATACCCATAATACTACCGTAGGCAGCGTTCGCAAAAGCGACGGCCACAAGCTCGCGTGCCTGTTTGAAGCAGGCGCAGAAGAATACGAAGCACATTATATGACCTCCGGCTCCAAGGAGCGCATCTTCCCGCATACCTTTAAGCTTGAAAAAAGCTATGACGCGGTGGGCGGCGGCAGGGTTGATATGCTCGTCTGCACCGTCTGCGACTATTTCGTTTTTGTGAAGAGCCATGTCCATGATTACGGCTGGAACTGGGATTACACCGGCTTTGGCAGTATCTATGAGTATACCTTCAACATCGGCGGCTCGACCAAGACGGTGGAGCAGCTCATCCTTGAGTCCGGCTATGCCCACCCCGAAAAGTGCAAGGTTCCCGGCTGCGAGGAATTCATCATGGTTCCCCACAGCTGGGGCCGCTGGAATGTGGTCAAAAACCCCGATACCACAGGCGGCAAAGGCGGCATGGAGGCCGAATGCAGCGTCTGCGAGTACACAAAGACGAAAATCGACAAGGACAATGACAGCGAAGAGATCGATCATTGGACAAAGGACACCGCCCTTGTGACGGTGAAAAACGGCCGCGCAACCCGTATGATTGTCAAGCCCGGCGACAAGATCCGCCTTTATCCCGAGGAGAGAAACGGTCAGAAAGCCATCGGCTGGAAGGTGGAGTATCTCCGCGAATACAATGAGTACGACCTCATCAGCGGTACGGGATTGCCTGTTCATAAAAAATGGAATGCCAACGAGGCCAAGACCCTGTTCAAGCTGGTGACCAACGGCTCCGCACTCGAGTGGGGCTGCACGATCCCGGCGTTCAGCGCCATGGGCGCTCCCGGCGGCGGCCAATTCTTCTTTGAGCCGGTCTATGCAGGCTGTGACCACAGCGGCGGCACCACGGTGCTCAATGCGAAGGCACAGGTCTGCGACCGTAAGGGCTATACCGGCGACACCGCCTGCGCAGACTGCGGCTTTATAATTGAGGCAGGCAGGGACATCTACCCGCCTGCAAACGCCGGTCATACCGGTACACTGCAGCCGCTGTACTACTACGGCACGCTTAACTCGGCCACCACGGACGCGAGCCATGGCGGCAAACGCTATAACGCCAATTCGGGCGACTGCCGGCACCGTGCCTATGAGGGCGACTACCGATGCACGGCTTGCGGCGGCACCGTAAAGGGCGAGACTGGCGACTTCAAACATAGCGGCCCCTTTGAGCTGCGGGATGTAAGAGCGGCGACCTGCACCGAGAAGGGCTATTCCGGTAACCAATACTGCACAGCGTGCGACAGGATCTCAAAGAAGGGCTCCGCTACCCCGTCCCTCCACGAAATTGCCGGCAACTACAAGCTGGTCAATGAGGTTAAGCCCGGATGCACCACCACAGGCTATAGCGGTGACTATCAGTGTACAAGAGGCTGCGGACAGATTTTCCGCTACGGTCATGTTATCGATAAGCTCAGCCATGATTGGGACGGCGGCAAACCGGCAACACAGGGCAAGAGCGATGGAATTCTCTACACCTGCCGGCGCACCGACTGCGGCGAGACAAAGTTTGTGAAGAATCCCGCTGCGACCGAGTATGCAGTTACCGTCACAGGCGGTACGGCGTCTGCATCGGGGAATGCCATTACCTCCGCCGCTGCGGGCGTTGAGATCACCGTCACGGCGATAATTCCCGATGGCAAGGTCTTTGACAAGTGGGTCGTGAAGTCCGGCGGCGTGACTCTTGCCGATGCTGCAAGCGCCGTCACCACCTTCACCATGCCCGCAAACGATGTTGCGCTTGCGGCAAGCTATAAGGACGCACCCGTTGCGACCTATAGCCTTACGACACAGGTAAACGGCGGTCACGGAACGATCTCCGCGAGCAAGACAGGACTTGCAGCAGGCTCGACCGAAACGATCATCTTTACTCCCGACGCGGGCTATGAGATCGACACGGTCACCGTAAACGGCGCTGCAACGCCCGTGCTTGCCAATGTTCTGGACGTTACAATGGATGCGGATAAGACCGTCATCGTGACTTACAAGGCAACAGGCAGCACGCATACCCACAGCTACGGCACGGATTGGAAGTATGACGACACCGATCACTGGCATGAGTGCCAGTGCGGCGACAAGGCCGACACGGCAGCACACAGCTTCCAGTGGGTGATCGACAAGGCCGCTACCAAGGAGGCCACTGGCATCAAGCACGAGGAATGCACCGTTTGCGGCGCCAAGCGCAGCGAGAACACCGAGATCCCCGCCCTGCGGGATTACGCTGTTACCGTCACCGGCGGTACGGCAACCGTTGCCGCAGGCACACCCATCACCCGCGCCATGGAGGGCGTTGAGGTCACCGTTACGGCACAGGCTCCTGACGGAAAGCACTTCGTCAAGTGGGTCGTTAAGGCAGGCGGCATTACACTGGCTAACGAGACCAGCGCCACCACCACCTTCACCATGCCCGCAAACGATGTAACGATCGAGGCGGAGTTCGCCGAAAACCCCGTAGAGGCGTATACACTCACGGTTATCAAGGGCACGGCCTCCGTTGCCGCTGGCACCCCCATCACCGACAAGATCGAGCAGAACACCGTTGTGACCGTTACGGCGGACGCACCGGAGGCAGGCAAGGTCTTTGACAAGTGGGTCGTGCTGGAGGGCAATGTCACCCTGGCAGACGCCACCAAGGCCACCACCACCTTCACCATGCCCGGTAATGATGTGAAGATTGAGGCCACCTATAAGGATGCGCCTCCCAGCCATACCCACAGCTACGGCACGGAGTGGAAGTATGACGACACCAATCACTGGCATGCGTGCGAGTGCGGCGACAAGGCCGATATTGCGGCTCACAGCGCCAGCGAGTGGATCGTTGACACAGCAGCTACCGAAACCGCCGACGGCGCTAAGCATAAGGAATGCACCGTCTGCAAGAAGGTTCTTGAAACCGCACCGATCCCCGCAACAGGCAGCACTCATACCCACAGCTACGGTACAGAGTGGAAGTATGACGTCACCAACCACTGGCATGAGTGCGAGTGCGACGATAAGGCCGACACGGCAGCACACAGCTTCCAGTGGGTGATCGACAAAGCCGCTACCAAGGAGGCTACCGGCATCAAGCACGAGGAATGCACCGTTTGCGGCGCCAAGCGCAGCGAGAACACGGTCATCGACAAGCTCCCCGACGGCGGCAACACCGGCAATACAGGCAGCGGTGATAATAACACCGATCAGCCAGGAAAGGACGACTCCACCAAGCCTCCTCAGACCGGTGACAGCAGAAACCTCATCGGTTGGCTGGCTGCTCTGTTCGTCTGCGGCGGCGTTCTGACCGTGCTGGGTCTGAACAGCAAAAAGAGAAAGGAATCCGAGGCTGAATAAGCCTACGCTTCCGAAATCGAAATAACCTAAACACAATAGGCGGTGACGGATCATTCCGCCACCGCCACCGCCTATTTTCCTGAAAGCGGACTTGGCAGCAAGTCCCTTTCCGAAAGGCGGCAAGCGACAGCCACATTCTGACCGTGTATCCCCAGCCCAACGGCGACGGAGAGGTGTCCCTGCTCCATTTGAAGCGCGCCGCCACGGACAGATTTTTCCTTTTTCGTATGACCAAGCCCTGCGTCACGCTGACCGGCGAGATGTGTCTGTGGGAGGACGCCCCCCATCGGCACCGGTCTGCCGATGCTTTTTGACTTCCTGGATGAAGTCAGAATATTGAAGTAAAGTAAGGTGAAGCAATGCAGGATAACAGAATACCGCCGCAGAAAAGACCCATGACCGAGGCAGAAATGCTCCGCAGGCGTGAGCTGCGCCGCTCGGCGATCAAAAAGCAAAAGCGGAGAAGGACGCTCTTTCTTACCGCCTGCGCCCTTGCGGCGGTGCTGCTCATAGCGGGCATCGTGCTGCTGTGCCGTAGCTGCGGCCGCTCCGAGAGCAGCCCTCATGACGAGAGCATCTACGGCAGCTTTGCAATGTCCGACAAGAGCTGCGTCTACACCTTCCGTGAGGACGGCAGCGGAGAGCTGCGGCTTTCCGGCGCACCGTATAAATTTCGTTTCACGCTGTCCGGCAGGACACTCTTTATCGACTTTGAAGCCGAGGCACTGACCGACTGCGAGTACGAGGTGGCGTATATCGATACGGGGCTTGAGCTGACCGCAGGCAAGGGTACGGCGACACAGGGTGAGGAATTCACGCTGAACAGAACAGAAAAATAAGACCCATGCGGTCATGAAAGGACGGTGACGGCGATATGCCGCCTGAAAAAAAGAATAGCCGACCGGACGGCAATCTCCGGCACAGTTTCAAGAGCGCTCAGCAAGTAAAAAACTTGCTGGCGCTCTTTCTTTATGCCAACAATTTTACAGTGAGTCCTAGTTTTAATGAAATGATTCATAAACACACTCCGACCATATCGCTGCGCACGTTGCATCGTTCGCAGCGATTTTTTATTCCCCAATCCCTTGCGCAGACGGCGCAAGTTCGGTATGATAGAGCTACCGATATTTTCATTCTGGAGGAGAACGTATGAACATTGCTGTCATCACCGGCGCATCCGCCGGTATCGGCCGGGAGCTCGTCTACGCTGTGGACAAGGACGCGCGCTATGACGAGATCTGGGTCATTGCCCGCAGAAAAGAGCGGCTGGAGGAGCTGCGCGACAAGTGCACGAACCCCATCCGCCCGATCGCGCTCGATCTCTCGGATCTGAGCAGCATCGATGCCTATCAGGCCCTGCTCGAGCAGGAGCAGCCCGAGATCAAGATGCTGGTCAATGCGGCCGGCTGCGGCGTGTTCGGCCCCTTTGCCGAGGCGGACCGCAAGAAGCTGCTCGCCAGCGCGCAGCTCAATTCGCTCGCGCTCACTGGCATGTGCCACGCGAGCCTGCCGTATATGCACGCCGGCAGCAGCATCATCAACATGGGCTCGAACTCTGCCTGGCAGCCGGTGCCGTATCAGGCAGTGTACGGCGCGAGCAAGAGCTATGTCCTGAGCCTGTCGCGCGCGATCGGCCGCGAGCTGCGCCCGCAGGGCATCCATGTCATGTGCGTCTGCCCCGGCTGGATCAAGACCGAGTTCCAGCAGGTCGCGCACCATGACGAGTATATCCGCTATGTGGACAAGTGGTATGGCCCAGACGAGGTAGCGGCGCAGGCCATGCAGGATCTCAAGAAGAAAAAGAGCGTCTCCATTCTCGGCCACCCGGTGCGCCGTCAGGTGCGCCTGGTCAAGCTCCTGCCGGTGGACACCGTCATGGACATCTGGTGCAAACAGCAGGGCATCGAGTAAGCTTCTGCACGCTTTTCAACGAACGGAGGATGTGAGACGTGAAAACGGCCAAAGCGGCAGCACTGCTTGCGGTCATTTTGCTGCTTAGTATTTCTTTTGGTGCGTGTTCTGCAAATAATGCTGCTGAGGAGACAGAAGCTTCGCAGCAGACACCAGAAGCAACGTCTACGCCGGATGTCACGGTCGAACTGGATACAAGCGAAGATAAGGGCGCGGGCAAGAGTAATGCAGGCTCAATGAGTGTGGATGAGCAGCGGTATGCAAGCGTTTTGGACTTGTATTATCAGGCACTGTATGCACATCAGGCGGGTACAGCCGATTGGGATCGCGACAAGTATGTGGTGGAGCGCAGTTTGGCAGAATGTATTGTGAATCCATATTGGGCTTGGGAAAATGCAGATGGCCTTTTGAGTCGAATCGGTTATTCTTTCAGAGATTTAAATGGCGATGGAACGAATGAACTGCTCCTCGGCTGGATTGGCGGCGACTTTTGCCCGATGGAAGACGGGTATGCATTTGCTGTTTATACAATTAAAAATGGGCAGCCGCTCCTCGCCTTTCAGGGACAGGAACGTGACCGATTCCTCATCGGAGACGATGGCTATGTGTATCGGAGCGGCTCTAGTGGCGCTGAGTATTCGGAATATGAAAAATATAGATTTCATCCAGAGTGGCAGTACTGTTTAGAGCCTGTCGAGCTTTTCTATTCGCAAATAGATGAGGATAATCACTTCTGGTGGGAACATGTCGTTGGTGCTGAACAAATCATGGGGCTTCAAAGGCTGGAAAGACACGAGGAGTATGTCGTGGATTCGGATTTTGCGATGGAGACGGGGAAGATTTGGACTTCGTCCGGTGTGAACTTGAGACCCAGTAATTTCTTGGTGTATGCGGCCAAGCGTGGATAAATATGTTCGGATTTTGCGCGTGTGAGCTGGGCACGGTTTTTTGACCTGCATCGCTTGACAATCCATCTTCCTTCTGGCTTAACACCCTCGTTCGCTGGAGGGCGAGCTGTTCAGAGAAACGGCAGCCGGATAAGGCGCAGACTGAAATGTCTGTTCCTTGTCCGGCTTTTTTCTTTTTCGAGGAGGATGACCATGGATCTGCTCAGGGACAATGTGCGAGCGGTCTACCGCAAATATTTTCTGGCGGCGTTCGGCAGCGCGCTCATCTCGTGTATTTACGGCGTTGTGGACATGGCGATGGTCGGCCAGTATCAGGGGCCGGGCGGTACGGCGGTGCTGGTGTCGTGCACGGCGTTCTCCGTTTTCTGGACGGCGCTGAGCCTCGCCTGGCCGAACCTCTATATCCGCATCTTCATGCGGCCGACGGCGGCGATCCTCGCCATGGCGCCGGACATCATCCGGACGTATGCCGTGTCGTTCCTGCTGCTGCCGCTGAATATCTTTTCAACGTATAATTTTCAGGCCATCCTCAAGCCGGGCGCTGTGTTTTTTGTCTCCGCCGCGCGGGGGCTCGTCATCAGCGGCGCACTGATTTTGCTGCTGCCGGAGGTGCTCGGGCCGGCTGCGATCTGGTGGGCCATGCCGGTCACGGAGCTGCTGGTCGCGTGCTATGCCGTGTCGGCCATGCGGCGCGCGACGCGAGCGCTGCCGTCGTGCTAAAACCGGGCCTGTCTGCATACACTCCTTTTATCGGGGGTGATATGCATGAAGCGCTGGAAAGTTTATTTGTGCGCGGCGGTATTCCTGCTGCTGACGGCGGTGAAGATGATCGCCCCGGCGGCGGCCGCAGATGCGCGCGAGGTGCTGCTGCCGGCCATCAATGCAGACGATGATTACAAGTCCGTCTTTGCCGAGATCCGCAGCGTGTTTGCGCCCGCGCCGGTACAGACGCAGGACGAACAGCTGCGGCAGTATCTGCCCGCCGTGAACATGTCCGTCTGGTCGACGCCCGCACCGGAGCCGACGCCGACACCCACGCCGGAACCGACCCCGGAGCCGACACCGACGCCGACGCCCGAACCGACGCAGAGCCCGCAGCTGCAGGCGGCCCTCGCCGCGCGCGAGGCGTTTCTCAACGAGCAGGCGGTCTATTCCGGCTATGCAGTGCCGGCCAATGTCAGCTACGCGGTCAGCGAGCTGCCGTTTGCGCACACGTCACCGGTCGCGGGCTATACCTCGTCTGGCTTCGGCTACCGGCTGCATCCATTGGAAAACAAGGTGAAATTTCACTATGGCACAGATTTCGCGGCCAATTCCGGCACGGCGGTCTGTGCCTTTGCTGACGGCACGGTGCTTGCCGCCGGGCAGGACGACGGGTACGGCAACTATGTGAAGGTCCGTCACGCCGATGGTTACCCGACGCGCT
>ENA-ORSJ01001695-ORSJ01001695.1-human-gut-metagenome-genome-assembly--contig:-NODE-1695-length-17199-cov-4.753966_pt1 | contig 17199 bp, 8 predicted proteins | sample MGYA00242191_ERZ509158 | MGnify/ENA primary metagenome ERZ509158 (study PRJEB26280, sample SAMEA2338623) | human gut metagenome | biome: human gut; feature: human-associated habitat; material: faeces...
CTAACTCTCAAATTTCGTTTGTGTAATTCGCAAACCATTTCTTTTTAACTATAAATTTATTATTTAATGTAGCGGTGTGTTGATGGTAAAAAAACGGCCACCATTTGTCTGATTGTGTCAGAATATGCTGCCGAATGAGCAAAAACAGCATACGCAGCAATACATAAGGCGGAAAGTATGGATTGGGTTATGTGCCCGGTGTCCAGCCTTTCCGCCTTTATATATGAATATGGTGTTTGTGTTATATCATTTTACGCAACGATTGTCAGATGCTCATCATCGGCATTATCGAGGGCGTGATGAGTGCCGTGAATATGCCGTTGAGGGTCAGTCCGAGGCTGGCGTATGCACCGTGCAGCTTGCTCACGTCCATCGATGTGGCCGTGCCGAGGGCGTGGGCTGCGGTTCCCATCGACAGTCCCTGAGCCATTGGGGTGCGTACATGGGCGAAACCCATGGTGCGGTAGCCGGCTACAGCGCACAGCAGTCCTACGCACACCACCACTGCGGCCGTGAGCGACGGAATGCCGCCGATGGCCTTGGTTATCTCCATTGCAATAGGCGTGGTGACCGATTTGGGCGCGAGCGACAGAACCACCTCGCGCGACGCGCCCATCAGTCGGGCTATCACCACTACCGACACAATGCCTACTATGCAGCCCGCAAGCTCGGATACGAGTATCGGCTCGAGCTGCTGATAGAGCGGCACACCCAGTGCCACAACTGCCGGACGCAGCCAGAACTCAATCATGTGGCCGCCGGCGTTGTAGGTGTCGTAGCTCGTGCCGGTGACGCTCAGGAATATTATGACGGTGGCTATTGCCACGAGTATGGGGTTCATTATGGCCCAGCCGGTGCGGCGGCGCATCAGCTTGCCAAAGAAATAAGAGCCGAATGTGAGTGCTATGAGGAAATACTCGTTATGGAAATATGTCATTGTTTGCCTCCTTTATATTTGCGTACAACCTTGCCGTAGAGCTCGTGGACCCATCCTGTGGTGAAGAGCACGAGCACCGTCGATACCACCGATGCTATGACTATTGGCCACAACTGTGCCTTGATGATGTCGAAGTAAACCATAATGGCGACTCCTGGCGGAACGAAGAAGAAACCGATGTTTGCCACGAGGAAGTCTGACAGACCCTGCACCCATTCGAGGCGCACTACGCGGAGTTTGAGAAGAAGTGTGAGAATGAGCATACCGAGAATGCTCGAAGGCAGGGGGACGTGAGTGAGATAGATTAAAAGTTCGCCCAGTGCCAGGCATCCGAACAGGATTGCCAGTTGACGGATCATCATAACTGAAAAAATCTTTTTACCTTTTTTTGTTTTATTTAAGAAGTCGCAAAATTAATAAATTATGCTGTAATACGGCACAATATTCGTATAAAATCAGTCCGAAACAGTCCTTATTTGTCTTTATTGCCATTATGTGGACGGCTGAAACCGGGCGTGTGCTCCGTACGAAAAACATACACTAACCGATAAAAACTTACACTGCATCATGACAAGACATAAGATACCGGTCGTGCTCATGGCCGCGCTCATGGCCTGCACGTCACTGCCGTCTTCGGCACAGGGAACGGCCGACGACTACAACCGGGCTTACAGCCTGCGCGAGAAATACAGCCAGAGTCACGTGCTTTATGCTGACGTTGAACCACACTGGATTGAATACACCGACTCGTTCTGGTATGTAAGAAACACGGAGCGCGGTCGCGAGTATGCGCTCGTAGATGCACGCGGAGCACGCCGCACCGACCTCTTCAACCACGGGCGGCTGGCCGAACAGCTGTCGGCCATGAGCGGAAAGAAGGTGGAGCCCTACCGTATATATATTAATAAGGTGCGCACGGACCGTACCGCGGAGAATCTGCGATTTGAGTTCGACGGTCGTAGATGGGCTTACAACACGAAGGAAAACACGCTCACGAAGGAAGGCAACGTGCATGCTCCCGCGCCACAACGCCACTGGATGGAGGTGGACGACGAGAAATCGGGCGGTCCCGTAACCTCGCCCGACGGCAGATATGTGGCTTTTGTGAGAGACGACAACGTGTGGGTGCGCAACTCGTCGGGCGGAGGCGAGCGCCAGCTGAGCATTGACGGAACACAGGGAAACTACTATTCCACATACATACAATGGTCGCCCGACTCGCGGCGTGTGATGGCGTGCAGGATACGTCCTGCCGCCAAGCGCTATGTCTATTACGTGGAGTCGTCGCCTGCCGACCAGCTACAGCCCGTGCTCCACAAGCAGGAGTATGCCAAGCCTGGCGACGAACTGCGCTTCAAGGTGCCCTGCATATTCGAGGTGGAGACGGGCCGCGCGCTCATACCTTCCACCGAACTGTTCGCCAACCAGTACGACCTGCACAGCATGAGATGGAATGCTGACAGCAAGGGACTGACCTTCGAGTACAACGAACGCGGCCATAAGGTGTACCGCCTGCTGGAGATGTCGGCCACGGACGGCAGCGTGCGCACCCTCATTGAGGAGAAAGAGGAGAAGTATGTGAACTATCCCCGCATATTCCGACACCTGCTCGCCGACGCCCGACGCATAATCTGGAGCAGCGAGCGCGACAACTATAACCACCTCTACATGTACGACCGCGCCACGGGAAAACCTATACGGCAGATAACGAAAGGCCGCTGGTATGTGCGCGGAGTGCAGCATGTGGACGAGCAGAACGGGGTGATATACTTCTCGGCAAACGGAGTGAACAAGGACGAGGACCCATACTTCATACACTACTACCGCATAAACTTCGACGGCTCCGGCATGAAGGAGCTGACGCCGGAGGAGGGAATGCACCGCTGCTGGTACTCGTCTGACCACAAGTATATGGTCGATGTGTACAGCACACCGCAGCAGGCGCCCGTTGCACTGGTGCGCAGCGCCGATACGGGCAAGACCGTCATGCCGCTGGAGAAGGCTGACATCTCGGCGCTGCTTGCCAACGGATGGACCGCGCCGGAGACCTTCAAGGCCAAGGGACGCGACGGCAAGACCGACATGTGGGGCATAATATACCGCCCGTCTGACTTCGACCCGCAGAAGAAATATCCCGTCGTGGAATACATATACTCAGGTCCGGGCGACCAGTATGTGCCCAAGACCTTCGCTTCATACAACTGGTGGATGACCTCGCTCGCCGAACTTGGATTCATCGTGGTGCAGGTTGACGGCATGACGACGTCGTTCCGCTCGAAAGATTTTGAGGAGGTGTGCTACAAGAACCTGAAGGATGCGGGCCTGCCCGACCACATGGCGTGGATAAAGGCGGCTGCCGAACGATATCCGAGCATGGATACCACGCGCGTCGGAATATTCGGAAGCTCGGCCGGAGGACAGGAGGCAATGGCCGCCGTACTGTTCCATCCGGAGTTCTACAAGGCTGCCTACTCGGTGTGCGGATGCCACGACAACAGGATGGATAAGATATGGTGGAACGAGCTGTGGATGGGTTATCCGGTGGATGAGGCTTACAGCCGCAACTCGAACGTGGACAATGCCCATCTGCTCACGCGCCCGCTGATGCTCGTTGTGGGCGAGATGGACGACAACGTGGACCCGGCATCCACCATGCAGGTGGCTGACGCGCTGATAAAGGCGGGCAAGGATTTCGAGCTGGTGGTCTTGCCCGGCGTGCGCCACACCATGGGTGAGGACTTCGGCGAGCACAAACGCTACGACTTCTTCGTGCGCCATCTCATGGGCGTGGAGCCGCCGTCGTGGGACAAGATTGTCAGAAAATGATGATTCCTCAACCCAAACCGGTCATTAGGGTTCTTGTGGACAAAACGCAAAACGATGATGCCTATTGCGGCTTATACTCTGGTCTGCCGCTTAATCGTTGCTTTGGAAACAATGATTTCCGCGCAAAAAGAAAGTATTGTTTTATAATGACCGGTTCGGGTTTGATGATATATTTGTTGGTATGCGCGCCAAAACAGCCGCGCCTCCCTGTCGCAACCATTGTCAGACATACTGACTGTGCGGGCAGGGAGGCGCGTTTTTTTATTATACTTGGCCGTTGAGGCTGAGCGTCATTCTATGGTTTCCTTCACTCCGTTGCCGGGCAGATGCATGCCCGCCATGACCAGATGGTTTTTCTTCACATAGTCAATGTATTTCACTCTCGACTCCACAGCCTTCTTGCGGTCCATGTCGTAGGCGGCGCATATTTCGGGATGCTTTATCTGCAAATCATATCCGTGCATGAGGTCGCCGGCTATCAGCAGTCGTCCTGCCCGATATACGGTGTGGCCAGGCGTATGTCCCGGCGCGGCCATAGGCTTGATGCCGAGCGGCAGAGTCTCGTTGTAGCCGAATCGGTGCAGGCGTCCGGCGTATGCCTGCATTGTGGCAGCCGCGTTGTCGGCGGTGCCCCGCTGCTCCTTATTCACCTTTTTGGCGTTGGTTATCCAGTAGTCGTATTCAGCCTCGGGCACATAAACCTGCGACTTGGTGAATACGGGCTTGCCCTCGTGCATGAGTCCACCTATGTGGTCGCCGTGGAAGTGGGTTATCATGATGTAGTCGATGTCGTCGGGCTTTATGTCCATTGAGTCGAGCAGAGCCATCAGCTGTCCGCCTTTGTCCATGCCGTTTCCGGTGTCGAATAGAGCCATTTTGCCGTCTTTCTCCACGAGGAAGCAGCTGATTGAAGCCGGCACGCTGCCTTCTGGCGACAGAATTTTTATGCTGTCCGCATCGTTCTTGCCGTAGAACAGGCTGTTGGGCATACGTTTGTCGTCCTTGTTGTCCTGTATTGCCGTGAGTGTGAGCGAGTCCATCGGCATCATTGTGATGCCGTTTGGAAGTATTCCTGAGTCCGCTGTCATTTTCTTTTCGTTGTTATTGCATGCCGACACAGCTATTATTGCTGTGAGCATGAGCATAAGGCCTGCAGATCTTAATTTTCTCATAGCTTTGATGTTGTTGGGTGTTGACGTTTTCTTGTTTCCTGCGCATGTCTTGTCTCCGTGGCGGCGTCGGTGGGGCGTTGGCGTACGGTTGCCCGTGTCTGCCGCCATGTCCGGCATGGCATTTCTGCATGCTTGTGCGCAAGGGCAAAAATAACTAAAATGAGGAATAAACGGAAATTTTTTATGTATTATTTGCATTGCCGTGCGCTTTATTGTGGGGTAGTATGAATTCTGCGGTGACGGGTATTATTAGTGAAGAGCCATGGAGAGACGGAAAATTCACCGGCAGCAGGGGGAATATCCGGCAGACGGAGTGGGGAACATGAACCGCGACGGTGCATGTGTCCGTATAATAAGATGCATGTGTCCGTATAATAATATATTCAATATTGCTGATATAATATATTCAATACGGTTGATGATTATTCTGCATTGCCGTAACCGTTAAATCATCATCCTGCGTCCGGAGCATCCCTTCCGTGGCTTTGCTCACGCCTTTTGTCAATAATTTTCAAGGCGTATTCCGGCTTTTTTGAGGAAAACCGGCGGGACGTACTTACAATTTTTCTTGACTGAATTTTGACAAAATATTTTCGCGAAAGAGATGCAAACGAATGTTAAATACGGCATTATAAAGCCTGTTTCACCCCTAACCACATTCTGATATACCCCATAACATAGTCCGGAAAAGCGCATTTCATGTTCTGATATTGCCCATTTCGTGGTGCGAAATAGCCCATTTCAGGGTGCAAAATGGGGCTTTTCAGCCTTCGAAATGGGCTTTATTGCAAGCCGAAATGGTGCATATTGCAATGCGAGGAAATGTCCTTTAAACATAAATCATTGATATTCAGTATATTATAAAAACCTCTTATTTTCCGCGTATTTGTGCCCGAAGGAAAGTCAGTCCGCAAATACGCGCTTATTTTTGGGGGTATATCGGGAAACCCGGAGGGAAAAATCAGAATCCGGTTACAATTTGAAAGCGGGGCATATTGTTCTCGTTTCAGCAGCGGGAAACAACGCTGTCTGTGACCGGAACCACGTTATTCTTATTTAATCCTATTATCATTGAATATATTTTGGACTTTCTTTGTTTTATGGTGGAGTGGCGGGAAATGTGGAGGACGGACGAAAGGTGGCGTGCAGAAACAGGAAGAAGAGTTTCGGACACATGGAGAAGACACGAAAAGGGCCATGCCGCCAACCTTTTTATCGGTTGCGACATGGCCTGACAGTTGTTATGTATTGAGGTCCCGCGCGGCAATAGAACACGGTGTGCTTTGCGGAACCTTAGTCGCGATGTCATCTTACGAGCACCTTGCGCACCGTCTCGCCGCACTTAACGATGTATGCTCCCGGCTCTATCGGGAACGAAGTACTGCCCTCCACGGTGCCGAGCTGTCTTACGGTGCGTCCTGACATGTCGAACACGCTCACGGTGCATGCCTCTGCAGTAGATATGTTTATCTGTCCGGCGGTGGCTGTGATGGTTGTTCCGTCGGCAGTCACGGCGTTGCCGATGCCTGTGTTGGTGTCAACGTAGATGGTGTTGGACGGGTCGGAATAGTAATAGAATAACACACCGTCGTTTATTGATACGACGGAGTAGCTGAAATTCTCTTCTTGAGGAGAGTCGGGCGTCTCCACGTAGAAACCGTTGTTGTAGGATGTGTAACGCTTATAAGTTTTTGTCAGCACAGTGCCGGCCTCCAATTCCTGAGTTATCTTTATGTCGTCGACGAACACCATGTCGAATACACCTTGTTCGCCTTCAGGCTCCATGAAACTTATATAGATAGTGTAGTAGTTGCTTTCTCCGAGCTCCAACTCGTATGATGTCATTTCTTCGTTTATTTCTACGTATTGTACACTATTGGCTGTGATATATTCAGTTACAGGGTCGACGTCGTAAAGTATCACTTGCAGTCTTGTTCCCGGGGAACAGTCGACCGCCATCGCCGAGAGATTTATCTTTATCTTACCGGGATTTGCCGTGCTGACTTTGTAGTATGGAGTCATGATCGTGGACATATTGTATTCTGGGGTTTGGTAATAGCTGCTGAGTCCTATCATGCCGTCCGCAATAAAACTATAAAGTCCTGCCCAGTCCGGATATTTTGTGTATTGGTCAAACCGATAGATATTGTTGTTATAAATAGGATTTTCTATTGTTCCTACATTTATATTGTCGAAGTTCTCGTCTGCTATGACGAATGTCCCTGACTGCGGTATTTTATATTCTGATCTGACGCGCAGTTCGTATAGTGTGGCGTTTTCCACGCTGGTCCAGTTGGCTCTGAATCCGTCCTTGCTCACTTCTGTGGCCTCTGTAGCTACGGGCGGCTCCATATCCGTTACGGGATTTATGGCGGCTACGATGTTTGACTCGGCCGAGGTGTGAACCCCGTCGGTTGCCTGTACGGAGTAATAATAGATTCGTCCGGGCTGCAGTCCTTTCACCGTCAATTTGGTGTCGAGAATATTATAGTCTTGAAGTACATACTGCGGCTGGTTGTCGGAGAAGTAGAACACGTCGAGCAGATAGGATGTAGCCTTGTTCACGGCTATCCAGTTGGCGGTGAATTCTGTGTCAGTGACGTTGGTGGCGTCCATCACTGCCGGTCTGCTTATCTCCGGGTTGTCTTTCTGTGTTATTCTGATGTTGTCGATAAATATCGGCGCATTGGCACCTATCTGTATTGTACTTTCTCTGCCGCCTAATTCACGGAATGGGATTGTAATTGTTTGCCATGTCTCATTACAGCTTGCAAACCTTCTTTCCGCATATCCATACATAGTTTGATTGTATATAGTTACAATGGCTTGTCCAGACTGCGCCCGGCATGAGAACTCGACATTGTAGTTACCGTTGTCGGCAGAAAGATCGATAAATGGCGTCATGATAAATGATCTGTTGCCTGTTGCAAGGAAGCAGCATCCTCCTGCCTGATAGATATCGGTCCCGTACCATCCGCCCGTATTGGTATAGTCAGGTATTACATTGCTGCCGTCTGTTATGACAGTGTTCATGTCGGGTGCATCCTCAGAGCCTGACGTGAATCTGCTGAAGTCCTCGCTAAATACGACAATATCAGTTCCTTCTGCCTTCATAGGCGTCAGTCTTCTGTCGTTCGTCGCGTTCATGAAATATGGAAGTGTGAGGTGGCTTCCCGTCGTTGGTTTTACGGCAGGCATCATTACCTGTTGTTTTATGGTCTTTATGCGGTCATTGTTGTCTGCATGCGTGCATGGCGATACGAGTAGTAAACCTAAGACCAGTGACTTTAACAGCTTTTGGGGTTTTAATGTCTTCATGTTGTTGATGGAGTTTTGTTTAAGTGTTGTTCTCTTCATATAAGCGTTGCCGTTGCTTGCAACGCTCGCGAGATGACCCCATTTACGGGTGAGTTCGGTTTAAGGCTTCCGCCTTCATTGTGATGGTAGGCAATCATTGTTGCCGATGCTGGATATTGTTTATACGGCAGTTATGCCGGCTGTTGTTGCAATGAAGGTTTGTCTGCCGGTGTGTGACTGTGTCGTCGCGTGGTCTTCCGGCTTGGTTGTAATATATATTGCAAATATAGTGAAAGGTGAGAGCAGAGGCAAAGCGGGAAAACGAAGTTTTACCGTACTGATCTATGCCGAGCCGCATCCTATATTATGCAAATATAGTGAAAGGTGAGAGCAGAGGCAAAGCGGGAAAACGAGGTTTTACCGTACTGGTCTATGCCGAGCCGCATCCTATATTATGCAAATATAGTGATTAATGGTAAAAATCAGAAGTTTTTTGTTCAATATTTTCTTTTTATTTACTTTATTGTTCTTCGGTGAGAGCTGTGACGTGTAGGTGGAAGAGTATTAATGCGTAGCGTTTATATGGTGGAAAGTGTGTGTAAGGTATGTAGTGTATTCATATTTATCTTACGAGCACCTTGCGCACTGTTTCGCCGCACTTCACGATGTATGCTCCCGGCTCTATCGGGAACGAGGTGCTGCCCTCCACGGCGTCGAGCTGTCTTACGGTGCGTCCTGACATGTCGAAAACGCTCACGGTGCATGCCTCTGTAGCAGATATGTTTATTTGTCCGGCAGAGGCTGTGATGGTTGTTCCGTCGGCAGTCACGGCGTTGCCGATGCCTGTGTTGGTGTCAACTATAACCACGTTGGACGGTTCAGAATATACATAGTCGTCTGTTCCGTTGCTTACGGCTGTGACGTAGTAGTAGAAGTTCTCGCCGTCGGGAGAGTCGGGTGTCTCAACATAGAAACTGTTGTTGTAGGCTGTGTCGTACCTGTAGATGCGCGACAGAGTTGTGCCTGCCTCCATCTCCTGAGTTATCTTCACGCCGTCGATGAACACCATACCGGTTGTGCCGTAGGTGTCGTTGGGGTCGCTGAAGCCTATGGCGATGTAATAGTAGTTGCTTGTACCGAGGTCGAAATCATATGACGTCATCTCGTTGCTGAGAGTTACAAATTGCCAGCCGTTGCCTAATATGTCGCCTGTTTCGGCATCGACGAGTGCCACTCCGAGTCTTGTTCCGTTGGTACAGTTGACCATCTGTGCAGAGATGGTGGCTTTAATCTCTCCCGGATTGGCTGTGCTGACCTGATAGAGCGGACTGTAGAGCATAGAGTAGCTGCCCATCATGGCATAGTAGTTCTTGAGACCAATCATGCCGTTTGCGAGCAGTGTGGTGATGCCCAGCCAGTCGGGATGCTCTGTGTATTGGTCGAGCGAACATTCAATGGAGTTGTACTCGGGAGCGTTTATCGTTCCGCTTGTCACCTTGTCGAATGTCTCGTCGTCGAGAACGAATGTTCCTGACTGCGGAACTTTATACTCAGACACGGTGGTTAGGCTGTAGTATGCGGCGCTGTCCACGCTGTTCCAGTTGGCGCGGAATTCGTCCTTGCTCACTTCTGTAGCCGCTGTCGCCACGGGAGTGTCGAGATCCTGCACGGGCTTAATGGCAGCCATGATGGCCGACTCGTCGGATGTGAGCGTGCCGTCGGTTGCCTGTACGGAGTAATAGTAGAGGCGTCCGGCCTGCAGACCGCTAACGGGCTCGCTGGTGTTGGTGGTCTGGTAGTCCTTGAGGACATACTGCGGCTGGTTGTCTGAGAAGTAGAACACGTCGAGCAGATAGGCCGTCGCGGTGGTCACAGTCTGCCAGTTGGCGGTGAAGCTGTTGTCGGTGACATCGGTGGCATCCATTATCACCGGAGCGCTGATGGTGGATACTGTCTCAGAACTTTCCTTCTGAGTTATCGTGATGTCGTCGATGAATATCGGCGCGTCACCGTAGAACTGTATCACAGTCTGCGAACCGCCGTATCCGTTGAAGGTAGCCACGCCTGTTTTCCAGTTCTCGTCGCAGCTGGCTTTCATTCCGTGCGGTTGCGGTCCGCCGTATGTCTGACTGAAGATATAGACATTGGCGCTGCCCGACTGTGCCCTGTATGAGAACTGGATCTCGAAGTTTCCATTGTCGGCGGAGAGGTCGATGGAAGGTGTCATGAGCAGTGCCTCTGTGCCGTCGGCAAGGAAACAGCATCCTCCTGCCTGATAGATGTTCACTCCGCTCCATCCGTATGTGTTGATGTAGTCCTGCATTATCTCGCCGTCGCTCGTAGTGATGTTTGTCATGTCGGGTGCGTCCTCGGAGCCGGCTGTGAACTTGCTGAAGTCCTCGCTGAGCACAACGGTCGTTGTCTCGCCCGCCTTCATCGGCGCACGCAGACGTGTGTCGGCTGTGGTTGTCATTGCTGCCGGAAGCGTGATGCGGCTTTTCTTTATCGGGTTCACTGCATGCAGCTTTGCCGGACGCTTGGCGCTCCATACGCGGTTGCCGTTGTCGGCTTGCGCGCATGGTGAGATAAGTAATAAGCCTAATACCACTGACGGTAACAGGTTTGTTGCTTTTGATAAGTTCATTTTGTTGTTATCGTTTTTATCTAATTATTATTTTCTTTATGTAAGTGTTGCTGTCGCAGTCAACCTTAACTATATATACACCCTTTCCAGCTATGTTCAGCTTAAGGCTTCCGCCCTCGGTCTGACCTTCGGCAACCATTGTTCCCGATGCTGAATATACGGATACGGCAGCCTTTCCGGCTGTTCTGACGGTTACGGTCTGTCCTTCGGTTTCAACAGTTGTGGCGTCGGTTGATGCGTTGTCGATGCCTGTGGTCAGGACATAGATGGAACGCTCGACCGGTGACGACTCGTTGTTGCCCTCGTATAGACAAACCACGCTATACTTGTTGATGCCTTTCTTGACAGTTCCGTCGATGAATGTGCGGGTTGTTGTGAATCCGATGTATTCGTCGTTGCGATAGACATTGAATCCGAGCGGGTATTCGGCGTCAGTCGTAGGATTGTAATTCTCGTCGAAGTCTGGCGTCTGTCCCGGTACGAAAGTGTCTTTTGCAGTCGTGGGTTCGAGCGTAGCCTTCATCAACGGATTGAGCTGTATGATGTCGTCGCGCCATACACCTTCTGATAGTACGAGGTTACCGAGTCCCGGAGTGTAGGTGTCGCCGTCGCAGATGATGCGGAATCCGCCGTCGGATGTGTTGCCGTAAACGCCAATCATGTAGTCGTAGCCGGGCTCGATGACTGTAGGCGTGTCAAACTCCTTGACACACCAGTTGCCCGATCCGTACTCGGTGATGTCGCGTTCGTTTACAATCTGCATGTCGTCTGTGCCTGCTGCTGCGCGCCATACTCTTATCTTATAGCTTGTGGTGCGTTGCGATGAGAACGGGAAGAAGCCTATGCCGGTGATGGCGTAGCCGTTGTATGCGCGGAGATCTTTCTCGTTGAAACGCTGCGCGAAGTCGGTTTCGTTCGAATAGATATACTGATATACAACATCGCTGTAGTTGAGGTTCGAGCGCGAGAGGTCAGGGTTCATCTTCCATGTCACCTCAACACCGTTGCTCGTCTCGGTTGTCGAGAGCGACTCTATGCGGTTCTCGGGCAGTCTGACGGTTGCCTCGGCAAACGGAGATACGAGTCCGTTATCATAAACCACATCCACTTTGTAATCTATTATTATGCTTCCCGGATTGTTGTCTACATAGGTCAGCTCCTGTGTTGAGGTGAGGAGTATGCCGTCTCTGAATATCCGGTATTTCTTCACTCCGTCGGCTTCAGGTGCTTCCCATTCGAGAGTCACCACGCCACGCTTTGCCTTTGCCGTGAAGTTTCTGACCATGGCGGGAGCCGCCTCGGCCGTGAAGTCGAACGAAATCTTGCCGTCGGTCTCGCTGATGTTGTTCAGAGAGAAGTATGAATACTTGCCGTCGTTGGAGTGGGTAGACGGAATTGTGACATCAGACCATGTCGTCTTGCCTGTCGATCCGGGGAAAGGCGCACCTGCCGAATTGATGTCGCCGTAGGATTGCGGGCTGTCGTAAGGGTCGGATGTGGCTGAAGCGCACACTGTGTAGAGGCCCTGCTGATAGTCGCAGTTCACGGTGTTGAGGTCGGCGGTGGCGTTTATACGGTTCTCGTCAACATGATAGACGATGAGTCCGTGCCCCGGAAGCTCCTTGTCGAACTTCTGCACCTGGCGGTTCTCAAGTACGAAATAGTCGCCCTCACGCTGTGTTTTCACCACATATCCCACAGGTTCGTCGGTTGCGGCAGGCATGTCGGTTATGGATGTCGTGGCGTCGAGCACCTTGGGTTCAACCCATCCGAACTGCATCTTCTGCCACATGTTGAGGCTTGAAGGCGTGTCGCCCGGCAGGTTATGCTCGTTCCATATACCGTCGGCCATGAGGTCCCAGATGCCGGTTCCGTTGTAGTAGCCGTTCTCCTCGTAGTCGGTGTCGTAGTAGTCGGGCGCACCGAGGTTGTGTCCGAACTCGTGACAAAGCACTCCGACAGTCGTCATCTGTGTGCCATACTGCGAGTTGCTTATGAGAATTTCGGGCTGTATGGTGTATTTCTTCACGCGGATGTCGCCATACATCTGGTCGAGAAGCTCGCCGCTGTGCGACCATATATCCGCCGTGTTACCGCTCACTTCCTGTCCCATTCCCTGGTGGATGATGGAAAGTCCGTCGAGTTCGCCGTCACCGTCGTTGTCAAACTGTGTGATGTCGAGGTCAGGATCGACAAGTGCGAGAGCGTCGCGTATGAGGTCGGTCATGTCCTCTGTGCTGTAGAGTGACTTCTGTCGTGGCAGCTGCAGCCATCCTACGACAGTTGTCTCTATGTCCAGTTTGCCGTAGGATGTCTCCAGATAGTAGTCGCGGAAACTGCCTGTGCCGTTGTAGTTCTCGGCGTTCATGAGCTCGCGGAACTTGTCTGCGTCGAACAGAGGTTTGGTGTCGGCAAAGTTGACGAGCAGCATGAGCAGCTTGCGCTTGCCCGTAAGCGGGAATGTACCGTTGATCTGTAATGATTTCTTCGGTCCGGTGGTGCCGAATACAGCACCGTCAGCCTTCATCAGTTCATTGCGTCTCAGCAGTCGTGCCCTTGCCGGAGCCTGTCTGTCGTCGCCGGTGTATTTCTGTCCTGCTACGATTGTGTCGTTGTCGTCCTTCGTAGCGTAGCATAGGAATCCCTTATCCGATTTCTTCAACACATATCCGTCGGCCGATTCGAGCCAGTGGCTGTACTCGTCGCCTCGTATGTGATAAGCGACCGTCGTGCCGTCGGGTTGTGTGAATTTAACAAGTTTCGGATATGCCGGCACACAGAAGGCCGGCATATCCGAAATAGAGATAAGGCATAATGATGTAATAAGAATTCTGAAAAATCTCATGCCTATATTGTTACTTTAAAATCTTTACGCTTTCGTTTCCAGCGTTGATGACATAGATGCCATTGCTCCATCCGCTTGCAGGAATGACAACCTCGCCACCGCGAGCCTTGCCGTTGAATACCTGTACGCCTGATACGCTGTAAACTCTTACGCTCTCGCCGTCAGACAATCCGCTCACGCGATAGTTCTCGCCGTCGGCAGATATCTCAATCTCCATGTTGCCTGTTGTCGTTGTTCCGATTGCGTCGGCAATCTTCTGATGGAACTTAACCCACGGCATTACGCTGAAGCTGTAGCCTGTCAGTTCAGAGCTGAACTCGTCGGCTCTACACCAGTTGCCGTCAACAACGTAGTCGCTTCCAGGCAGAGCCTTCTCTGGCTTGACATAGAATGTAGTCTGTTTGTTGGCGTGCTTTCTTGTGTCGAATCCTATCCATGTGCGGTAGTTTCTCTCCTGTGTCTCATCGTAGAGGTCGAGCTCGTCGAATTCGAATGCCACATAGAATGTACCGCTCACATTAATCGGTTCGTCAAAGCTGATAGACTGTCTTACCGGCTGATAATATCCGCTGTCGCCGAATGTGTTGATGAGCTTTTCGGTCTTCGAGCCGAGCGGGTGCTCAGTGTCCGGTTTGCCGTCTTTGTCAGGATAGATGACGACGGTGTATGTCTTTTCCTTATCGTTGATGCTGCCTTCGCCTATGTCGTTGATGAACAGGTTGTACATACTTGTGAATATAGACAGCGACGAAATGTCGAGTGTCACGTCAGAAGGCATCTCGAAGCGCTCGGCTATTGAGCGGTAGTACGGGTTCACTCCGACTGCGTAGTCGTAGTATATCTCGTATGTATCCGCCTCCTTCACGTTGCCGTTCTCGTCGAATGCAGGCAGGTCGCTCTGCTGGAATATCTTGTCTGTTGACTCAGATGTAGTAGTGAAAGCGTCGTCGGTGTCTGCATCAAGGTCGTAAACCTCTGTTCTGAATACCTGTGTGCTCTCTGTTGTTCCACCTTCGTTTGTAGCCTGGAGCGTTATTGTGGAGGTTCCTGATGCCGGGAATAATATTTCCGGTTCGGCAGCCTGGTCGTCGGATATCACAGCTCCGTTGTCGGCAGTCCATTTGTAAGAATCTGCGTCGGTGCTCAAATTGACGAGTTTCACCTTCTGATCCTTGAATACGAACGGTGAACCGTTGAAGATGGAGTTGAGCGTATTGCCTACATAGAAGAGTGCGGTAGGCGGCAGCACATCGTCCTTTTCTATGACAGAGAAGTTGTCTATCGCGATGTTTCCGTCGCCGGCTTCAGCCGAGCATGCGTACATGGCGAAGCAGTATTTGCCGTCTTCAGCCGGAGTGAAGTCTTTCTCTATCTTCATCCAGTCTGTTACAGGTGTATTGATTATTTCCTCAAGCACTGTTGTCTGTGCGTCAGACTCCTGTGCGTTTCCTGCTGTGAGCTTGAACGACGGGTTCACGTTGCCGCTTCCCGGCATGTAGAGATACATTGATACGGTGTATGTCTGTCCGCCCTTCATGTCGAGCATCGGCGAGTAAGCTATGTCCTGTCTGCCCGGCAGAGCCGAAGGCTGAGTCAGCATATAGTATTCGCCCGATACTGCCGGTTTGTCTTTTATGGCAGCAGTGATCCACGGTGTCTCGCCTGTGCTTGCCCATCCCATAGGCAGGTATTCCTGTCCTGAATAGTGCGTAGCGTCGTCGTAGGTCTCTACATACGGTATCTCGGCCTTCCATGAAGGTTCCTCACCGCTTCCGCTCTCGGCTACAGAGAATGTGTCGAAGAATACATCGCCTGCTGAAGCCAGTACAGAGTTGCACCAGAGTCCGAAGCAATATTGTCCGTCGGTCTCAGGAGTGAACTTAACGGTTACTTCCTTCCAGTCGCAATCGCCCTCTTCTGCGGCAAGCTCATATATCTGAGCGTCAGCCACCTGAGCAAGTCCTGCGGTAATCTTATATCCCGGATTGCGTCCGTTCTGTGCGGCGTTCATCATCTTTACCCATACGGTCATGGTATATTCCACGCCACCCTTCATCTCGAACATCGGCGAGAATGCCACGTCGGCACGGTTGCTTCCCTGCGGATAGCCCGATACGAGAGCGTTAGAACCGCTCTGTGCCTGAACTCCGTACCAGTCGGATGTAGGATAAGTAGCGAATGGTGCTGTGCCTTCGCTTGTCCATCCTGCCGGGAGTTGTTCTTCTGCTGTAGTGTCGAAATTCTCAGAGTAAGGCAGTTCCTTATTAGGATCAACAGGCTCCTCCACGGTTTCTTCCTCTGTTACGGAGAATGTATCGAAATATACATCGCCTGCTGTAGAGAGCACAGAGTTGCACCAGAGTCCGAAGCAATACTGTCCGTCAGTCTCCGGAGTGAATGTCACGGTTACTTCCTTCCAGTCGCACAAGCCTTCCTCGGCAGCAAGCTCAACGGTCTGAGCCTCGGCAGTCTGCGCGTTTCCGGCAGTAATCTTATATCCCGGATTGCGTCCGTTCTGTGAGCCGTTGGTTGTCATCACCCATACGGTCATTGTGTACTTAACGCCGGCCTTCATCTCGAACATCGGCGAGAAAGCCACGTCGGCGCGGTTGCCTGTCTGCGGATAACCCGATACGAGAGCGTTCAGACCGCTTTGAGCCTGAGTTCCATACCAGTCAAGTGTAGGATATACAGCAAATGTGTATTCGCCGGCTACTTCCCATCCTGCAGGAATATATTCCTCTTCGGTGGTGTCGAAGTTCTCAGAGTAAGGCAGCGCAGCCACCTGTGCAGGCTCCTCAACGGTTTCAGCCGCGGTCACGGAGAATGTGTCGAAGAACACGTCACCGGCTGTAGAGAGTACGGAGCTGCACCAGAGTCCGAAGCAATATTGTCCGTCTGCCTCCGGAGTGAATGTCACGGTGACTTCCTTCCAGTCGCATTCGCCTTCCTCGGCAGCAAGCTCAACGGTCTGTGCCTCAGTCGTCTGCGCGTTTCCTACGGTAATCTTATAACCCGGATTGCGTCCGTTCTGTGCGAAGTTCTTAGCCATCACCCATACGGTCATAGTGTATTCCACGCCGCCCTTCATCTCAAGCATCGGCGAGAAAGCCACATCGGTACGGTTGCTTGTCTGCGGATATCCGGAGACAATCACGTTTGCTCCCGACTGAGCATGTGAGGCATAGTCCATTGCTGAAGACACGGAGAAAGTGGAACTTCCTGCCGTTGCCCATCCTTCCGGCATCATTCCTGCCTCGGTGTCGTCGAAGTTCTCCGTGTAAGGATACTCCGCCACACTTTCAGCGGCCTTAGCATAACAGCTAAAGAAGATGCTGAATAGGAAAAGTAAAGTAAAAAGTTTTCTCATATTATAAAACAGTTATTAAATGAAATATTTTGTCAAAAATTATAGATAAATGTGGTTCATCCGACATTTCGAGTGATATGACAATCATGAAGAGCAAACAGCCTTAGC
>ENA-ORSJ01001697-ORSJ01001697.1-human-gut-metagenome-genome-assembly--contig:-NODE-1697-length-17136-cov-2.556759_pt1 | contig 17136 bp, 10 predicted proteins | sample MGYA00242191_ERZ509158 | MGnify/ENA primary metagenome ERZ509158 (study PRJEB26280, sample SAMEA2338623) | human gut metagenome | biome: human gut; feature: human-associated habitat; material: faeces...
GGCTACGATGAAAGCATTAACCTCTTCGATGATGCGGAATCGCTCGAAAAGAAAATTTCGGAACTGATGAACCTGACCAAGGAGGAGGATACCGATCAGAATGCGCTGAGTCAGCGTGAGAAAGAAATCATCGGCTGCGTGGTGCGAGGAATGACCAATAAGGAGATTGCCGAGAAATTGTTTATTTCGGTACATACTGTCATTACCCACCGGCGGAACATCACCCGTAAGTTGCAGATTCACTCGGCTGCCGGACTGACCATTTATGCCATTGTGAATAAACTGGTGGAGCTTAGTGAGGTAAAAATGAAACTGTAACATTCCTTCTTATCTGGAATGTTTCTAAAATACCTACATATAGGTATTGCAGAAGCGGGCAAAGGCCCGTATCTTTGCAGTGTTAGTCATATGAAATTACGTAAACCACAAAGGAAAAAAGTTAGTTATTAGTTGGGTGCCCCCTGCGAAGTGATTCGCGGGGGGTACGCGCTTTATGTAGGTCATTCTGTAAACAAATGCCAGTTTGGGCAATATTTTTAACTGATTTTGTCGATAAGTATAAACTTATGAAATTTTTTTCATTTTTCTTTTTTTGTTTATTCAATGATAACGCATACCTTTGTTTATACAGAAACAAAATAGGTAAAATGATGAAAGTAGGATTATTTATTCCCTGCTATATCAATGCCGTTTATCCCGAAGTTGGAGTTGCTTCATATAAGCTCCTTAAAAGTTTTGGGGTAGATGTAGACTATCCGTTAGACCAAACCTGCTGCGGACAGCCTATGGCGAATGCAGGGTTCGAAAATGAATCGAAAGAATTAGCAAAGCGATTCGACCGGTTATTCGAGAGTTATGATTATATAGTTGGACCTTCTGCCAGTTGTGTAGTATTCGTGCGCGATCATTATGGCAATCTGCTGGAAGGAGAAAAACATCGTTGTGCCAGCGAAGGCAAGATATACGATATCTGCGAGTTTATCCACGATGTGGTGAAGCCGTCTTCTCTTCAGGCTTCGTTTCCTCATAAAGTAAGTATTCAGAACAGTTGTCATGGAGTGCGTCTGATGAAACTCTCTTCTCCCAGTGAACTGAACATACCTTATTATAATAAGCTACGCGATTTGCTGTCGTTGGTAAAGGATATCGAGATCGTAGAACCCGAACGTCCAGACGAATGTTGTGGCTTTGGCGGTATGTTTGCCGTAGAAGAACATGATGTTTCAGGGCAAATGGGTCGTGATAAAGTAAAGCGTCACATGGCGACTGGAGCCGAATATATTGTAGGAGCCGATGGCTCTTGCCTGATGCATCAAAACGGTATTATCTCGCGTGAGAAGCTTCCTATAAAGACCATTCATATTGTTCAAGTATTAGCTGCAGGATTATGAGTACGAAACATTCAAAAGCTGCCGGAAAGTTTCTGGAGAATAAAGAACTGGCAGCATGGCACGATGAAACATTGTGGATGGTTCGTGCCAAACGAGATAAAATGAGTAAACAGGTTCCCGAGTGGGAACACTTGCGTGATATGGCGTGTGCCCTAAAAATGTACAGTAACAGTCATCTGGACCAGTTGCTTCAGGAGTTTGAAAAGAATGCTGTGGCAAACGGTGCCTGCGTTTACTGGGCAAAGGATGCCGACGAATACTGCTCCATTGTGTACAATATCTTGCACGGACATCAGGTAAAGCATTTCATCAAGAGCAAGTCGATGCTGGCAGAAGAGTGCGGACTGAACGAGTTCCTTGAAAAGAAAGGTATCGAAGTAGTGGAAAGCGACCTGGGAGAACGTATTCTTCAGCTGATGCACCAGCGTCCGAGCCACATTGTGATGCCTGCCATTCACATCAAGAAAGAAAAAATCGGTGAATTGTTTGTTCGTGAAATGGGAACGGAACCGGGCAACAACGACCAGACTTATCTGACTCATGCCGCGCGCAAGAATCTCCGGCATAAGTTCATTGAGGCGGAAGCTGCGATGACCGGAGCCAATTTCGCCGTGGCTTCTACCGGCGAGTGCGTTGTCTGCACGAACGAAGGGAATGCCGACATGGGCACTTCGCAGCCCAAACTTCAGATTACGGCTTTCGGGCTGGAGAAAATCGTGCCCGACCGCGAGTCGCTGGGCGTGTTCACCCGCTTGCTTGCCCGTTCGGGCACAGGGCAGCCGATCACTACATATACTTCGCATTACCGCAAGCCTCGTCAGGGAGGAGAACTGCATATCATCATCGTCGATAACGGGCGCAGCAGGATTCTTGCTGACAAGGAGCATGTAAAGACGCTGAACTGCCTGCGTTGCGGTGCCTGCATGAATACATGTCCGGTATACCGCCGTAGCGGAGGCTACTCGTACACTTATTTTATTCCGGGCCCTATCGGCATTAATTTGGGTATGCTGAAGGCTCCCTTGCATTATTTTGACAATGTTTCGGCTTGTTCGCTGTGCTATTCATGCCAGAATGTATGTCCTGCCAAGGTGGATCTGGCAGATCAGATTTACCGCTGGAGGCAGAAGCTCGACGGGCTGAGCGTTGCCAGCTCGTCGAAGAAGTTCATGTCGGGCGGCATGAAGACGCTGATGGAGCATCCCCGTCTGTTTAATTTCGCTTTGCACAATGCCCATACGGTAAATGCCTTTCCCCGGTGGATGATATATAACGGGCTGAACGACTGGGGAAAGGAGCATGATATGCCGAAGTTTGCAAAGGAAAGCTTCAATGAAATGTGGAAAAAGAACAAAGTAAAATGAACTGATTATGAGCAGCAGAGAAGATATATTGCAGAATATCCGGCGGAACACCCAGGTGCGGTATGAAAAGCCGGACCTTTCTGAACTCGAAAAGGAGGCAATCGTCTATCCGGACAAGATAAAGCAGTTTTGTGAAATCATGCAGCAGATGGGCGGACGCGCCGTTGTCGTAGAAAAGGGGGATGACATCAATGAACTTATCCGCAGGCAGTATCCTGACGCCAAACGCATCGCGTCGAATCTGAAGGCTGTATCTTGCCTTGGAAAGGAACAGAAGCTAGCCTGCGCCACCTTTCATCCGGATGATGTGGAAAAGCCGGGCGATCTGGACGGAACCGATCTCGCCATCGTGGACGGTAGGATAGGGGTTTGCGAAAACGGGGCTGTGTGGATACAGCAGGACGTGGAGCAGCGTGCCATCTACTTCATTGCCGAGTCTTTGGTGCTTGTACTCGACCGCAGGAACCTTGTCAACAACATGCACGAGGCTTACAAACGCATTGATACCGGAGATTACGGTTACGGCGTATTCATTTCCGGACCTTCCAAGACAGCCGATATCGAACAGGCTCTGGTTATGGGAGCCCACGGCGCCCGCGATGTAACTGTGCTGCTTGTCTGATATTTCAGACAATGATTGGATATAAAAATATTCCGTTCTGTTTTCACCACGCGTGATGAGTTCAGAACGGAATTTTTATGTAAGAGAGTCTTGCTTGATTTTATTTTGTCGGGGCTATTGCATAATGTTTGGACGGAGCGGATGTATTGTTGATTGTGATGTTGTCCGTGCTGTCTGTTGAGATGAAATGAATTCCTGCCCACCACAAAATATTCACCACGATAATGCTCATGATCACCGTAAATGCGGCAATCCGAGTCTGCTGCTGCCGGGCAGAGAGTTTGTTGGATATTTTTTCTGTTTTGGCCTTCTCCATATTCGTTTTGTTTTTATCGTTTCTGTTTATTAAATGCAGTCCGTTGCCGAATACTGCACTGGTCGAAAGAAAAAATCAAATTAATTTACGAAGACGGTCTTGAAATAGCGTCCAAAAAGCTGTCTGGCCTCTTCCAGCTGCTGCGGCGTGTTCGGCTTTACGTCATTCAGTTTGTATTCCATCTGCATGGCTTCGTATTTGTGCACTCCCAGGGTATGGTAGGGAAGAATTTCAACCCGTTCAATCATCCTGTAGTTTCTGAAATGAGCGCCGAGGGCTTCGATGTCCTCTTTGAATCCGCTGTATCCCTGCACGAGAACATAGCGCAGCCAGAACGGTTTGTTGTTCTCTTCCAGCCACGCGGCTGTTTTCAGTGTTTGCGCATTGCTTCTTGAGGTCAGGATTTTATGGCGTCCGTCGTTGAACTCCTTTACGTCCAGAAGGACGAGATCGGCCAATGTGAACAGTTCTTTCACGTCATCGTTCCAGATTCCTCCGTTTGAATCGATGCATATATGGATGCCGGCTTCTTTCAGCATGCGGCAGAGCGGAATGAGCGACTTTGCCTGGAAAGTGGGTTCGCCTCCGCTGAAGGTGACGCCTCCCTTTTTGCCGAAAAACGGCTTCTGGCTGACTGCCATCCGGAGAATTTCTTCGGGCGTGGTTTCCTTGCTTTCGCCTTTGGCGTCGATGGTATCCGGGTTGGCGCAATAAAGGCAACGGAAGTTGCATCCCTGCAGAAATACGACCAGGCGGATTCCCGGACCGTCGTATGTGCCTAATGATTCGTATGAATGTACTCTGATCATTGTTGTGCTGTTGTTGGCAAAAGATGAAGGTGTGCCTTTGGAGGCGGCACACCTTCCTGTCTGTATCAATTACATCCGTTCGTGGAAGCTGCGAGAGATTACCTCCAGCTGATGCTCGCGGCTCAGCTTGATGAAGTTCACGGCATATCCTGATACGCGGATGGTGAGCTGCGGGTATTTTTCCGGATGCTCCATAGCGTCTTCCAGCATTTCGCGGTTCAGCACGTTCACGTTCAGATGGTGAGCGCCCTTCACGAAATAGCCGTCCATCATGGTCACCAGGTTCTCGATGCGGTTTTCCATGTCAACGCCCAATGATTTCGGGACGATTGAGAACGTATTGCTGATGCCGTCCTGCGAGTCGCGGTAACGGAGCTTGGCAACGGAACTCAGCGAGGCGATGGCACCGTTCTTGTCGCGTCCGTGCATCGGGTTTGCTCCCGGAGCGAAAGCGATTCCTTTGGCGCGTCCGTCGGGCGTAGCTCCGGTTTTCTTTCCGTACATCACGTTTGAGGTGATTGTCAGGATCGAAAGCGTCGGCTTTGCGTTCTTGTATACCGGCAGCTTTTTCAGTTCCTCATCGAAATAGTAGATCAAGTCTACTGCAAGGTGGTCCACCCGGTCGTCATCGTTTCCGAAGCAGGGGTATTCTCCTTCAATGTCAAATCCTTCTGTCAGGCCGATGTCGTTGCGTTTCGCCTTCACTTTCGCATACTTGATGGCCGACAAGGAGTCTACCGCTATCGACATTCCCGCAACGCCGTATGCCAGATTGATGGCAGGGTTGGTGTCTACAAAGGCCATCTGAGCCTTTTCATAATAATACTTGTCGTGCATGTAGTGGATAATGTTCATCGCGTCGTTGTATACGCGCGCCATTTCCTTCAGCACTTTCTTATAGTTAGCCAATACCTCTTCAAAATTCAATACATCGCTGCTCAGCACGGGGATGTCTTTTACCATCAGCGTGCCGGTGTTTTCGCAGCGTCCGCCGTTGATGGCTAGCAGCAGAGCTTTGGCCAGGTTGCAGCGTGCGCCAAAGAACTGTATATGGCGTCCGATGTCCTGATACGATACGCAGCAGGCGATTCCGTAGTCGTCGGAGCCGCGCACTTCGCGCATCAGGTCGTCGTTTTCGTATTGGATGGAAGACGTGTCGATTGATACCTGGGCGCAGAACCGCTTGAAGCCTTCCGGAAGTTCGGGACTCCAGAGTACGGTCAGGTTGGGCTCGGGCGAAGGCCCCAGGTTGTACAGTGTTTGCAGGAAGCGGAACGACGTCTTGGTCACTTTTGTGCGTCCGTCGTTGAAGCGTCCGCCTATGGATTCGGTCACCCATGTCGGATCGCCGGCAAAGATGTCCGTGTAAGCCTGCATGCGCAGATGGCGCACCATGCGGAGCTTGATTACAAACTGGTCGATCAGCTCCTGTGCGTGAAGTTCGTCCAGCTTGCCGTGTGCCATGTCGTATTCAATGTAGATGTCGAGGAAAGAAGATACGTTTCCGAGCGACATGGCGGCTCCGTCCTGTTCTTTTACGGCGGCCAGATAAGCCATGTACACCCATTGCACAGCCTCTTGCGCACATTCGGCCGGGCGGCTCAGGTCGAGTCCGTACTGTTCTCCCATAACCTTGATTTCCTTCAGCGCCTTGATCTGTTCGGCCACTTCTTCGCGCAGGCGGATGCGTTCGTCTGTCATCGGTCCTGTCAGGCGGCGCAAGTCGTTCTGCTTGGCCTCGATCAGGCGGTCAAGCCCGTAGAGAGCCAGACGGCGGTAATCGCCGATGATTCGTCCGCGGGCATAATTGTCGGGCAATCCGGTGAGGAATCCCAGCGAGCGGAACGAACGTATTTCTTCAGTATATGCATCGAATACTCCGTCATTATGAGTCTTGCGGTAATGAGTGAATATGTCCTTCACTTTCGGGTCAACTTCAACCCCATTTTCGCGGCATGCTTTTTCAACCACTTTGATTCCTCCGAACGGTTTGATGGCCCGGCGCAGCACTTCGTCGGTTTGCAGTCCGACGATTACTTCGTTCTCCTTGTCGATATATCCGGGAGCAAACGAAGTGATGGTGGATACCGTCGATGGGTCAAGCGAGCGTACTCCGTTGTTTGCGCGTTCTTCGGCCAGAGCCTCCAAGCACTTGTTCCATACTGCTTTTGTACGTTCTGTCGGACCTGTCAGAAACGACGCGTCGCCTTCGTAAGGGGTTATGTTTGTCTTTACGAAATCGGTAACGTTGATTTCATGGTTCCAACGACCTTCTTTAAAATTCATTGCCATAATCAAATAGGTTTAGTTAATGTAATTTTATGCTATAATTATGAATCAGCTGCAAAGGTAGTGCTTTTCCTAAAATTGTGCAATACCTAAAATCTATTGATTACTATTTTGTAATTATTTCAATGATGTTTTATGTTTTTTTAGAAGAAAGCCTTCGTTTGCCCGGCAGGAAAAGCGGCCGGAGCTGTTGGGGAAACGGTATCTTGCCGGCAGAATTTCCGTTTCACGGTTTGAAACGTATAAATCACGGTGTGGAACGTACAAACAGCATTGTGGAATGCATAAACCACAATGTGGAACGGAGATTCCGGCAGCAGGTCCGGACTTTTTGTGTGGGGAAGGCTGCGTTTCCGGGCGGAGGTTTCAAAACCTCTGTCCGCAGGCGGATCCGTCGGGCCGGTGGAAACGGGCGGTTATTTTTCTTTTGATGAGGCTGTTTTGTCCGCACCGTGTCCGGAATCTGTCTGTCTTCGTGTAAAATGTTGTTTTTCAGGTGTATGGCGCTTTCTGATCCTCGAAATCCGTGTTTCGTGCGGCATTCCTTCCGGCTGCCTTTCGTGTCCGGACGAAGTTATTTTAAGAAAAAAGTGATGAAAAGTTTGGTCAAATGAAAAACTCGCTCTATATTTGCACCGCATTTCAAGGAAATGCTTCATTTGTCACCTATGACTTGGAAGTTTGGGTGAGTGGCTGAAACCAGCAGTTTGCTAAACTGCCGTACGGGTTACCGTACCGGGGGTTCGAATCCCCCAGCTTCCGCAGGGACACCTCACAGGCGCAAAGCCTGTGGGGCGTTTTTGTTTTCGTTTGGATGCATCTTCCGGAAAAATTTTGTATCTTTATCCCGTAATCTTTTAATGTCATGGAATTGTCCGATTGGTTCAAGGGATTTGAGGATGGAGTGTCCCGCTTGTCGCCCGAACAGCGGGAGGTTTTCTTTTCAGCGTGCGGCGAGCACTGCGTAAAAAGCGGAACGCTTCAGGTTTATAGGGAATTGCATGCGAAGGCGGGCGGTGACGTGGATGTCTTTTTCCTGCAGGCCAATGAGCTTCCGGGAGTAAAGGCTGAAATTGTGGAGAAAGATTCCCTTTATCATTTGTATTTCATGGAATGTACTTGCGGCTTGTTCCGCCGGGGATACGTTTCAACGCCTTTGCTTTGCGAGTGTTCCAGGCAGAGCATTCTTTATGTGCTGCATTCGTTGTGGAAGGACTGGAGATTCCGGGTGACAATTTGCGGCTCCATTTTGCGGGGAAGTCCCTGTTGCAAGATGAGGATTGAAGCAGGGATGTCCGGGCAAAAGGCCGTATGATTTCAATTAGCAATGTTTTTCCGATGGCAATAGTAAGGTCTGTGTTCATATGGACTTGTTTTGTTCCGGCGGCCATTCTCAATGGGGGACTGCGCGAACATGTGCTGAATGGCATTTTAGGCGAGCGGCTGGCATTGCCCTTGAGCGGAATCCTGCTGAGCGGATTTATCTTTCTGATCACGTGGTTCCTGTTTCCGCGGATGGGCGCTTTCAGCAAGAAAGACTGCTTCAAGACGGGGCTGCTATGGATGTTTATGACCGTTCTGTTCGAGTTTGCGTCGGGGCTGGCGCAAGGCTGTGCTTTTGCTGAGCTGCTTGCGGCTTACAATCCGGCGACGGGCAATCTGTGGATACTTGTTGTGCTTTCTACGCTGCTTTCACCGGTGATTGCGGGCATGAAAAAAGGCAGAAAGGCTGGAGTGTAAGCCACAGGCACCGGTAGGGTTGTTTGCCGGGAAGCAATGCCCTGCAATCCTATTGCATCCTTTCTGTCTGTCCGGAAGATTTGGAGATCCTTTTCTGCCTTTCCTTTGGAATAAGAAACGGGATGCCTGTTCAGACATGGCCGTTTCTCGATTTTAGAACGTTCTTGCCTGTATGCGATATTCGTTCGGCGTGCATCCCGCCACTTTCTTGAACAGCCGGCTGAGGTGATGCGGGTACTGAAATCCTACTTCATAAGCTATTTCGCTGACCGTCTTGTCGGTTTCCAGCAGCCGGTCTTTTACCTTGTTGATAACGGCCAGGTGGATATGTTCGATAGCGGATTTGCCTGTCTGCTTCTTTACGAGATCGCCGAAATAATTGGCGGAGAAATGGAGCTGGTCGGCGCACCACGCAACGGAAGGAAGTCCCAGCTGCTCTGGTTTCGGCGATTCAAAGTAGTCTGAGAGCAATGCCTCGAAACGTGCAAGCACATCGGTGTTGATAGCTTCGCGGGTAGTGAACTGCCGGTCGTAGAAACGGAGGCAATGATTCAGCAGGACTTCGATGTTTGAAATGATGATGCTGCGGCTGTGCTTGTCGATGGCATGCTGGAGCTCTTCTTCTATCTCGCTGAAGCAGTTGAAGATGGTTTGCCGTTCGCGTTCAGACATGTGCAGGGCCTCGTTCACTTCGTATGAGAAGAACGTGTAGTCTTTCATCCTGTGTGCGAAAGACGTGCCGCGTATCAGGTCGGGATGGAAGAGCAGGGCATAGCCTTGCGGATGCGGCGTTTCTCCGTCATCGTCAATTCCGCCGATTTGTCCGGGGGCGATGAACACGAGCGTGCCTTCCTGGTAGTCATATTTGCTGCGTCCGTAAGTCAGAGGCCCGTGAATTTTCTCTTTCAAGAAAATGGCATAGAAGCCGAAACACTTGCAGCGGTGCTTCAATACCGCCACTTTCGAGAAGTCCACAAAGCTGACCAATGGATTCAGTGTTTCCAGTCCGAGAAACTCATTGTAGTCATGTATCGTCTTCAAGTTCAATATTTCGCTCATATCTTCGTGCTTTTGCGGTTAGACTATTCCAAAGATATTGATTTTATTTCGGTTGGATGAGCAGGCAGCGTGCTATTCCGTAAAATTGGTATGAGATTCTGTAAAATGGGTTTGTCGTGCCTCCGCCGTCGCTTCTTCCGTCAGGCTTGGCGGTGCAGCCGGGCAATGCTGGAAAGAACACTTGCCCGAAAATTCAGCGAGTCTGTAAAATAGGTGTTATTTTCTGTAATTTGTGTATGGACGCACTTGTTGGCACGGCTTATTTTTGCATTGTCAGAATACCAGCCAGAAACAAGCATGAGTATGGAAACATTCGATTTGAGAAACAGGCGGCTGTGCCGGACGATGGAGCTTGTCGGGCATTTCCGCCGGAGTGCAGACATACGGCTGGGACGGACGGAGCAAAAAATGTTTAGTCAATATAAAAGAGCTGATGATGAAAACGGAAAATGGCAATAGAATCTCCCGGCGTTCCGCTCTCAAGCGCATGGGGCTGCTTGTGGCAGGGGCGGCAGCGTTAGGGATGCCCGCATTGACATCGTGCGGTGAGGAAACCCGAAAACGCATTATCCTTTACTTTACAGGAACGGGAAACTGTCTTTATGTGGCGCGCGAACTGGCGGATGAGCATACCGAACTGCTCAGTATCCCGCAACTGGTGAAGCAGGGGCGTTATGCGTTGGAGGCAGACGAGATCGGCATCGTTTATCCCGTCTACGGGCACATGCCGCCCAACATGGTGCGTGAGTTTATCAAGAAAGCCCAACTGAAGGCGAAGTATAAGTTTGCCGTACTGGCATACGGCAACCGTAAGTGCAGTTCTGTTGAGATATGGGACGAGGTGTCCCGGAAGGCCGGATGTCCTTTCGATTACATCACGACCATGATTATGGTGGACAATTGGCTGCCTAATTTCGACATGAACGAGCAGGTGAAGATAGACAAGCACATTCCGGAAAGCCTTGAACGCATCCGCGCCGACCTTGCAGAGCGGAAACGCTGGCACGAATCGGTGACGGAGCTTGAACGTCAGCAGCATGCCGGTTTCCTGCAGGCCTCAGGAGTGGATCCGGAAACGGGTTTCCTGCTGCATAGCCAGGATGCCTTTGCGATAACGGACGACTGCATCGATTGCGGCATTTGCACGGAAGTTTGTCCGCGCGGAAACTATTCCCTGACCTCTGAAGGCGTGAAGACGGAAGGTGATTGTGAGTTCTGTTTTGCCTGCATCCACAATTGTCCGCAGAAAGCGATTCGCTTTAAGCAAATGAAAGAGGTGAACCCCAACGCCCGCTACCGCAACGAGTATGTGTCGTTGTGGAGCATTAAAGAATCGAACAGGCAATAATCGGCGGGAAAGCAGAAAGCCGGCCTTGGGGGATTTGCCGTGAGATCGGCAAGCCTCCGGGGAGGCATGCTGTTGTCCGGACGTTCCTCTTCGTGGGGGAGGAAGTTCTCTTTCGTTTTGTTGAAAACATCATTTCTTTTCCGGAACAGGCTGGAATTTGTATATTTGTACATCATGTTAAAACATAATCTTCTGTTTATTAGCTATTTGTTGTTTGTATATGTCTATGTATGACATGCTCTTGTTTGTCGGCTATTGGCTAACTTTGCAATCAAAAATAGTGCATTTATGGAAAGAAAAAGTTTTACATGCCGTTTGGCCGGGCCAGTCTTGTGTGCCGTTATTCTTCTTATGGCTTCGTGTACTGACGATATGGACCAGCCACGCTTGTCGGACCGTATATTGTTTACCTCAGAAATTCAGAATGCCTGGTCTTCTTCTGCAGCCTCCGGAGCAGCCAAGTCGCGCTCGTTTGTTTCCGTAATGCAGGCAGAAGGGATTTCTCCTCTTTATTTGCATACCCTTTGCGCCGACAGTATAAAGATGGTGTCTTTGAGTGACACGCTTCCTGCCACCCGTTTCACACCGGTGAATCAGAATAACATGTACGACACGTTCGGAGTATTCGCTTATGCGTATACCACCTCATGGGACAGTACCCAAAGCCCGAACTACATGTATGATGTGTCTGTTAGCAGAACAGGCAAGTCATGGATGCCGTCTTCTGCTCATTACTGGCCGGGAAGCGCTTACAAGATGAAGTTTTTTGCCTATGCTCCCAAAGGTGTTGCCGCCTATCAGTTGTCGGAACAGGACGCCGGGGTTCCTGCGATAACCTGCATGGTTCCGGAAAGTGTGGCCGACCAGCAGGATCTGTTGGTGGCTGCCTCGGACGAGGTGAGCGGAAATTCCGGCAGCGCGGTGAATCTGACTTTCCGCCATGCACTGACAGCGGTAAGGTTTGTGTGCGGCCGCGATATGAAGGCAGGAACGGTAAAGAGCGTGGCACTCAAAGGAGTAAATTCCACAGGTACTTACAGCTTAGGTTCGGATAGCTGGAGCCGTATCGGTTCTCCCAAAGATTTCGTCCAGACATTGAACAAGACTGCTGACGGAACCGACAGCCAGGAAATCACGGCCGGTGCACAGATCTTTATGATGATTCCTCAAACCCTTCCCGATGACGCTTTCATTGAAGTGGTGTTTAATGACGGAAAGGCTGACCATACCTTGACGAGCAGCCTGAAAGGAACCTCATGGCCTATGGGAAAGACGATAACCTATAAGATTTCCACCACGTCAATCAACTGGGAATACACACTGTCTGTCCTTCCTCCGGGGACTTACAGCTTCAAGGGAGGAAGTTCAGCGTACAGCATAACCAGCTACAGGGAAAATTCCGTAACGAAAGAACCGGTCAGCTGGCAGGCTGAATTTTCTACTGACAGTGGGAAGACATGGAAACCGACAAAGCCCGACTGGTTGTCTGCTTTTTCTTCCGGAAATACCGGAGAAGGCAGCCTGACAGCCGCTGCTTATACGGCGACTGTAGCCCCTCAGACTGGAAGCAGCGAAAGTTCCCATACCGATGAGCTAAGGAGGCGTCCGAGCAAAGGAAGCAAAGGCGTGCCCTACAATCTTTCAAATGATAGAGGGGAGGCGGCCATACAGAATACGGCCAACTGTTACGTTGTCAGTGCTCCGGGAGATTACTGTTTCCCGCTGGTTTATGGGAATGCAATCAAAGGGGGCGCGGATAACAGATCGGCGTATTTCTATGATTTTGACGCTGAATTCGTGCTCAAGAATTTTATAAACCATCTGGGCGCTCCCGTCCGTTCTTCCAAAATCTACGAAAATGCGGGATGTGAAGCCCGGTCATGCAAGCTGTTGTGGCAGGATGCTCCGGGACTGGTGTCGGATGTTGCCCTGTATGATAACGGACATTCAGTCCGATTCACTGTAGGCAAGGCCACCATCCAGCAGGGAAATGCGGTTGTTGCTGTTTTTGATGCCGGCGGAAACATCATGTGGAGCTGGCATATCTGGGTGACGGACACCGATGTGCAGGCAACCAAAAAAGTGGTGAATGCGGACGGCATTCCTTGCCAGATGATGGCAGTAAACCTGGGATGGTGCGATGGAGAGCATGTCACTTTCGCAAGGAGGGAATGCCGGGTTCGCATCAAGGCGGACGAAGAGGTCCGGACATTTGCCATCGTTCAAGATCCTTTCGAACTGAATTATGGCGGCAACAGTCCTTATTTCCAGTGGGGGCGAAAAGATCCTCTCTATCCGGGAGATATCGGTACGCTGGAAACGAAATATTGGTATGACGGATACGGCCGGATTTCTAACGACAATCCCCTTACGTCAGTTAGTCAGGACGGAAAAGACTGTATTGTCTGGGGCATCCTGAACCCCCAGAAACTGAACAGAAACCAGGAAATGGACAATACGTATGTCAACCTGTGGGATACCGAAAGCAATGTGCCTTATATGGACGGGGAAACGCCGACCAAGAGCATATACGATCCGTGTCCCGTAGGCTTCCGTTTGCCGAGGGGAATGGAGTTTACCGGATTCTCGAAAACCGGCAACACGGCAGAGGAGGAAGACATGAATGTGTCCGGCTCGTATGCAAAGGGATGGAACTTCTATACCGGACCGGACGGGACGGGAGAAACGATTTTCTTTCCGGCTACAGGTTCCCGGTATGGTTCGGAAAATCCGGGCAAACTCAACCGCATCGGACTGGATATCCTGGTGTATGTTGCGGCTTCTTTCGGAATAAGCAACGGCTATTATTTATGGGCGACGAATGTCGGCATATGGCTGAACACCTACACAAGCCGTCAGGGTGCTTTTTCCATACGTCCCGTTCATGATTGAAGGCGCGGGTATAGAAGCGGTTCTTGTGTCTTATCCCGCAGAGAATGCCGGATTCAATTTGTTTAAAGTGTAATGATAAAGACAGGGAGAAATGTGGCAAGCCGGAGGTATCGCATCTTGCCTGTGATGGCGGAGTGGATATGATTCGGAAGCCAGGACTGGCGGGCGGGCCATGAATCACAGTCTTTAGCCTGAGGATATGTATCTTTAGCTTGAAGATATGTATCTTCAGGCTGAGGATGTATATCTCCAGCCTGGAGATAGAGCATATTCCCTTTGGTCTGGTAAATTGCAACGCTTCAAGTCTGTCGGCGGAAGGGACGCGCTTTTGCGTTTCACGGGACCGCTGCCGTAAAAATAAGCATGATATTGTTGTGTTTCGCCATGTAAAAAGTGTACTTTTGTGGCTGAAAGGTCCTTTTTGTTTTTTTACAGGAAAATTATGGCAAACTATACATTTGAAATTTGTGCCAATTCGGCTGAAAGCTGTGTGGCGGCGCAGCAAGGCGGAGCGCAGCGAGTGGAGCTGTGCGCTTCGATGCCGGAAGGAGGGACGACCCCTTCGTATGGCGAGATCCGCATGGCAAGAAAACTGATTGACATCCGTCTGCATGTGATTGTCCGCCCGCGCGGAGGTGATTTTCTGTATTCTCCGATGGAACTTGACATTATGAAAGAAGATATCAGAATGGCCCGTGAGGCCGGAGCGGACGGAGTTGTGTTCGGCTGCCTTACTCCGGAGGGAGATGTGGACAGGGAGGCGATGCAGAAACTGCTGAAGGTTTCAGAAGGCCTTTCCGTGACTTTCCACCGCGCGTTCGACTATGTAAGGAATCCGGAGTCGGTTCTTGAAGAGCTGGTTGAGATGGGAGTAGACCGTGTGCTGACTTCCGGACAGCAGCCGACAGCTCTGCAGGGGGCGGATCTGTTGCGGAAACTGGTGAAGAGAGCTGCCAATCGGATAATTGTGATGCCCGGATGCGGGGTGAACGAAACCAATATCGCCGAGCTTGCCACCCGGACGGGAGCGGAGGAGTTTCATTTTTCCGCGCGCGAAAACAGGCAAAGCCGGATGCTGTTGCGCAATCCGGCTTTGTCGATGGGAGGGACGGTGAGTGTGGATGAATATTCGCATCCCGTCACCACCCCTGAAAGGGTGAGAAATACAATCAGGGCACTCACAGGCCGTGGATGACACGGAGAAGCTGCTCGCCCAGTCCGATTGTATATCCGTGCGATTCGAACACAACCCGGTTGAATGTATCGGCAACGATGAAAATCGGGAGCTGGTTCGGGTTGGAGAGTTTCATGCTCTCTGCAATGGCGCGCTGGATCTGCTTTCCGTTGTCGATGCCGAATACTACGTTGGATGGCAGATTGGGAAACTCTTTCTTGTCGAACTTGTTGTATGATGACTCGTCCGGGAAGAGCAGCACGAATGTTCGTCCCCATTTTTCCAGCGCATCCTTTCGTGCTTCCAAGTCTTTCAGCGCATGATTCGTAGGTTCTTCCCCTGCGCCCAATATGCCTATCACGAAATATCCTCTGCCTGTAGTTTTCAGCACGGAGGTCTGCTCGCCTGTTTCCGGAAGAGTGAACAGGCTTTCGGAATTGAAGTTTCCGATTACGCGGATATCTTCCGGATTGTCACGCATGGTCAGTGTGGCGGCTGTAGTCTTTCCCTTTTCTACATTGAAGAAAGCGATTTCACCCAGCACGCTTCCGCTTGCCATCCGGCTTCCGCTCACCATCATGTAGTATCCGGTTTCTACATCTGTCCCGTTCTTCAGCAGTGACATCCATGTGGTGCTTTCGGGGTAGTTTTGCAGGATGAATCTTCCGTCTGCATATCTTGAGATGGTGAAATGGCTGTAATACTTGGGATTGTCAAGCCGGGGAATCTGCCTGTAGTCTGCTTTCACCTTTCCTTTTTCCGGATGTCTGCTGGCTGCGGCTTCAAAGTCTGCAATCCGTATCTCTCCTTTTTGCCTGAAACATACGTTGCCGGTAATCTCGTCTATCCAGGCCGGGATGCCCAAACTTCGGGCCGAGGCTACGAAGAATATGTTTCTTGATGCGGAATCGGTGACGCGGCTTTTCCATACTCCTTCAGGCGATGTGGTGGTGAAAAGCGTATTCAGATCGTTGCGTATCGTAAGGCTGTCTCTGCACCAGTTGACAAGCTGCTGCGGATCGTTGCGGAATGTTTCGGCAAGAGAAGCCTGGATGTGCTTCTGCAGATAGCTGCGGTAAGGAGTCAGCATTTCGGATGCTATGCGTGGCGCAAGGATTTCAGTCACGTCAGCCTGTGGATCCGTGGCATAAAGGTGGTCTTCCAATACGCTGCACGGAGTGTCGCGCAAGTCTTTTTCCGACAATGTGCCCAACATGTCGAACGCACGGGTGGCCGAATTTCTTTCTGCGGCATGTGAAAGGAACCGCATGATTTCTTCGTAGTTTCCTCTTGCTCCGGTAATGTATTTTAGTGCTTCTTCTGTATTCAGTCCGCTGTCTTTGGCGAATCCTTCAATCATCTTCCTGTTCGGAAAAGTCTGTACATAGGCGTTGCGGATGGAGTCTTCTGTTTGCATTCTCCTTGCGTTTCGGGCGACTTGCTCTTCTGTCGTTTGGGGATAAACGGCCTTTTCTGCCGGCGGTACGATCAGGATGCTGTCGCTGAACCGGTCGCCAACTTTGTGGCTTAGCGTGACAGTCACGTCCCTGTCTTTTCCGAAAGAGATTTTGCGATAGCCGAACAGGTTGCCGGCCGAGGCAAAGACCAGCAAGTCGCCGAGTCCGGCAGATAGCTGTGCCTGTCCGTTCTTGTCGCTTGTCTGGCGCGACACGGTATAAAACTCTGCATAGTTGTATAGCTTGAACTCCACGTTGGCATCGGGTACGGGTCTGCCTTCCGTATCTTTTACCGTAACCGTAGTGTGCGCGCTCGTTCCGTAATTGTCGATGATGTTGATTTCCGTATAAAGCGGAGTCTGTACCATGACTTCTTCCTGTCCCTGATATTTACCGAATACTTTCGTATGCATCAGCATACCACGGCTTGCCGGAGCATTAAACCATCCCAGGTTCAGTACAGGTTCCGGCTCACAAGCACCGAGGAAATACCATTTCCCGTCTACCCATGCTTCTACCCATGCGTGGTTGTCGTCGCAGTGCGCCCAGCGCGGCACATAGACCTGCCGCGCCGCAAAGCCGCAGGCGCGCAGGACATTCACCGCAAACATGGACTCTTCACCGCAGCGGCCGAAGCCCGCGCGGAGCACGGCCAGCGCGCTGCGCGTGCGCTCG
>ENA-ORSJ01001702-ORSJ01001702.1-human-gut-metagenome-genome-assembly--contig:-NODE-1702-length-17122-cov-5.176540_pt1 | contig 17122 bp, 10 predicted proteins | sample MGYA00242191_ERZ509158 | MGnify/ENA primary metagenome ERZ509158 (study PRJEB26280, sample SAMEA2338623) | human gut metagenome | biome: human gut; feature: human-associated habitat; material: faeces...
CCGCCGTGGCGCAGGTCGACCTCTATCATGCCGTTGTCCTCGATGTCGAAGTCAACCACGGCCGCCCCGGCAAACGCCGAGTCGACGTATGCCTTGACCTCGGCCGGCATGCCCTGCTGTATCATCCCGCCGTTGCCGCTGCCTGAGCCCGAGCCTTCAACGTCGCGGTAGAGCGTGCCGCCGAGGTCGAAGTATAGGTCGTGGTCGGCCTGTCCGCGCTTCTCAACCTCTATCTTGTACACCGTCTCGTAGTCGGGGCGCTGTATCTCGTCGATGTCGTCAACCGTCCAAGCATCGAGCGCATAGGCCGTGGCGGCATATCCCGACTGCACCGCCTGAGGCAGGTCGGCCAGGCTGCGGCCATAGTCAACCTCGGTCATGGCCCACAATCCGGCATGTGTGTACCATGCCTCGTGGTCGCGGCCGTCCTTGCGGAACTCGGCCACATAGTAACCGCCACGCTCTGAATCCCACTCCACATAGCCCGGGTTGCCATATTGGTGAGAGAAGGCCGCCGTAACGGCGTCGGGCACGCGGGCGTAATCATCGTTGTCGTCGTCGTCGCACGACGTGAACGCCACCATACCCACTGCACAGGCCATTGCCATTCCAATCCATTTCCATTTCTTCATAATCTATTCTCCTTTTCTGTTTGTTTGTTTTCTAATTGTCTGTTCACGCAGGCAAAGATACGGGGTGAATCTGAAAAGATTCTGAAAAATGGCCAAAAATGAAACAAAACTGCAATATATGTTACCCCAGGCAAATGCCACTGCCCAGCAGGCGCTACTGAAATCCTGGGTGGCAACGCCCCACCGGCGGCGCCAGATTTGTAAGACTACGTTACCCTGGCGCAGGCCTGCCGCAACAGCCTGGGCCACAGCCGTTTGCCAAACGGGCCACTCGGCTGCACAAAACAGCACGTTCCACGGTGCCGGACGGCCCGTTTTGCACCGCCATACGGCCCGTTTCGCGCAGCCATACGGCCGCGGGCTCGCCCGCGGGCCACGTTTGTCGGCTTTTATTACCGCCTTGGCAGCCACGGACTACGCCCCATGCCCTGCTCCGGCGGGCATAGGCCTGCAAACCGCCGGCACCCAGACGCCATTCCAATCCACATGACTATTCTGTGACATTGCCGTGCCCCTTGCATGCCGCCGTGGCCAAAGGCGACGCCATCCAAGCCGTGGCCGGGCGGAAGCAAGAGGGCTGCAAGGGGGCTTAAGCGCTTGTGAGGCATGGCATTAATGTGGAAACAGGCATGCGGCGGCTCAACAATCGATTTGGGTTAAATATAATTAAGAAAGCGGATGGCAAGCCGCCCGGTAGCGAGAAAACAGCTACCTTTGTACTCAAATAGCAGCATCCGGCAATCGGCAACAATACTGTTGCCGGGGCATTGGGCCCTGCCGTGGCGGCAATGCAGCACCGGGCAAACGGCCGCGCACCGGCCGGCAAGCCATGAAACAAACTTAATTACCAACAAAAACCATAATAAGGACAATGAAAAAAGCCTTGATTTGCGCCATGCTCATGGCCTCAAGTGCCATCGGGGCAAGGGCCTCGGAGAGCACCAACGACTCACTCTACCTGTTTTCTTATGCCTCAGACAACATCAACGGCAACGGAGGGCTGCGCCTGGCCTGGAGTTCCGATGGGAAGATGTGGCACAAGATAGGTGGCGGCTACGACTTCGTGAAGAGCGACTACGGCGCATGGGGCAGTGGCAAACGCATGTTCGACCCTGTGCTCGAAAGGCAGAAAGGCGGCATGTGGGTGTGCTCGTGGCTGGTCAAGAAAGACGGCAGCGTGATGGCGCTGACCGAGAGCCGCGACCTGCTACTGTGGAAACCGCAAGACTATATGTCGGCCCGCGTCATGATGGGGCCCAACCGCAACGTGCCGCGCGACACCGTGGCATTCAACGACGGCACCCGGGCCACCGGCAGGGTGCACCGCGTGGAGAAGCAGGTGGTGGAGAACGTAATAGCCGAATACGAGCGGAGGCAATACCGCACGGCGCGCAACAACGAGCTGATGAAGGACGACAAGGCGCGGTTTGCAGGCCTCGGCAAGGTGACGGTGACGGTTACGCCCCGCCCACAAGACCAAAAGGCCATCAGCCCCGACTTGTTCGGGGTGTTCTTCGAAGACATAAACTATGCTGCCGACGGCGGGCTCTACGCCGAACTGGTGCAGAACCGGGGGTTTGAATACTCCGACGCCGACCACCCCAGGCACGAGGGCTGGGGGCCGGCTTACGCATGGCGCACCTACGGCGGGGCCGCGCTAAGCTTTGACACCGCCAATCCAATACACGCCAACAACGCACACTATGCCGTGCTCGACGTCAGCAAGCCCGGTGACGCCATGGCCAACACTGGCTTCGACGGCATCGCCGTGAAGCAGGGCGACACCTACCTGCTGTCGCTCTTCGGCCGCATGGTCGAGGGCAACGGACGGCGGGTGCGCGTGGCTCTGCGCACCAAGGACGGACGCGAGATTGGCTCGGCAACAGTAACGCTGCCCCGCGACGGGTGGCGCAAGCTCGACGCCAAAATAAAGGCCACCGAAACAGCGGCCGACGCCGAGCTGGCCATAATGCCGGAAGCAGCCGGACGATATGCGTTCGACATGGTGTCGCTGTTTCCAAAAGACACTTACAAAGGGCGGCGCAACGGCCTCAGGCGCGACCTGGCGGAGGCCATAGCCAACCTCAAGCCGCGTTTTGTGCGCTTCCCAGGCGGATGCGTGGCCCACGGCAACGGCATACAGAACATCTACAGGTGGAAAAACACCGTCGGACCGCTGGAGAGCCGCAAGGGCATGGCCAACATTTGGCGCTACCACCAGTCGGTGGGCCTGGGCTTCTATGAGTACTTCCAGTTCTGCGAAGACATGGGGGCCGAGCCGCTGCCGGTGCTCGCCGCAGGAGTGCCGTGCCAAAACTCGTCGTGGGGAGGCGACGGGCAGCAGGGCGGAATACCCCTGGGCAAGGAGATGGACGAATACATACAGGACGTGCTCGACCTCATCGAATGGGCCAACGGCGACAAGACCACCAAGTGGGGACGCGTGCGCGCCGAGGCCGGACACCCCAAGCCGTTCAACCTGAAGTATGTCGGCATAGGCAACGAAGACCTCATCTCCGAGGTGTTCAAGGAGAGGTTCAAGCTCATCTACGACGCCGTCAAGGCGCAATACCCCGACATCACGGTCATCGGAACGGTGGGGCCGTTCTACGAGGGCTCCGACTATGAGTACGGATGGCAGTTTGCCAAGGAGCTCGACGTGCCCATCGTCGACGAGCACTACTACTGCCCGCCGGGCTGGTTCATACACAACCGCGACTTCTACGACGCCTACGACCGCCGCGGGCCGAAGGTTTACTTGGGCGAATATGCCGCCCACGCCCCCGGCAGGCCTAACAACATGGAGACCGCCCTGAGCGTGGCGCTCTACCTGACCGACCTAGAGCGCAACGCCGACGTGGTGAGCCTGAGCAGCTTTGCACCGCTCATGGCGCGACGGGGCAACACGCAGTGGACTCCCGACATGATGTACTTTGACAACACTTCGGTGAGGCTCACCACTGATTATTACGTGCAGCGCATGTACGGACAGAACGCGGGCGACGACTATATACCCGCCACGGTGGCATCAGACAACGACCGCGAAGACGTCAACCTGCGCTTCGGGCAGTCGGTGGTGCGCGACCAGGAGACAGGCGACGTAATCATCAAGCTCGTCAACGCGCTGCCCGTGGGCGTGGAATGCAGGCTGAACCTCGGCGACATGGTGGCCGACGGCACGCCAACCGAGGTGGAGCGCATGGCCGGGGAGCCGTCGGACACCCGGGCCAAGCCGTCGAAGACCACGGGAACGATAAGCAAAGAGCAGGCCATAAGCCTGGAACCCTACTCGTTTACGGTGATAAGGGCGAAGGCGGGAAGCACTCTAAAGAAATAGACCAACAACGTAAAGGATTATGAAAAAGACTCTCAAAGCGTTAATGGCGGCCATGATTGCAATGGCTGCCGCCACCAACGCCACGGCGCAAAACCCGCAGAAGGGCGACTACGGCTACCTGTTCTGCCACATGAGCGGACGGGGTGAATGGACTGCCTACGCCATCAGCCGCGACGGACTGAACTACCACGACCTGCGCGGAGGCGGACCTGTGTTCGACCAAAAGGCACTTGCCGCCATCGAAGGGGGCACACGGGATGCCTACATCTGCCGCAAGCACGACCTGTCGGGCTATCTCATGGTGACAACCGACATGTGCGTGGGCAAGAGCAAGGTGTGGAACAACTACGGAATCAACCTGCTCACGAGCGACGACATGATAAACTGGAAGTCGACGACGTTCGACTTCCGCAAGGGGGCGGCCATATTCTCCGACAAAGACAGCCCCGACCCATACCGCGACTACTCAACCGTCAACCGCGTATGGGCCCCGCAGATATTCTGGGACCCCACATACACGTGGCCGGACGGACGCCGCGGCGGATACTTCATATACTTCTCGATGTGGAACCAGGCCGAAGAGAAGTACGACAGGATGTATTACTCGTATGCCGACGAGTCGTTTACCACCCTGACAAAGCCGCGACTGCTCTTCGACTGGGGCTACGCCACCATCGACGCCGACATCAATTACCTTGAAAGCGACGGCCTTTACCACATGATGATAAAGAAAGAGGGAGGCACGCCGGGCCTGTTTACGGCCACCGCCCCCAAGCTAACAGGCCCGTGGAGCGAGCCGGTGGACGACGATTACGTAGACTTCGAGGGCAAGAAGAAGTGTGAGGGCGTGTCGGCCTTCCAGCTGGCGGGCGACTCAACGTGGCTCATTGGCTACATAGAATACTCGTCGAAGCCCAAGAGATACCGTATATGCCGGGCCGACAAGTACTTGCGCAACTTCCACTCGCCGCAAGACATCAAGGGGGTAGAGGCCCCGCAGCACGGCTCGTTCATGCGCCTGACAAAGGAGGAATACGAGCGGCTGGAGCGCTGGGGCGCCGGAAAGTGAGGGCCACAAGGCATTGTGGCCGCCTCGGCCAACCCTCATCTACCATCCTCCCCCGCCCTACGGCAAACAAAAAGAAACAACGAGCCGCGCCAACGGGGCGCGGCCATCATCACAATCAACACGAAATGGAAAAGAAACTACGACCGGCTTCACTCTGCGTGCGCGCAGGATGGAGCCCAAAGAACGGCGAGCCCGTGGAGCCGCCCATCATCCAAAGCACCACATTCAAGTACGACGACAGCGACGAGATGGCCATGCTCTTCGACCTGAAGAAGGAAGGCTACTTCTACACACGGCTGCAAAATCCCACCAACGATGCCGTGGCGGCCAAGATTGCCGCCCTCGAAGGGGGAGTGGGCGCTGTGCTGACGTCGTCGGGCCAGGCCGCCAACTTCTACGCAGTGTTCAACATCTGCGAGGCCGGCGACCACATCGTGGCCTCCAACGAGATTTACGGCGGAACGTTCAACCTGTTCGGCGTGACGCTCAAGAAGCTCGGCATAGAGTGCACCTTCGTCAATCCCGAAGCCGGCGACGACGAGATACAGAAGGCTTTCCGCCCGAACACCAAGGTGATGTTTGGCGAAACCATCTCCAATCCGGGCTGCAAGGTGCTCGACATTGAGCGGTTTGCACGCCTGGCCCACAGCAACGGCGTGCCACTCATAGTCGACAACACCTTCGCCACGCCCGTCAACTGCCGACCGTTTGAGTGGGGGGCCGACATCGTTACGCACTCCACGACCAAGTATATGGACGGCCACGCCACGCAGGTGGGCGGATGTGTGGTAGACAGCGGGCGCTTCGACTGGATGGCCCACGCCGACCGTTACCCGGGGCTGTGCCGCCCCGACGAGTCGTACCACGGACTTGTCTACGCCGAAGCCTTCGGAAAGATGGCCTATACCACCAAGCTCGTGGCACAGCTCATGCGCGACCTCGGCTCCATACCGGCGCCTATGAACGCGTTTCTGCTCAACATCGGGCTGCAGACGCTGCACCTGCGCATGAGGCAGCACTGCGCCAACGCGCAGACGGTGGCCGAGTTCCTCGACGGCGACCCGCGCGTGGCATGGGTAAACTACCCCGGGCTGAAGGGCAACGAGTATCACGAGCTGGCCGAGAAATACCTGCCCGACGGCAGCTGCGGAGTGATTGCCTTCGGACTGAAGGGCAACCGCGACACAGCTATCAAGTTCATGGACTCGCTGAAGATGATTAACATCGTGACCCACGTGGCCGATGCGCGCACCTGCGTGCTCCACCCGGCAAGCCACACCCACCGCCAGCTGTCCGACGAACAGCTGAGGGAGGCCGGCATCGCGCCCGACCTGATACGCCTGTCGGTGGGCATCGAAGACGTGGAAGACATTCTCGACGACATACGCCAGGCCCTCGACAAAATATGAACGCAGAAAGCCATCGGGGCCGAACGGCCTGAGGCAAAAGCCAGCACGGGCCGTAAGCGAAAGCGGATGCGGAGCCTTTCCGCATCCGCTTTTGTTTTCCGGCCAAGGGGCACGGCCCGTCACGGCATACTGCGGCTGCCCCCGGGCCACTGCGGCACGATGCTCTATGCCACTATGTTTTGCCGTACTGTGCCGCCGTATTGGCCGCCCCGTACAATGCGCTGTGCCACAGCCACTTGCAAAACGGCCCGTTTTATACTGCAAAACGAGCCGAATGGCGTTGAGAAATGGGCCGTTTGACAATGCAATATGGCACGTTTGGCCGCCCGGCTCCGCCTTCGCACCAAAATGCCCACCGTGCGGCCGCCGCTGCGACAGGCCCCCGGCGGCAGGCCGCGGCACTCGAAACCATCAGCAACGACTATGCCTTGGCTCAACCCATAGGCTTTGACTGAATACATCCAAGCATTGTCACTGGCCTCTGCCATGCCTGCCTCAATCGGCGCACAGGTAGCAACGAGATGACTATTAGGCAGGACTGACCACCCCACGTGAAGCCAACGGCATTGAAAAAAACGAAGGGGCAGAAAACCGGACAGAGGGGGATTTAAGGTGACATTGGTGCAATATCTGCCAAACGAAGGCACAAGTGATTCATTACATGTCAACCAAACAAGGCCAATAGGGATGCACCGTGGCCGGGAGGCGGGCCGGATTGAGGCAAGGCAACGGGTGGATTTGCATTACATTATATTAATGTGGAACAAAACATGGGCCTCAACGGTGGAACTGCCCGGCTACCACCGAATGGCTGAGGCAACGATAAGGCCGGACGGCACGCCGCAACCGGCAGGGTGAACCAGCCGCCCCGACTGTGACCCAGCAGCCGCCGGAACACATGGCGGCATGCAAACATCCGAAGCGAACCGACAGCGCCAAACAGCAACGGCAAGGCTGTCAACAGCCATTACAAATGCTCACGACAGACACAAAAGGCGCAACACACCGGCAAGCCGCGCAAGGCCGAATGGCGACTGTGTTCGCAGACAGCGAAGACAAGAGCCAGACGGAAGCAGAAAATTAACAAAAAGAAAGTATCGGCAGCAAAATTTTCCGATTTTCGTTTGGTGTTTCAAGGGCTTTTTCTTATTTTTGTGACGTTGTAATGACACAATGACACAGTAATAGTTGAACCCTTTAAATATCGGATTACTATGGAGGTGGAGAAAATAATGCAGTCGCTGGAGCAGAAGCATCCGGGCGAGCTGGAGTACTTACAGGCAGTAAGAGAGGTGCTAATCTCGGTAAAGGACGTTTACAATCAGCATCCCGAATTCGAGAAAGCCAAGATAATTGAGCGCATAGTGGAGCCGGAGCGCATCGTGACGTTCCGTGTGCCATGGGTCGACGACCGCGGCGAGGTGCACGTAAACCTCGGCTATCGCGTTCAGTTCAATAGCGCCATAGGTCCGTATAAGGGCGGACTAAGGTTCCACCCGTCGGTGAACCTCTCGATACTGAAGTTCCTCGGATTCGAGCAGACGTTCAAGAACGCGCTCACCACACTGCCCATGGGCGGTGGCAAGGGTGGCTCAGACTTCTCCATCCGCGGCCGTTCAGACAACGAGGTAATGCGCTTCTGCCAGTCGTTCATGACAGAGCTATACCGAGTGATTGGCCCGGAGGAAGACATACCCGCAGGAGACATCGGTGTGGGAGCACGTGAAATAGGCTACCTGTTCGGCATGTACAAGAAACTGACGCACCACTGGAACGGTGTATTGACGGGCAAGGGCCTCGAATGGGGCGGCTCGCGCATACGCCCGGAGGCAACAGGCTACGGAGCGCTCTACTTCGTAAACCAGATGCTCCAGACCCACGGCTACGACATAAAAGGCAAGACCGTTGCCATAAGCGGATTCGGCAACGTGGCTTGGGGAGCAGCCAAGAAGGCCACAGAGCTTGGTGCCAAGGTGATAACGATATCCGGACCCGACGGCTACATCTACGACCCGGCCGGCCTCGACGACGAGAAGATTGCATACATGCTTGAGCTTCGCGCAAGCGGCAACGACGTTTGCCAGCCCTACGCCGACGAGTTCCCGGGCTCGGAGTTCCGCGCCGGGCGCAAGCCGTGGGAAGTGAAGTGCGACATCGCGCTGCCATGCGCCACACAGAACGAGCTCAACGGGGCAGACGCCGACCTTCTGCTGGCCAACAAGCCTATCTGCATTGCCGAGGTGTCTAACATGGGATGCACGGCCGAAGCCGCAGAGAAATTCGTTGCCGCCAAGCAACTCTTCGCCCCGGGCAAGGCTGTCAACGCCGGCGGCGTGGCCACATCGGGCCTTGAAATGACCCAGAACGCCATGCGCCTGAACTGGAGCGAGGCCGAAGTGGACGACAAGCTGCACTACATCATGCACAACATACACGACCAGTGCGTGAAGTACGGCCGCGAAGCCGACGGATATGTTGACTACGTAAAGGGTGCCAACATTGCCGGTTTCATGAAGGTTGCCAACGCCATGATGGCCCAAGGCATAGTTTAAGACAAAATTTTCAACGTGAGATACAGGTTAATAGGTATAGCACTAACAACACTTTTAACAGGCTTTGCCTCATTGCACGCCCAGTACGTGCAACGGGGCAAAGCCACTTATTATTCCAAACGAGCCACCGGGGCGCGCACAAGCAGCGGCGAAAGAGTTCACCACGACAGCCTGACATGCGCCCACCGCACCTATCCTTTCGGCACGAAGCTCAAGGTTACCAACCCCGCCAACGGCAAGTCGGTCATTGTCAAGGTTACCGACAGGGGCCCGTTCGCACGCGGACGCATCATCGACTTGTCGTGGAAGGCGGCAAAAGAGCTTGGAATGCTGGCCCAGGGAGTGGCCATGGTCGAAGTGGTGAGGGCCGACAAGATAGTCGTGCCGTTCAAACCGAGCGAAGAAAAGCACGTAATTGAATTTGATTTTGAAAGCAGCAACGTGGCCGAGATGCTGCGCCCTACATGGCAAGAGATGAAGGAAGTGAACCGCCGAACCAGCGCCGGGCAGCAAAACAGGCATCAGGCCAAGCGAAACGACAGCAAAGAAAAGCACAGGCCAACCTCCAAAGTCACCAAGCGACAGGCGTCGGGCAAGCAAAAATGAAAGCCTGCCGACGGCATAACCACTTGCCGACAGCATGGGCCGGCCACAGAGACAAGCGACAGACGCATTGCAGCACCACACCTTTAAGCAGCCAAAGACAGCTATGGCCGGCAACGGCTTTGCCGCCGGCAACTTCCGGCAACGGGCAAAGGCCGTAGGCACGCGGCAATGGCAGACAGCAAGGCGGGCGCCCGTCAGCGCCGCCTCAGCGGCACACGGAACTCCCTAACCTGCGATGTTATCTCCTTGTTGCCCTGCACCACGGCCACCCTTACCACCGCTTCGCCATCCTTTACGCGCGAGTCGGCATAGACAGTTGCCGTATACCGCACGCCACGACCAGGGGCGATGCTCTCTACCCTCAGCGGTGGCGACACGTGGACATGCTTGTTTCCAGTCACCTCGACCACCGTTGGGTTGACATCGTAGAGCGTAATGCCCGAGCAATTCATTATCTCGAAAGACACCTTGCCGTCTTCGCGGCGGCTCAGGGCGCCGTCGCCGCTGGCATCAACAAAAGTGATATTGCGCACTTCCACGTCTTTGTTGACAGCCAGTTTGTAGCCCGGCATGCTGCTGCGCAACTCGTCCACCGACACCGAGGGGGCCACCTGGCGTCCTGCCACGCCCACCCTGCTGTCGCCGCCACCGCCATACGGTGGCACCTGTGCGCCTCCGTCATCGAACACAATGCGGTCGTCGCCGCTGTGGGTAGGGTCAAATCCGCTCTCATCGCTGCCCTGCTGCGGCGGCACATAGGCACTACGGCCGCTCCCGTAGCCCTCGCCATAGTCGCCGCCGCGGCCGTACCGCGAATCGCGGTACTCCATATACCTGCGGTATTCGTCTTGCTTCGCCTTGTCGGCCGACGCCCCCACAGCTGCACCGACCGCCGCTCCGCCTGCCATGCCTACAACGGTGCCAATGTCGCTGCCCCGCGGCCCTCCGGTGATACCGCCTATGGCAGAGCCGAGTATAGAGCCAAACGTGGCTCCAGTGGCTGCCCCCTGGCCTGTATAAGTGCCGCATGAGCCTAATGACAGCGCCACACCCAACAATAAAACGATGCTATTCTTCATATCAATATTGAACATGTTACCGGCGACTAAGATACTAATAATAGTCGGATGTCGTGCAATAAAAAAAGTGAAAAGAACGCCATCATAACACCGTAGGCATGCAAAATATGAAAAAAAGGATATTTCTCGAGCACTCACAGACATAAACCGGCTTCTCAAAACAGCCATTGCCATGGGCCGAAAGGCCTCATGATGCCATCGCCAAACGGCCGTGTGCACTTCAGCGCGAACGACACGGACGGGCAACAATGCCGCCGCCCACAGCAAAAGCCACCGCGCAGGCAAGATGCCGGGGCTGCCGCACCACGGTCATCTCACCTTTACTATGCGTATGGCAGCACCCCCTCCGCGCGCAAGCCTTAGGCTCAAGACAGAGGCTGCCGTCACTTCCACCTGCCTGAAGCCCATGGAGTAAGGGTTTGCCTGGTAGTCGGCGCCCTCGCCGTCTTCGTAGACGAAAGCCTCATACACGGCATCCCGGTCGAGGAAATCGAGCTTGAGGCTTATTTCCCTGCTGTCGGAGCCGGTGAGACTGCCCACAAACCAGGTGTCGCCACCGCGCTCCTTGCGGGCGATGGTGACATAACTGCCTATCACCCCGTTGGGAACAACGGTCTTGCTCCATGTGGTCGGGCAACTCTCGATGAACGAAAGGGCCGGGTGAAACTCATAGTTGGCAATCTCGTCGGCCGCCATCTGCAGCGGACTGTAGAGCACAACAAACTCAGCGAGCTGCTTGGCCAGCGTGGAGTGCGGGTGAGTGCCCTCCACCACTTCGCTGAAATTGAATATGGCCGGGGTGAAGTCTACCGGGCCGGCAAGGCACCGCGTAAACGGCAGAGTGGCCGTATGCTCAGGCGGATTGCCCCCGCGAGTGTCCCAGGCGTTGTACTCCTGCCCCCTCACACCCTCCTGCGTCATCAGGTTCGGGTATGTGCGCTGCAAGCCGGTGGGCATTGCCGGCTCATGGTTGTCTATCATTATATGGTGCCTGGCGGCCGCCTCGACCACCTTGCGGTAGTGCCGTATGCCGTATTGCGATGCCGACAGCTCCCTGCCGTCCATCAGACGGCCCACGTATCCGGTCTTTACCACACGGATGCCCATGCTTGCGTACCAAGCAAAAGCCGAGTCCATCTGCTCTTCAATGAGCCGTGCGTTGCCCCACGACTCCATGTGTGCAATGAAGCGCAGGCCCTTGCCGAGGGCATAGTCGGCCACCCCGGCAATGTCGAAGTCGGGGTATGCCTTCAGAAAACTGAGCTGTTCGCCCTGGCCCCAGCCGTAGTTCCAGCCTTCGGCCAGCACCCCGCTGAACCCGTGGCGTGCCGCGAAGTCGATGTATCGCTTAACGTTGGCGGTGGTAGCCCCGTGTTTCGGGCCCATCTCCCATGTGTTCTTCTTCTTGTGGATGCTCCACCAGATGCCCACATACTTGCCCGGCTCGATCCACGAAGTGTCGGTAATGCGGCACGGCTCGTTGAGGTTGAGCATCATGCGCGACGTTATCAGCCCTCCGGGCGTGTCGGCCATCATTATGATGCGCCACGGGCTTTTCATCGATTGCGACGCATACACCTTGGTGCCGTCGCTCCACGGTGTGAGGGCTGTGACGAGAGTAGTGCCGCGCGAAGCCAGGTTGATGCCCGCATAGTCTTCGAGGGCCGCCTCGTGAATGGCCATATACAGGCCCGGTTCATACTCGATGGTGAGCGGCGTGCACACGGTATCGAGGTCTGAAACGCGCTGCCGGGTGTATATACCCTCGAAATACTGCGTACGGTTGGTGGGTATCGACCACGCATAGGCATCGTGGGTCAGTGAAAACTGTGTGACCTCGTCCTTCACGGCAATGCGCCCCACGGTGGGCTGGGCGGGTATCACATAGCGGAATCCTATGCCGTCGTCGAACGCCCTGAACACAATGTCGAGCCGCCTCCGCTTGCCGTGCTTCTGCACGAGGTGCAGAGTGAGCTCATTGTAGTGGTTGCGCACATACTCATCTTCGCCCCACACCTGCCTCCAGGTGTCGTCGTGGCTTGCCTTGTCGGTGCCCGCCACCGCAAAACCGCTGTCGAGCCTGCCGTCGGCCAGCACAAAGCCGAGCGCCGACGGTTTCATCACCGCCGCTCCATCGCGCTCCAACTCGTAGAACACCTTGCCCTTGCTTACGGCAACCGACAACACTATCCGCCCGTCGGGCGAACATATCTTCGTGGCCGCAGCTGCCCTTGCGGACAATACGGCAACCATCATGATTAAGAATACCAATCTGCTCATTGCGTCAATATCATTATTTTCGACAAAGATAATGCAAGCGATGGCAATGTGAGCTTACTCACCTGTTGCCGAGCGCAGCTTATTTTCTACAAAGATATGAGTTTATATTACCACGTAAAAGACCGCCTAACGAAAATCTAAACCAATAAAATTGCAATATATTGATTATCAGCCCATTCATTCGGAAACACCTCTTTGAAATCTAAACATTATCAACCACCGGCGCAAGGAGAAAGCCCATGTCTGTCAAAACCGGCCGTAAGCTGACGAAACAAACACGGCACACTACCGTGAACACCGTCTGGCCCCACTGCCGAAGGGGCGGCGAGCAACAGCAAGCCAAAGCGGCATACAGGGTGCCGGACAAAGTGTGGAACCTCTTTTTAAGCATGGCACAAACGCAAAACAGCCATCAGGCGGCACATCGAACAACCTCGGGAAAATGCCACAAAGGCCGGCCCACGGGCCGCGAGCGCCGCCACCTTGCCGCCGCCACCGGCAAAGGGCCCTGCCAAACGGCCGATATTGCAATGCAAAACGGCCCGTATCGGAAGCCCGAACGGGCCTTATTGCACACTGGGCCGTGGCGCATCTGCCGGCAGGGCCACCGGGCCTGCATCCGCCCCATACCGCTAACAGCCTCAGCCGGGAGACTCAACGGCAGTGACAGAGGCTGCGTCTGCCTCCTGCCACGAGTCGATTGAGGCCACACAGCGCTCAAAGTCGTCCTTGACCACAGAGCGGGCCTTGAGCTTCGAGCGGTAAGTGTAGACAGTGGTGATGCTCGAGCGCAGTATGCCGGCTATCTTGTGGTTGTCGGTTATGCCCAGCCTTATCAGCGCCAGTATGCGCAGCTCGGTGGTAAGCCGTTCGCCCCTGGGTGTAATCTTGCATTCGTCGGAGAGCAACTCGTTCACCTTGTCGACGAAATTGGGGTAGATGCGCAGGAAAGCCGAGTCGAAATTGCCGTAGAACAGCGACGTGCTCTCATTGAAAGCCGCGCTGCTCTTGATGAGCGCATAGAGCGCTCTCATGTCGTGCTCCTTGGCATATCTGTTGGCCAGCTTGCGGTACGACTCGGCCTTGTCTATCAGCACCGAGGCCAGTTCCATAAACCTGCCTATGTATTCTTCCTTAATCCTGTTGCCCTCTTTCATCATGGCGTTGCTCCGCCTGAGCTCGCCGACGGCCTCCTCCAGACGGCCGTTGACGTAGGCCACGGTCTGGTTCGACCTTCGGTAACGCTTCAGCAGCATGTAAACGGCAATCAGCGCCACCACCAGCATGACCGCTATGACCGATATGCAGACCATGAGCGTCTGCATGCGCCTGTGCTGTGTCTCTTTCATCACGTTATAGCCTGCCAGTATTTTCGGCATCAACATCGAAGCCTGTGTGTTGCGCAGCCTCGTGCCATAGCTGTTGGCGTTGTTTATCGACACATTGAGGTATTTGTAAGCGCGCTCATAGTCGCCTTCGTCAAAGAGCATCGACGCCAGTTCGCGCAGCGAGTTCTCCTCGCGTATGCACCCCGCCTGGTCGGAGATGGCGCTCAGCAGCAGGTATTGCTTCTTGCGCCCCATGTCGCCCTTGCACCCATAGAAGAACGCCAGCTGGCTGGTCTGAATGCTGTAACGGCGGTCGCCGGGCTTCAGTGCCGGCAGGTACTCGAGCAGCATCTGTATGGCGGAGTCGATGTTGCCCTGGTAAGCCCGGTAATCGGCAAGCACCGAAACATAGTCGTACGAACCCCTGTCGGCATTGGCAATAAGCAGCCGCCGGTAGTCCTGCATGTTCTTATGGTAGTCGTCGTTGAACGAAGTCCCGCTGGCAAATTCAGACTTGAAGAGGTAGAGTTCGTTGAGCTGCTTGTAATAACCAACCAGCACATCGCCCTCAAGGCGGCTTGTGTCAATGGCCGCCAGAGCCTTCTCGGCCTCGCCGAAGAGCCCTGCCACGGCCAGGATGTGGGCCATCGACAGCCTGCTGCGGGTGGCGCGCCACCGGTCGCCCATCTTTTCGGCAAGGGCGATGTTCTGCCTGAGATAGCTGAAAGCAGAGTCGTACTTCAGCGTGGAATACTCGTTGTACAGCCTGTCGTTGACGGCATATCGCTCTGCATCGGTCAGCGTGGCGTCTTTCAGTATCTGCACCATGCCCTCGATGTGCCTCATCTTTTCGGCCTCTATGTCGGCCTGACGGGCTATCAGCATGTCAAGCCGGCCGTACAACCGCTGCTCGTCCTGACCCGCAAGGCACACGGTGCACGACAGGGCCAGGCAACACATTATGGTGAGGCATATCTTCATTCTTTCAAAATGTTTAATCCGCTATGATGATTCAAACGAAAAGGGTGCAACCTTTGGCACGTGTTTCCGAACATAATTTATATAATGTCATGCCGATGCAAACAGCCGCAATGTGAGCTTGCCCACTGATTGCGTGCTGACGGTAAACCTTTACAAAGGTATGAAAATATATATTCCCGGCAAATTTTAAACTGAATAAATATCCGCAAGCCCAACCCGACACCGCACTATACAGACATCCCAACCATTTTATGCGCCGTTTGGCACAGCCGGCACACGCAGTCACCCTTGTGCCCCCCACCATGATTCATGGCTACAGAGCCAGCCCGACCCGCAGGAGGCCATGCCACGGCAGACTGGCACGGCAGCCACCGGTGCGTAAAGCACGGCATACGGCACGTCCGTGGACACGGCTGCCACACACCTACGTGGCGCATGAACGGCGCCACACGAATGGCGACAGGCCCCAACCCTACGGAGGGGGCGCTACGCAATGAGTCACCAACAGCCACGGCAGCCATGCCCCGATTGGTCTTGGCGCGACAAATATTCTTACGGATGCGAGCATAGCAAATGAATTTTTTGGGTATTTAAACTCTTTTTTGTAAGTTTGCCCGACAAACGACAAAACCTAAAATCACTTGCACAGAGCAAACAATGAAATACTTGATGCTACCCCAGGCCGACCGGCCTCGGCTGCTCCCATTCTATTTTGCGGTCGAGGAGTATGTGGCCAACACCTATACCGACGACGACTATTTCTTCATCTGGCGCGTGGAACCCACGGTGATGCTTGGTCGCAACCAGCTCGTGGAGAGCGAGGTGAACACAGACTACTGCCGTGCCAACGGCATACACATCTTCAGGCGCAAGAGCGGCGGCGGATGCATCTATGCCGACATGGGCTGCATGCAGTTTTCTTACATCTCCGAGGCCGGCAACGTTGAAGCGGCCTTTCCGCGGTACATGGAAACAGTGGCTGCCATGCTGCGCTCTGTGGGCGTGGACGCCGAACGGTCGGGGCGCAACGACATACTCGTTGGCGGGCGCAAGGTGGCCGGCAGCGCATACTAACGCATTGGCCGGCGCAGCGTTTTGCACAACTCGCTGCTGTTCGACACCACCCTCGACCACCTGTCGCAGGCCCTCAACGTGCCGAAGGAGAAGCTGCAGAGCAAGGGCGTGGCCTCGGTGAGGCAGCGCGTGACAAACGTGGGCGACCACACGCGGCTCACCATCGACGAGTTCATCGCCCACGCCCGCCGCCACTTCTGCGGCGACAGCGTGAGGGTGCTGTCGGCCGACGACATGGGCCGCATAGCCGAGATTGAGCGGAGGCTGGCCTCGCCGGAGTTCGTCTACGGCAAGAATCCCCGCCACGCGGTGGTGAGGAAGATGCGCTTTGCCGACGTGGGCACCATCGAGGCTTACATAGAAGTGAAGAACAACGCCATAGCAGACATCAACTTCGTGGGCGACTTTTTCATGTCGGGCGACATCGACAACCAACTGATAGCCCCGATGCTGCGCCGCCCGTTCACCCGCGAGGGCGTGGCCGAGGCCCTGGCCGGCACCGATGTGGGGGCCGTTGTCAGGGGGCTTACGGCCGACAGGCTGCTCCGCCTGCTCTTCGGGCGGCCTGCCCACGTGATGAAACCCGACTGGCTGAAGATAGACATGCGCGCCAAGGGGAGCACGGGCGAGACGGCCGGCATAATAGAGCGGCACAGGCTCAACACCATCTGCACCAGCGGACTTTGCCCCAACCGCCACGAATGCTGGGCGGCACGCACGGCCACAATCATGATTGGCGGCGACGTGTGCACGCGCAACTGCCGCTTCTGCAACA
>ENA-ORSJ01001735-ORSJ01001735.1-human-gut-metagenome-genome-assembly--contig:-NODE-1735-length-16731-cov-14.287899_pt1 | contig 16731 bp, 12 predicted proteins | sample MGYA00242191_ERZ509158 | MGnify/ENA primary metagenome ERZ509158 (study PRJEB26280, sample SAMEA2338623) | human gut metagenome | biome: human gut; feature: human-associated habitat; material: faeces...
TGCTTCGCCAGCCGCCGCATCATCCCGTCCGCGGTGTCGATCCGCTCGCGGTGGAATTTCGCGGCCTCCTGATCGAGGTTGCCTGCGGTGTGCCAGTGGGTCTGCATGAAGATCAGCGGTTTGTCGGGATGGGCCTTGACGAGCGTCGCCACGAACGCGTCGAGGCGCTCGCGGATCATCTTCGGGGAGGGGTTCGAAAAGGCGTCGAACAGGAAGGCGTCGGCGTCGGTCTCGGCGAGCAGCCGCGCGAATTCGGGTTGGAGCATGCAGTTGCCGCTGTACCCCAGATTGACGAACTCGATGCCCGTCATGCGGCTCATGCGCGCAGGATAGGTCATGCCCGGGCGGCTGGCCGAAGCTCCGTGGGTGACGCTCGATCCGAAGACGATCACGCGGTGCTTGTAAGGCGATTCGAGCGGCGTAACGGATGCTCCTTCGTCCACGCCGATCTCCAGCGTCAGCAGTTCGCTCCACGCCGGCAGGTAGAGCATGCACTCCTTGGGCTGTCCGTCCATGTGCTCGACGATGGTGCTGGCGTGCCGGTCCTGTAATCCGGGACGTGCCGCACCGGCCATCGTCCATACGCCGTTTTCGCGGACGTAGAGATCCATGCCGCGTTGCAGGACCGGGGTCATGTTCCAGCCGTAGTTGCGCGGTGCGGTGGTCCAGCGGGCCTCGATCCGGCGGCTGTCGGTGGTGAAAAGCACGGCCACGCCGGCCGGGTAGCCGCAGTAGTGGCGGATGGTGGCGTTGTCGAAACGGTAGCGCGTCGTGTCGACCCGGTAATAGGGATGCCCCTCCATCGGGCAGGTGCGGCCGATGATGGTCAGCGTCGAGGCGTCGACGTACTTTTGCGCCGATGCGGCGTGAAACATCGACAGCCCGGCTGCAATGAATAATAGGTGTTTTATCATGGTTGGTTTGAGTTGGTCAGCCTTCGATCACGCCCGATCCGACCAGCTGGTCGCCGTCGTACCACGCCGCGAACTGTCCGGGGGTGATGCCCCGCTGGGGCCGGTCGAAAACGAGGTAAGCCCCTTCGTCGCGGACGAACAGCCGCGCGCCCTGCAAGGGCTGACGGTAGCGGATGCGGACGGAGAACCGGGCGCTCTGCCCGGCGGTCAGCTCCCGGGCGGGGTTCACCCAGTGGATTTCGCCGGGCGCGATGTGCAGCGCGGGGCGCCACAGCCCGGGGTGGGCGTCGCCCTCGCCGACCCAGATCACGTTCTGCACCGTGTCCGTGGCGAGGATGAACAGCGACTCCCTGCGGCCTCCGATGCCGAGTCCCTTGCGCTGTCCGATGGTGTAGTAATGGGCGCCGTTGTGCTCGCCGATCTTCTTGCCGTCGCGCACGGTGTAATGCCACGGTTCGGCCAGCGCCGCGAGTTGTCCGGTCGTCGGCTCTCCCTCCGCCGGGACCTCCTCGCGCACGTATTTCGGCCATGCGGGGAGTATTTCGTGGATGTTGCCCTTTTTCGGGGCGAGCTTTTGCTGGAGGAAGGTCGGCAGGTCGACCTTGCCCACGAAGCAGATGCCCTGCGAATCCTTGCGCTTGGCGGTGGCGAGCCCCTGCTCGGCGGCGATGCGCCGCACCTCGGACTTGAGCAGCCCGCCCACGGGGAAGAGCGCCGGGCGCAGCTGCTCCTGCGAGAGCTGGCAGAGGAAGTAGCTCTGGTCCTTGCCCGGGTCGCTGCCCGCAAGCAGCCGCCACGTCGTGCCGCCGTCCGGCCGCAGCTCCTCCGCCTTGCGGCAGTAGTGGCCCGTGGCGACGTAGTCGGCCCCCAGGCGGAAGGCCTCCTTCATGAAGACGTCGAACTTGATTTCGCGGTTGCAGAGCACGTCGGGATTGGGCGTGCGTCCCCGTTCGTACTCCGCGAACATGTAGTCGACCACGCGGCGGCGGTACTCGGCCGAGAGGTCCGTGATGTGGAGCGGAATGTCGAGCCGGCGTGCGACCAGCTCGGCGAAGAGGCGGTCGTCGTGCCACGGGCAGTCGCCCTCGAGCGTTCCCGTGGTGTCGTGCCAGTTAATCATGAAGAGCCCCACCACGTCGTATCCCTGCTGCTTGAGCAGGTAGGCGGCCACCGACGAATCGACGCCGCCCGAGAGTCCGATGACTACCCGTTTCATTGCTTCTGCGTTTGTGTTTCGAAGGTTTCGGCCAGCAGCTCGCCCAGTCCGAGCCCCGGTTCGGTGAAGAGGCGCGAGGTGTCGGCCCCGAGCAGCATGAGCACCCGCATGAGGTTGTAGCCCGTAGCATAATAATAGTAGGGCGTGCGCGCGGGGTCGTACAGCCAGGTGTCCTTCTGCATGTCGTAGATGCCCAGGCGGAGCCCCGTCTGGGCCTCGACGTAGCGGGCCGAACCCTCCATCATTTCGTAGAGCCGTTCGGCCGAGGTCATCACTTCGCCGTTGTAGTGGAGCATGCGGGCGCGGCGGTCGGCACGCGTGTCGAGGAAGAGGCGGATGCAGGAGTCGCGCTGCGCAACGTCGGCGGCTGCCAGCGCACCCTTGAGCGCCTCGTTCTCACGGTCGATGAGGCGGCGCTGCCAGTCCACGCCCTGGTAGAGCCGGCGGAAGGGGCCCTGCGGGAAGGTGAGGCAGTATTGCTCGAACTCGGCCAGGAAAGCGGGGTGCAGCAGCTGGAAGCCGTGGGTGTATTCGTGGAGCGCCATGAGGGCCCACGTCTCGTCGGAGTCGGTCCCTGTGACGAACTGCGCCGTGGTCTCGGGCGAGCTGCAGAGCAGGACGGGCGAGCGGTAGTCGAAGCGGGTCGAATCGTCGAACGACATAATCGCCTGCATGTGGAAGGGGAGCGAATCGGGGCGGGCGCACTTGCGGATGTTCAACCCCTTCTCCTCGTGCATCGGCCGGCACGCCATCCGCTCGAGGAAGTGCTGCGTCGGGTTCACCGCGTAGCAGACCGAATCGGTGTAGTAGAGCAGCGGCACGTCGTATTCGGGACGGAGCAGCGCGGGCCAGCTGCGGCCCGCCTCGGCGCGCAGCTGCTGCACCATGCGGATGCGTTCGACGATGAGCGCCTCGCCCTCGGGCTCGGGCGTAGAGCAACTGCCCAGCAGCAGGGCGGATGCAAGCAGAAGGAGGTATCGTTTCATGCGGAGCTGTTTTGGAAATCCTTGCGGCGAATTTACGAAAAATATTCAACAACCCGAAACGCAGGCGGGGCGGACGGCCCCGGCCGTCTGCCCCGCACTGCGTCTTCCGACCCGCCGTCTGCGCTTCAGAGGTCGGTCATCCCCTCGGGCAGCACGAGCTTCACGCACCGCCGCTCGAAGTCGATGTGGGCGATGAACTCCTCGACGGCGGGGACCAGCAGGCGCCGTCCGCCCGTCTCCAGTTCGAAGAGCGGGTTGGCCTCGCTGTCGTAGTAGTCGGTCAGCCGTCCCTCGAAGTGGAGCGGCTCGGCCTCGTGGCGCGTCTCGATGCCCTCGACGCGGAAGCCGATGAGGTCTTCGAGGTAGAACTCGTCGTCCTCCCGCTCGCCGCTCTCGATGCGGAACTCGCGGCCGACGAGCTCCGATGCGCGGCGCTCCGTGTCGAAGTCGGCGAACGTGGCGACGGCGCCCGAGATGCCGCGCCGCTCGAAGTGGTCGCACCAGAGCGGTACGTCGAGTGCATCGATTTCGACGAAGAGTGGGGTAGTCTGCGGGGAGAACTCCTCCGGAAAGTCGGCATAGAGCGAGAGCATCAATCCGCCCTCGGAGCCGAAGAGTTTGTTGATTCTGCCGGCGGGAACAAGCATGTCGATTGTCTGTTTTTGGAGTGAGGAAGGGGGCCGTCAGTCCCGGCGTGCCGCGCGGGACCCTCTCGGCCGGAAACGAAAAACCCGATAAGTCTCCGAAGAGAGTTACCGGGCGTTTCGAAAGAGAGAACCTGCTCCTTTAGGCCTCTGCGGGAGCTTCGGCGCCCTCTGCGGGAGCCTCGGCAGCAGCAGCCTCGGCAGCCTCCTTGGCGGCGGCTTCGGCAGCAGCCTTCTTCTCGGCGATTGCCTTTGCGCGCTCCTCGTTCACCTTGGTCTCGGCAGCCAGACGGGCCTTCTGGGCCGACTTGGCATCCGATGCGAGCTTGTTGCTCTTGGCCTCAATCTTGCCGGCCTTGGCCTCAAGCCACTTGTTGAAACGAGCCTCGGCCTCAGCCTCGGTGAAAGCGCCCTTGGCGACACCGCCCAGCAGGTGCTTCTTGTACATTACGCCCTTGTACGAGAGAATTGCCCGACAAGTATCCGTAGGTTGTGCGCCTTTAAGTAACCAACCCAGAGCTTTCTCGAAGTTCAGGTCAATCGTAGCAGGATTCGTGTTGGGGTTGTAGGTACCCAGCTTCTCGATGAATTTACCGTCACGCGGCGCTCTGCTATCTGCGGCAACGATGTGGTAGAAGGCGAAACCCTTCTTGCCATGGCGTGCCAGACGAATTTTAACAGCCATTTGCTATAAAATTAAATTAATGAAACGCTCACCCACTTTGGGCTTTTTAGCGTGCAAATGTAGGTAAAAAATTCCGCGCAGCAAAATTATTCGCTCAAAAACCTCTATTTTTCTTTCATTTTTACGGTAAAATGACAGGATAGTTGTTAAAATGAAAAAAAATGTTTACATTCGATATGCATTAACCCCTAAATTTTCTAATTATGACTCGTTTCTCTGTTTTTGCTGCTCTGGCGGCCGTGTCCTTGTTGTTCTCGTGCAACAAGTCGGGTGAGGTAGAAAATCCGCAGGCATCACAACCGATAATCCTGATTCAGACCAGGACGGTTTCCGTTGAAGCCCAGGGCGGAGACTGTGAGATTTTATACACGGTCGAGAATGCTAAAAACGGAGTATCCATGGAGGCTTCGTGCGATGCCGAATGGATTTCCAATATCGATTGCTCGGTAGCGAACAAGGTGACCTTCACGGTTGCCCCCAACGACAAGGCGGAGGAGCGTACCGTTCCCGTTATTTTGAGATATGGTACGGAGACGGCCACGGCTCAGGTTGTGCAGCACACCAAAGGTTGGTCGCCGTACGACGTGGATATTGAAATGCCCAAATTCTGTGGATACTACTACTACGGAGAGTCTTATCTGCCGGGTGTGGGCAACTACTATTTCTATCTGATGGACCAGGACATGGTCAACGACGTGATGTCGCCCAACGGAAACTACTTCAGAATTGACCTCTACGGAGCGCTCTCGGAGGATCCTTCGGCTGCGGTTGTTCCCGACGGCACCTATACACTGGATTTTGACTCGACCGGTGAGTCGGGTACGTTTGCCTCCGCTTACAGCTATCTGATTGTCACGGACGAGGCCGGACGCGGTACCCCCCACGACTATACGGAGGCTGTCCTCACCGTGAAAAACGAGGGTGAGAACAGCAGCTTCGAGCTGATTGCCACCATCGATGGCAAAGACTACCGGGTTACCTACAACGGTCCCGCTTCGTTCAAAGACGATTCGGGAACCGATGAGCCCGTGGATTATCCGCAGCTCAAGGAGAATGTCGACCTGAATGTGGTCAGCGCCGATGCATACTGGGTTGAGACCAAAGAGGGCGTTTCCGCAATCGACCTGCGCTTCATGGATATGGAGAAGGATGGCAGCGGCAATCCGGTATATCCCGGCAATATCCTGGATGTCGACCTCTACAGCGTGCTTGAAAGCGACGGAAGCATCAAGCCGGGCACCTACACCATTGCAGCCTCGGAGGAGGAGGCTGGCCCCGACGGGACGATGACCCCCGGCTCCGTAAGTTCGCTCTTCGGGGTGATGTTTATTCCTTCGGGTACGAACGTGCAGCAGTACGATGAGAACGGCGAACGTCTGTTTGGTCCGGTGACCAAGGGTACGCTCACCATCTCCGGCAATGCCTCCAGTGCAACCGTTGACATCGACTTCACCATGGTGGGCGGCTATACCGTCAAGGGTAAATACACGGGTCCGCTTCCTGTCAACAGACTTCCTTCGGACGCCTCCGTGCCCTCGCTGCGTGCTGCCAAAAGACGTTAGCAGACGGCTGTCCGTCTGAGTCCGCCTGACGTGCGGACGGAACGATTCACGCAAGAGACCCCGGAATGCGGTTTATGCCGCACCCCGGGGTCTCTTTTTTTCGTGCGGTACGTTTTTCCTGGGGCGGAACCTTCTGAAGGGCCGGTTTGCGGCACGTGAGGCCTGCGGCCTGTAACCATGCGCCGGGCGGGCGATGGAGGTGTTCGGTCTCCGACGGAAGGCCCTGGAATGTCGTCGGAACCCTGTGACCCGCCCTCTGTGCGAGGCTCGATTTGCATTCGGTTTGTATAATTTCTCGCAAATTCATTTATAATCGGGCGAGATTTCGTATATTTGCACCCGCAAGCGGTGCGCCTGTCGCGCTGCGAGCCGATGGTTCCGTAGCTCAGTTGGATAGAGCAACAGCCTTCTAAGCTGTGGGTCTTGGGTTCGAATCCCAACGGAATCACCCCTAAACATGCGGCAAGCGGGAGACTCCTTCGTGGAATCTCCCGCTTGTCGTTTTCCGGTCTGTCTGTCCGTCTGTCTGTCTGTCCGTCTGCCCCTCTGCCCGTCCGGCTCTCCGGCCCCGAAGGGCCGTGACCGGCGGCAACCGGTGCGGCCCGTCAGCGGTGTCGGAGCGTGTCGACGAGCGGATGCTCGGCCGACGAGGGACCTACCTCGATGCGTACACGCCCCTCATAGCTCATCGGGCGGTAGTCGCGGCCGATGATTTGCAGATTGCGCGGCGTGAGGCGGAACTCGACCTCGCGCTCCTCACCGGCCGGGATGGCGATGCGCTCGAAGGCCTTCAGCTCGCGCAGGGGCTGTACCAGCGGCGCCTCCAGATGGCGGATGTAGAGCTGTGCCACCTCTTCGCCGTCACGTTCGCCGCAGTTGCGCACCGTGCAGCGGATGCGGTAATCGTTCCTGCCGAGCGAATCGACGGCCAGATTGCCGTACTCGAAGCGCGTGTAGCTGCGTCCGAATCCGAAGGGGTAGAGCGGCGTGGCCTCCAGCTCGACGTAGTCGTGGTTGGCTGGCACGAGCTTGTTGTAGTGGACGGGCAGCTGCCCCTCGGTGCGGGGAATCGAGACAGGAAGGCGTCCCGCAGGGTTGTATTGCCCGAAGAGCACCTCGGCCAGCGCCTCGCCTCCGGCCTCGCCCGGATACCAGGCCGTCAGCAGCGCATCGGCATGCTCCGAAGCCCAGCGCATGTCGAGCGGACGTCCCTCGATGTAGACCACCACCATCGGCTTGCCTGTCTGTGCGACGGCGCGCAGCAGCTCCTCCTGCCGTCCGAGCAGCGCCAGCGAGGCGCGGTCGTTGCCCTCGCCGCACTCCATGTCCTTCACGCTGCGCGTCGAGGCCACGGCGGCTCCCGTGGCGAGGTACTCCGTGTCGAAGTCGCGGGCACTCGAGCCACCGACCACCACCACGGCCACATCTGAGCGGCGTGCGGCGTCGACCACACGCTGGATTTCGGCCGTCGAGAGGTCGCGGATGGCGCAGCCGCGGACGTAGCGGACGCGGTCGGCGCCGATGAGCCGCTCGATGCCGCGGCGCAGCGTCGTCACGTTGTCGGACTGCTGGGCCGTGTAGTCCCCCAGCTGGTTGTATACGTTGTCGGCATTGGGGCCGATGAGTGCCACCGTTCCCTTCCCGGCGGAGAGGGGCAGGATGCCGTTGTTCTCGAGCAGGACGATGGACTGGCGCGCCACCTCGAGCGTCGTCTGCCGGTGCGCGTCGCTTCCCGACGTGCATCCGTCGACATCGATATAAGGGTTCTCGAAGAGCCCCATCTCGAACTTGAGCCGCAGCACCCGCTCGGCCGCCCGGTCGATGAGCGCCGGGTCGACGAGCCCCTTGCGCACCGACTCGATGAGCGTGAGGTAGGCTTCGCCGCAGAGGTCGGCATCGACACCCGCCGTGAGCGCCTTGCGCGCCGCGTCGTCGACCGACGTTGCCACGCCGTGCGTCTGGTAGAGCCCCTCGATGCTGAAGAGGTCCGAGATGACGAATCCGTCAAAGCCCCACTCGCCGCGGAGCACCTCGCCGAGGAGGTAGTCGTTCATCGTGCAGGGCACGCCGTCGATGGAGCTGTAGGCGGTCATCACCGAGCGGGCGCCCGCCCGCACGGCCGCCTCGACGGGCGGCAGGAAGGTGCGGCGCAGCTCGCGCTCTCCGAGCAGGTTCGCTCCGCCGTTCTGTCCTCCGTCCGAGGCTCCGTAGGCGGCGATGTGCTTGAGCGTCGAGAGGGCGTGCTCCCGTTCGCTCAGGTCGGCCGAGCCGAGTCCCTCGACGAAGGCGCGCCCCATGGCGGCCGTCAGCGTCGGGTCCTCGCCGTAGGACTCCTCGGTACGCGACCAGCGCGGGTCACGCACCACGTCGAGCACCGGTCCGTAGGCGATGTGTGCTCCCTGCGTGCGGATTTCCGAGGCGATGACCCCGCCCATGCGGCGGATGAGCTCCGGATTCCACGTCGAGGCCTGTCCCAGCGCCGTGGGGAAGACCGTGGCACCGATGGCCATGAATCCGTGGGGCGCCTCCTCGGCCAGGAAGAGCGGGATGCCCCAGCGGCTGTGTTCGATGGCGTAGCGCTGCATGCGGTTGGCCAGCTCGGCGCCCATGCGGGGCGAGAGGCCCGTTTCGAGGTTGCGCTGCGTCCAGGGGTCGGCGCGGAAGGTGCCCCACAGCATGCCGATGTGGCGCTCGTCGACCAGCTCGCGGAAGCGGTCGGTCAACAGCACCGAGTCGCCGCTGCGTTCGTAGGTCTCCCAGCCGTAGGGGCACTGCAGCTGTCCGACCTTCTCTTCGAGGCTCATGCGGCGCACCAGGTCGGCGGCACGTGCCGCGGGGCTCTGCGTCGCATCGAGGTAGAGCGGTGTCGTCTGGCAGGAGCCCAGCCCGAGCAGCAGCGCTCCCGTCATGATTTTCAGCGTTTTCAACGTTTTCATCGTTCGGGTATCTCTGTTTTGTTTCGAATCGTTCCACGGTGCCGTCCGCCGCGTCCTGAAACCGGACGGGGGACCTCCCGGCCTGCTGCTCCCCAATTTATAAATATCCCTCACCACGGGTGTTTTGCAGCCGGTCGTCGAGGCCCCCTTCGCCGGACCCACCTGCTGGCGGGCTTGACCGAAGCCTTGGACGGTCTTATCATGGCTGCGGGACCTGCATGTCGGCTGACCTCGCGGGGAGGATTGCTGCCGGTCGGTGCGCACGCCCTTCGTGAAGGCGTACGTTGTGACGAAAGTGCGTCGTCGGCAGCTGGAGCCGATGCGGATGTCCGCAGGGTTTGTATGGAGGACCGACCGTTGCGTCCCCTCTCCGCATTCCCCCCCCCTCTTTCGGGTGGCCGGCTGCGGCTAAGCGGGTCGTACGACCGTTCCGTATATCAGTACAGACGGCGATTTCGTCGCCGAAAGATAGTGAATTTATCGCAGATTTCCGCGCCTTACTCCACGGCCCCCTTCAGCAGAATGGGTGCACAGGGCTCGCCGTAGAGCCGAATCAGGAGCGTGTTGGTGTAGGGGCCCGAGGCCTTCGACGCCGTATTGACGCGTACGGTCACTTCACCCTTGGCACCGGGCGCAAGATAGGCCGGAACTTCGGCCGTCACGTCGCGGGATTCGGCACTCCAGTTGAGCCGCATGGGAGACCCGGACGTATTGCAGAGCGTAAAGGAGCGCACGGGGGTCTCTCCGCGTCTGGAGAGCCGCATGCCGACCGCCTTCACGTCGGAACGCAGACCATCGGCTACTTCGTTGGGATAGCGGAGCTCCTCTTCCGTCATGCTCCCTTCCACGTAGCCGTGTATGACTAAAGTGTTGAATTTTCGGTACGAGCCGTTGGTGGCGACCACCGTAAGGCCGCGCTTCTGCTCGCCGAAGAGCTCTTTGGGGTCGAGGGTCACCTCGACGACTCCCTGCTTGCCGGGGTCAACCGGCTCCTTGGAGTATTCGGGTACGGCACAACCGCACTGCGAATGGACCGTGAGGATGCTGACCGGTGTGTCAGCGATGTTTGTATAGACGAAACGCAGCTTGACCTTGCCGTCGGAGGCCTTGATGCGGCCGATTTCCGCCGTCGGCTGCTCGAACTTCAGGATGCGGGCAGTCTGAGCACGGAGCGTCGTTGCGAAGCCCAGTGCAAGCACAAGCATGAATGTACGGAACAGCAGGTTGTAACGCATGGTTGGTAAATTTTTTGAAAAAAAGGAGGATGCGGCTGCCTTGCGCCGCATCCTCCCGGTCAAATTCTGCTCGTGGCGGAGCCGTTACTCCACAACCGGGCACTTGATGTTCTCAAACCAGGTAATCGAACCCTTCGACGATACGGCGTCGTAGCCGTGACCCGTCAGGTCCTTGACCGTCGAGCCGTCCTCCGACTCGTCCAGGCGCCAGTAGGCAACCAGACCCTCCGAGTCGGGGCTTACGTAGCACTGGTTGTTCTTCAGCTCGACACTCGTCAGGGCGCGGTTCCATACGCGGGCCTCGCTCACGCAGCCGTTCATGTAACGTCCGCGCTCCGAGCGGCCGATGTGGAAGCCATCCATGTAGTCCCAGGCCAGGTTGATGGCGCTCTTGGTCGACGAATCGAGCGTCTGGTCGGCCTCGCCGTTGATGTAGAGCGTCAGCTCCGAACCCGTATCGACGACGGCGATGTGGTACCACTGGCCCGTGTTGAAGTGGGTCGACGAGGTGACCGAAGCGCCGCGGCCGGCATACTGCAGCTGGTTCTTGTCGCACGAGATATCACCGAAGCGGAGCAGGTAGTTCTCCTCGACACCGATGACCGAGGCGATGCCCGGGTTTGAGCTCGCGGAGTAGAAACTGTTCATGTAGACGCGGCATTCCATCGTGCAGACGCCCATGTCGCTGAGCGACGTGTCGTTCATCATCGCCGGTACGGAGAAGTACCACGACTGCTGCAAGTCAACGCACTTGGTGGTGATAATCTGGTTGATGAGAATGTACTGCGTCTGCGAGGCGCCGAGGATGCCCATGCCGTTCGACGTGCTGGTGATTTTCAGAGGCACGCAGTAGAGGGCGCCATCCTCGAAATCCTCCATCGAGGTGATTTCGAAGAGCGTCGAGCTCGATACGTTGCTGCCCGCGCTGATGGTCACCCGGTCGGAGGAGAGCTGATAGCTCCCCTCCGGCAGCATCTTGTAGGATGCACCGGTCTGTGCGTTGTAGGTATCGACGGCTGCCGGGTCGATGGCCAGCGTGACGTCGACATCGGAGGTCATTTTGCACGACGAGGTCACCGTGACACCCATCGACGAAGGACCGTCGACATACATGTTGGTTACGGGAGAGCTCTCCGTGCCGGTGAAGTATAACACGTCGGAGTACTCCAGCGATTTGTGGCAACCGACCGTCAGCATCGTGGCCGCCAGCGCCATTGCGGAAAGAATCTTATTGAATTTCATGGTTGTGATTATTTGCTGTAAACGTTGAACTCGGCCGTACCCATGTTGCTGTTGTAGGATGCCGTGATTCGGATGTAGCGCATCTTCTGGCTGCCGTAGAGGGCTGCGAAGGCCGCACCGTTGAACGATACGATTTCGCCGTTGGCCTGCATTGCGGTACCCAGCTCGGTGTAGATGTTGCCATCCTCGCTGTACTCAATCTGAATCGAGTAGGGGTGGTAGGAGGCATACCAGGGGTTGTCCTGACGCGGCAGCAGCGAAACGGCCGTTACGTCAAGCTCCTTGCCGAAGTCAATCTTGAAGACGACCGGACCGCCCCACGTGCGGACGTAGGTGTTGCCGTCGCCGTCGAGCAGCGATTCGTGCTGGTAGCTCTCGGTGTAGAGGTCCGATTCACCCTCGATGGTCCAGCCCGAGCGGTCCTCGACAAGCGAGCCGCCGATGTCCTCGAATGCGAAGTTCTTGCGGAAGAGCTCCTCGACCGGAGTTACGATGATGTATACCACACCGCGGCTTGACGAGGTCACGGCGCCGTTGGCCGAGAAGGTTACCGGAATCAGGTAGCCGCTCTTGTCGGTCAGAGTCGAGAGGTCACCCTCGAGCGAAACCTTCAGCTGCTCGGTGGTCTTGTTGGCATTGGCCTCGATGGTGGCGGGGTTGTTGGCAATCTTAATCAGACTCTCGTCAATGCTCTTGTGCGAGGTGCCGTTGGCGCTGTTGTAGGCATCGATAAGCGAATTGTCAACCGAAGCCGTCACGGTGTAGCCGCTGGCCGAGAATACCGTCGTGAAGACGTCGAATGCCGCGTTGACACCGTTGAACGAGCCGCTCGGCGTGTGGGCGATGGAGCCCGTCAGCGTGTTGTCGGTGCCGCACAGTGCGTAGAGGGTCGGCTCCTCGCTCTCAATCTTGTAGATATTGACCTCTGCGAGCGAAATCTCCGACGTGGGGGTCAGTCGCAGATAGCGGGCCTCGACGTAGTCGTAGAAGGCAACGTAGGTCTGCGAGTTGGCCGAGACGTATTCACCGCTCACGGGCGTACCGGCCTGCGAGTAGTTCTCGCCGTCGAGGCTGTACTCAATCGAGATGGGGATGTTCGTGTTCCAGGAACCCAGGCAGAGACCCGTTACCATCTGCGTCTCCTTCATGTCGATGGTCGTGGGGCTTCCACCGGGCAGCGTACCTGCCGAGTAGGTGTTGCCGTCGAAGAGCGACGTGTAGTTGCTGCAGTCGGCGCTCCACTGCGTGCGACCCGTTGCCGGGAAGCCTACCATGTCGTCCACCGACTCTATGGTGCGGATGATGTTCACCTCGGTCTCTACGGCCACGTATACCGTACCGAGCTCTTCGCTCGAGTTCATGCTGCTCGACTTCACGCGCAGGGGCGCCAGATAGCGGCGTGCGGTGAGCTGTGCAAGGTCGCCCGTCAGCGTGACGGTTACCGAGTCAATCGAGCTCTGTGCATGCTCGGGGAGCGTCAGCGTGGCGTTCTCCATCTGGATGAACTCCTCGGGAAGCACCTCGTAGGTGGTTTCGTGGGTCGTGTTGTACTCCTCGACCAGCGAGCTGTCGTAGGTGAGCGTAGCCTTCATCTCGCCGTGCTGTGTGGTGTTGCTGCGCACGGGGAACTTGGCCGAGAACTCGCCCGTCGAACCCGTCGGACGGTGCTTGACCTGGACCGTGTAGAAGTTGTTGTCACCGGTCTGGGTATATATTAGCTCGTTCGGAGCGCCGACGGTCGTCTGGAACTCTTCGAACTCCTCGCAGCCCGGGAGCAGCAGAACTCCCGCAAGGGCTGCAAGTGCGTATTTGGTTACTCTTTTCATCGTTCAGTCGGTTTTAGGTTATTTGATAATGGCCGGGTTCTGGAGCTGGATGGCGCGGCGCAGATGGCCGTAGGGCATCTCCTTGTCGGCACCCGAATCGTTGGTGTTGTAGTCACGCTGGCCGTGGAAGGCTCCGAAACCGCCCTTGCGGCCGCCCGACGAGGGCTGGAAGGCCGCCTGCTGCTCCATGTTGCCGCCCGTTGCCCAGTTGTCGCCGATGTTCTCGGCAAAGACCTGCTTCTCGTTGGGCCAGCCTCCGTCGAACGAGTAGTCCGAAATGGTGGTGTTGTAGGCCTGGCGTACCTTGAGGTTCGTGTAGGGCTCGCACTCGGTCGGGGGCACCGTTCCGTAGTGGTCGATGATGAGCAGCTTGGTGGGGTCGGCGCCCTTGGGGCCGATGAACTGACCCAGATACTTGATGAAGGTGGTCATACGGTCGCCCGACAGGGGGTCACCCTCCGGCTCGTAGTCCAGGTCGATGCCGTCGAGGTTGTTGTCCCACATCTCATTGAGCAGTTTGTTGCCGAACAGCACGCACCAGTCGGGATAGACACCCTCGGGGTCGATGGTCGTCGTGTCGTTGTAGACGTCATCCGAGGTGATGCCCAGCTCCTCGAGGAAGTTCATGACGCGATGATGGTCACCGATACGATTTTCGTACCCTTCTTGTTGCGCATCTCCCACATCTCCTTGAAGTCGAGCGTTCCCTCCTTGGGAATACCGCCCCAGAGCGATACGATGTCGACGCTGTCGGGGATACCGGCGAAGCGGTAGGCCGGCGACGAGGGCACGCCGTAGTCGGCGAACCACAGGTAGCAAATCGAGTGGTCGCTCTCCTTGTAGGCGCGCAGGTTGGCGTAATACTCTTCGCTGTATTCGTAGGCCGGTTGCAGGTTGAGCGGCTCGGCGTCGGTATCGCATGCGACGAACCCGGTCGTGGCGGCTGCGGCTGCAAACAGACTCATGATTATCTTTTTCATAGTTCGGTTGTTTTTCCGGTTTTGGGTTGAATTACAGTCTCGTGTTCTTGTCCCACCATACGTTCGTACCGCCGTTGTCGCCCGTGGGGTTCGACGACTCGCTGTTGAGCGTAGCCGTTGCGGCTGGCTGCCACTGCCACTGCCTGGGCGTTGGTGCTGTACTCGGTCGAGGGGAAGTTCAGACGGCGAATCTGCTTCTGGGTGTCAATCTTGCCGCCGCTGTTGTTGACAACGACCGTCAGGATGCGCGGATAACCCGTGCGGCGGAACTCCGACCATGCCTCCTGTCCCTCGGGGAACATGGCGATGTACTTCTGGGTGATAATCTGCTCGAGGTGGGTCTCGAAGTCACCGCCCTGCTTCCAGCATACCGGAATCGAGGCGAGGGCCGACTCCTGCGAATTGCCGCCGTTGACCACGTCCGTATAGGAGCCGGGCATGCTCTCCTGGTCGGCGATGTACTCATCGACGCCGTTTACGCCCAGCGTCGAGAACGAGGTGCGGATACCCTCCTCGTAGTAGGTGCGGGCGTTGTCCTCGGAGCCCCAGCGCAGCTCATACTCGGCGCGCAGGAACCACGCCTCGGCGGGGGTCATCCAGAGCAGGTTGTCGTTGTTGGTGCAGTTGATGCGCGAGAGCTCGGTCGAGCTGGCGTAGGCGGCCGTCGGGTTGATGCCGTTGCGCACACCGTGGTACTCGCCCGAAGCGGTGACCACGAAGTACTTGCTGCGGCGCGGGTCGTTGTAGCCGTTCATGTAGGCCTCGATGGTGGCGCCGATGCGCGAGTCGTCGAAGCTGTACTGAATCATGTAGAGGGGATACTCCCACGTGCCGATGGCGGGCTTCTTGAGCTCGGCCAGGTCGGCTGCCGAGGTCATCAGACCCACGGGGTTGCTCAGCGCAGCCTCGGCCTGGGTCTGTGCCAGCGAGGCGTCAGCGTATACCACGCGCAGGGCGAGGCGCAGACGCAGCGTGTTGGCGAACTTAATCCAGTTGCCCACGTTGCCCGAGAAGACGTTGTCGTAGTCTGCCAGAAGCTTCGTGTCGGGCTGTCCCTGATAGAAGGAGGTCAACGTCGAGATGGCGGCGTCGAGCTCCTCGAAGAAGCGGTTGTAGACCTCCTTCTGGGAGTCGTAGCTCTGGTTGATGCTGCCGCTCGAGAGGTTCAGATAGGGAATCGGGCCGTAGGTGTCCGTAACGCGGTGCATGGCGGCAATCTTCACGATGTCGGCCAGTGCCACCACCTCGGGGAACTCCTCGCGCTGCGGGTCGAGCTGGTTCCAGGCGCTGATGACGCGCGTGTAGGCGTCGTTGAACATGCTGTTGTACCACTCCTTGGCCGTCACGTTGTAGAGGTTGTAGCCCGTGAAGCTGGTGTTGATGACACCCGTATATCCGGCGAAGATGTTGCCCGCCAGGTCCTCGATGACCTGATAGCTGGCGCTGCCGTACTCCTCGTCACCGGTCAGCTGGAACGAGAGGATGACGTTCTTGGTCATCTGCGAGAAGGCCGAACCCGTCGAGAGGTTGTCCCACGAGAGCATCTCGTCGGTCGCCTGGTCGGGGTTGGTGTTCTTGTCCATGAAATCGCCCGTGCAGGCCGCCGAAGTCAGCAGTCCGGCCAAAGCGGCGATTCGTATGCTGTTAGCAATTTTCATAAAGCCGTATGATTGAAGTTAGAAGGTTACTTTTACCGAAAAACCGAGGTTGCGCGTGCTCGGCTGCATGAAGTAGTCGATACCCGAAGCATAGGTTCCCGTTCCGGCGACCGATTCGGGGTCGAACGGAGCCTTGCAGTAGAGCATCCAGAGGTTGCGGCCCACGAACGATACGTTGAGCTTCTTAATCCACTTGCACCACTTCTGGACGGGAATGTCGTAACCGAGCGTCAGCTCGCCCAGACGGACGTTGGTCATCGAGTAGACGTACATCGAACCGATGGCGTCGGCACCGTTGCCGCCGATGGTCTGGTAGTAGCTCTCGGCCGGGATGCGCTGTCCGTTGACCAGGGCGCCGCCGTTGTCGCGGTCAATGGCCGTGCGCTCCGATACGCCGAAGTAGTCCATCGTGGCCTGGGTGAGCGATACGCCCACACCGCCTACGCGTGCGTTGAACATGAAGGCGAGCGAGAGGCCCTTCCAGTTGAATTCGTTGCGCCACGAGAGCGTGTAGCTCGGGTTGCTGTTGCCGGCGTAAATCCAGGTGTCCTTGGCCGTAGCTACGGTGCTTCCGGTGGGCGATACCCAAATCATGCCGTGTTCGTCGGTCTTGAGCGTGTTGACGTAGATGTCGCCAATCTGGCCGCCCTCACGCAGCACCATCTTCACACCCGAGGTGCCGCCCATGACCATCGAGTCCTGCGAGATGACCGTGCCGTTCGACAGCTGGTAGCCGTCGAGCATCTTCACCACCTTGTTGCGGTTGCGCGAGTAGACGATGTTCGAGGTCCACCTTAATTCCGCAACACTTTGATTTAACTTTATTTATAAGTTCCTGAGCAACAAA
>ENA-ORSJ01001749-ORSJ01001749.1-human-gut-metagenome-genome-assembly--contig:-NODE-1749-length-16599-cov-30.981564_pt1 | contig 16599 bp, 14 predicted proteins | sample MGYA00242191_ERZ509158 | MGnify/ENA primary metagenome ERZ509158 (study PRJEB26280, sample SAMEA2338623) | human gut metagenome | biome: human gut; feature: human-associated habitat; material: faeces...
AAAATATTTGCAGAACTCATCGAGAATACAGAAAATTTCTATTAAATTTGCATCAGTCATGGGAATGGATGTTTTTATGTAACTTATTGATTGTCAGCTATAAAGGTACTAAAAATATTTCATTCCCACAACTTTTTCAATCGTTTTCTTATACCGAACTCACGTATTTTTATAGAGTCAGCAGGTTGTTGTGCATTCTGTTTAGCTGACGTTTGTGCTGTGGCAGACAGGATGCAGACGTTGAAGATTAATGTTATTAAATAGAGCTTCTTCATAATCTTGTGCCTTTTTGCAAAGATAGAATAGATCCTGATTGCTTTCTGATTTTTTTAGTAAAAAAACATAATCATTCTTTATGGCAATGCATCTTCTGATTATGGCTTTTTTTGCCTGCTGAAAGTAATGTCCGTATGTCAGTTTTTGCCGTCAGTCAATACACCATCTAACAGCTTTCTCCTTATCCTTTTTGCCCTATTTCAAGCCTGGAATTTCATCATAAAGTAAAAAGTGCGTGAAAATCGTAACTTTTTCAGCTTATTATGTTTAAAGATAATATTTTTATTTCTTTTATATAATGTTTGTGTAATAAAACAATGCGCATTCACTTTCAAACTGTTAGTGGCCTGTTTACGACCCGTAACTCGGCCACTTTTCACTCAAAAGTGTGCCACTTTTTATCCGTAAGTCATAGAGTTATTTTTAGGAAATCAGCGTAGATATTTTGGTCATGTATATTACAAGATAGAGTTTGTATGTGTTTTTACAAAGTTAGGGCTATTTTTTCTGTATATCCACAAGCGCAATAAGTTTGATTTACTGTTATCGTATTGCTGTCATTGTCATGACAATATATCTTTTACGCTAAATAGAGTATATGTTTTACGTAAAATTTGTTGTTATTTTCTTTAACTATATGAAAATGCCAAATTTGTGAATAAAATGCTTTAATATGGAATATCCGGTCGAAAATGAGTATCATTCGGTATTTTTCCATGTAAAAATACGTTTAATATGTTAATTTATTTAAGTTAATTGGGCGGGTTTGAGAACATTTTAGGTGTAGTCGTTTTCATATAATTGAATATTTTTTAGTATTTTTGTCTTCAGACTATAGGATCTTAGGTGCTATGTGTAATTTGTTAGACTGGTTCTTTCATTTCATAGAACAAGGTCGTTTATACCACGTAGAGTATGGCGAAGCGATACAAAATAGGCGTTTGGTGTGAAATGTAGTCTGGACATAGTGAATGTGTTTGATTGGCTCTGTATTTGATACAATCCGTAATCTTACAAGTCAATGCAATCATAGTCTTGAACAAGTCAATGATAGATATCCGAAATGTGATATATCATTCCGTGGAGATGCTATAGGTATGAATTGTACCCTTAGGGATACAAAAAATCATGTAGGTCTTTTAATCCAAATCGGTTATTAGTATTCGGTCTGGATTTTTGTTTTATTTTGAGCGGATTTTCTTTATATTTTTCGTATGCATAGCGAACTATGTCAAGAAAAACAAACAAAAAGGCGCTAATAGAAACAAAAAGACGGGCTGAAAGTTTCAATGCATAAAATAGATAAAGTTATGTGTGGTCTAATGACCTCTTTACGGCAAATTCCAATGAAACATGTTGAATTGTCATTCGAAAAATAAATAATAAGGAAAAATATGATTAGCGGAATAATTAGTGGCATATTAGCTGGCTATATTGCCAGTCGAATACAAAAAGGCGAAGGAAGTGGTTGTTTAATCAATCTCTTTCTTGGAATTATTGGCGGATTGGTTGGAGGCTGGCTTTTTAGTCTTATAGGTATTACTGCCTATGGATGGATTGGTGAAATGATAACAGCAGTTGTCGGCGCAGTCATAGTACTTTGGTTGTTTGCTAAACTGCGATGAAAAAATACTAGCCATATAATTAAAGATTTAAAAAGCGTAATTATCATTTAAGGTATTATTCTTGATTAGCTGTTTTTATGTTTTCCAATTTATTTGAAGTTTACAGAAAATTGAGTTGGATAAGGTTACTGTTGTCGCAGTAAATTACTCGTATATAAAAGGTTACTTTATATTGGAGTTATTCATAAATAACAAAATAATTAGAAGTTGCAACTGATACGGGTGTAAAACGATTAAACATTCAGTTGTATTACGGGTGCCAAACTGCAGATTGTTAATTCAAACTATAGCATTAATGTGTTCAGAAATATATGTCTTTTTATTGGGTAAAAAACATTAATCAAATATTCAAAAATGGATAAAATAGGATGAAGTGTATCAGGTTGTTCTTAACATTGATGGGTGCTATATTTGTGTTTTCTTCGTCTTCCATATTGCATGCCCAAACACGTAGAGCACTTGTTATTGGCCTTGGGCAGCAGGAGGATAAGGCGTGGGGAAAGATTAATGGTGACAAAGATGTGCTGTATGTGGATAAAATACTAAAGGATGCGAAGTTCAAGGCTGGAAATATAAGGAAACTTGTGAATCAGCAGGCTACAAAAAAGGCAATAGTGAATGCTTTTAAGTTATTGATGGCACAATCAAGACGGGGAGATGTGATATATGTGCATTATTCAGGGCATGGACAGCAGATGAAGGACGTTCATAATGATGAAAAGGATGGACTGGATGAGTGTTGGATTCCATACGATGCATACCGTAAGCCTTGTAAAGAAGACAGAGGTGAGAAGCATCTTACGGACGATGAGGTTAACTATTATCTGAATGCAATCCGAAATAAAATTGGGGATGTCGGAAAAATGCTTGTCGTGATAGACGCTTGTCATAGTGGTGATGCAACTCGTGGAAGTGATGATGAGGTGGTTCGCGGCGTGGAAGATATATTTGAAGCTATCAAGTCATTTATCTGGGGGAAACCATCTGAAAAAGGTAAAGAAAAAGTGGTTAATCCTAAAGCAAAAGAGAATAAGGAACGTTGGATAACCATCAGTGCTTGCAGAAGTGACCAAGTGAACATTGAAATGAAAAATCCTGTTGTAGGCAAACTGACTTACGCATTATACAAAAAGATAAAAGAAGCATCAAAGGATGACAATGATGAATTTTTTAGAAAAATAAGGATGTTTGTCAATTCAAATACTGGCAGCAGGCCGCAATATCCAGTAATGACAGGCGAAACTGATAGATACAAAATAACAGATATTATACGATAATGTCAAAAAATATACAATTTCGAACACCGAAACAAGAGAATGAAGCACGTCTTGTTTCTGGTATGGCAGACAAAGACTTGAGTATGCAATATGAGCTATACGCATACTGTTCAGACTATTTTTGGGACAACTATAGAGGTGTGTTCTTTGCAGACGAGAAGTCTGCTGCAGAGATTCTGCAAGATACGTTCATCGCTTTTTGGGAGAATATTGAAAGGAAAAAAATCTACGTGGATGATGGAATAGTAATGGGGAAAGACGCAAAGCCACTAAATGGTAGTATCCTTACCTACTTTATGAGCATAGCCCGAAACAAATATCTGGAATATGTAAGAGAACATCCTGTCTATGCAGATCCTGAAACAGAATTGGGACGTTTGTTAAGAAAAGAAGGATTTAATCCAAATGAATATACAGACATGCTGTATGATTCCGGTGAAAATATGATGCTCGAAATAATAGCAGATATCATATCCCATATGTCACCACGTTGCAGTCAGATACTTACAAAATTCTATTATGAGGAGAAAAAATTGGAAATAATCTTAAAGGAGATGCCCACAATAGAATCATACGCTGCCTTAAAAACTAAAAAGAATAAGTGCATGAATATGCTGAGAAAGTCAGCGAGAGAAATTTATTACAGGAAATTAAAATCATAAAAGGCTATAGACATGGACGAAAAGTTTCAAGATAGGATAGACGATTACTTACTTAATCGTATGAATGTTGATGAAAAGGAGTCTTTTTTGCATGAGATAGAACAAGATGCTGATAAAAAAGAGCAATTTGAGTTTACACAAAATGTTAAAGCCTCAATCTGCAGTCGTGAGGAGAAGTTACGGGCATTGGCTCAGTTCCAACAAAAGTATGAAAAGGAACGAAAAGCAAGAGAAATGCGTGCTACAGGTACAAGTGAAGCATGCTCTTGTCCTGCTCCACAGATTGAAGAAAGGAATATACAGTCAAAAAAGAAAATATGGTTGTGGATTTCTGGTATAGCTGCAGTGCTTGTAGTTGGATTCTTTTCCGTTAAGTTTTTATTCAACAATGGGACTTCCCCGAATGGTGAAACTGCACCGATTGAGAAGATGCGTGGTGGTGATGATGTATTCAGCCCTGTTCCTGCAGATAGTACAGACAAAGATACGATTAAGTTTAAGGTAGAAAAAGAAATAACACCTGATGAATAGAATTCTTATTTTAGTATTTGCTCTTTTCTGCATTACGATTCAAGTAAAGTCACAGAAGCTTTCTGAAGCAGAGGTGACTGCTAAAATGACACAGGCTTTTGAGCTTACTAAAGCAGATAAGAAAGCCGAAGCTCTAGAAATGTTTCTGATTGTAGGAGAGAATACAAAGCAGCAAAGTAATGAAATCGAACGGCAGATGTATGTTTGCAGTCAGACAATGGCATGTCAGTGTTATGAGCTGTTGGGAAAATACAAAGAAGGATATCTTTTAGCAAAAAACTTGCTTCAAGGTAAGTTGAATGATGAAGAGCGAAAAGACATAGCTCACCTCTTTGCCTTGAATGGCTATATGTATGCGAGCGAGTTTATCAAACGTGATGAACGAGGATGTGCTGACTATAGTCGTGGCAGAAGTATTTTGGAGGAAATAGCGCCATACGCAGACGGTATAGTCAGGAATTATGTATTGCCAAAAATTCCATTGACATGGTATTTTGAAGGAGCTGATTATTTCATGATGCAGAAGTATGCTGATGCTTTGAATGCATACAATAAGGCTTTGACTGGTTATAAAGAGGTGGGAAAAGTAAAGGATGTTATTTCTGCTTTAAAAGGGATTGCATTAGCCAAATATCATCTTTATGACATTAATGGCTCTAACAATGCGTATGATGAAGCCTTAATCCTGTCCGCAAAGAGTGGAGATATATCTACACAGATGGAGATACTGCAAGATTTGTGGTTTCAGAATACTGTTGTTGGTGATTTAGAACAAGCGAGGTTATATGCGTCAGATATGGATTCGCTTATGGAAATAACGTCGGATTCTTTGGCTAAATTTACTTATTATAATAAAAAAGGAAAGGAAGCAAGAAACCATGGCTCATATAATATCGCCGAACAATGGTTTCTGAAGGGAATGGCGATTGCAGAAAGTGAAGCTCATGATGCCGTATCTCCAAACAGATATCTGTCATACACGAATCTGAGAGATTTGTATGCCGATATCAAACAATATGATAATGCGTTGATATATGCAAGAAAGGCATTAAGAGAGCATCAAAGACTGACTCTTGTCAATGACTATCGTTTCTATCTTCCATATATGGCAATAGCAGAAATATACAAACTGAAGGGGGACAAGAAAGAGTGCTTCGCTTGTATAGATTCGCTTTTTTTAAGTGCTCATAGTATGGAAGAACCAAAAGAATTGAGTTGGCTTTATATCACAAGAGCCGGCTGCCATGCGGCATTTAATGATTATTCCGCAGCGTTGGCTGACTATCAGAAAGCAGATGAAATTCTTGCTGTAAAGTATCCGCAATCAGATGCAGATAGAATTGATTTGTTGCCACTGATGGGAGCAATGGAACATAGACTTAATAATTATGCAGAGTCAGAGCGGTTGTATAAGTTATATGCTGAGCAACTTGTGGCTCTTCAAGGAGAAAACAACATAGAAAGCATCAATGCACAAATCTATCTTGCCAACGCAGAAGGTTTTGCCGGTCATACTGATGCAGGATGTTCTGATTATGCAATGGCAGTAAATAGATTGAAAGATTTAATGAAGAAACGGTTACCTTACATGAGTTTACAGGAACGTGAGGCTTTTTGGAAACCGCTTTCATCTCTTTTCACGAATATGACTCCGTTTGCCATTAAGGCAAAAAGATTTCAGACTCCGTTTACTAAAAGTTGCTATGATGCACTTGTCATGTCTAAAGCATTCTTGCTTGAATCAGAACGCTCACTGTTTGATGTCGTTAAGAAGGAAGGCACAGATGAGGATATGCAGGACTACATGAGGCTCAGCTTGATGGAGAATCAGATACATGAATGGGAGAAAGATTATTTGCACAATGCAGACAGCATATTAAGTATGTCGCAGAGAGCAGACAGACTGGCTGTTCGTTTGGCAGAGCGTTGCCGCAGTTTCGGTAATATCACCGGATTTATGGATATAGACTATTCTGCCGTAAAACAATCAATGAAGCCAAATGATGTCCTATTAGACTTTACGGATTATGTTTCTGAAACAGCTGGACGTAAATATGCAGCCTATATAATAAATAAAAAAGACGAATATCCTTTGCTGAAATATCTTTTTGATGAAAGACAGATAGATTCGCTTGGCATCAGTCGCCCTGATATGTATTATGACAAGGATTATGCTCCAGAAGTTTTAAAATTGCTTTGGGAGCCATTAAAAAGTCACGTGGCAGAAGGTGCAACGGTATATTATGTTCCGTCACATTTGCTGTTTCAGGTGTCATTAGAATCGTTACCTCTTGCTGATGGTTCACTATTGGGTAGTCATTATCATTTTGTGAGATTATCTTCTGCGCGTGAAATTGTAAAAGCGCAATCGGAAACTTTGTCCGCTAAGCCTCAGTCGGCAATATTGTATGGCGGATTGCAATACGATTTGCAACCTGCTGAGATGGTAGAAGAGTCGAGAAAATATGAATTATCTGATTTGTTGGTGATGCGTGGTGATATTGTTCGTGGTGATTCCATTTTCCGTGAACTGCGAGGTTCAAGACAAGAGGTTGTACAGATAGCGTCATTGTTGAAGGCCAAGCAATGGGATGTTACGCCACGAATGGGAATGGAGGGAACCGAAGAGTCATTCCTCAGTATGAACGGCAACGCTCCGCAAGTGTTGCAAATTGCTACTCATGGATTTTATTATACCCCCGACCGGGCTGAAAAGGTTGATTATCTGAAAGGATATTCCGATGCTATGTCTTTGTCGGGCATAGTCCTCTCTGGTGCCAATGCAGCATGGTTGGGTAAGAAACTGCCTGATGGCGTATTGAGCGGCGTCCTTACAGCCAACAATATTGCACGTCTTGATTTGGGTAAAACAGAGATGGTTGTGTTGTCTGCCTGTCAGTCTGGTCAAGGCAAGGCAACTTCTGAAGGACTTTATGGTCTACAACGCGCATTCAAGAAAGCCGGTGTCGGCACCATGGTTATGTCTCTATGGAATGTCAGCGACAGTGTGGCAACAGAGTTTATGATAACATTCTACGAGCAACTCGTTTCCAGGCAATGTCAGTGGAACAAGCGTAAGGCATTTGAGCAGGCAAAGTCAATCATACGAGACAAATATCCCGATCCATTCTATTGGGCGGCATTTATAATGTTGGATTGATTCTTTTATATGGATTGATTACTTGCATTGGCTTTATTTTTTATAAACAATCAAAGATACAATAATATAAACAATTAAAATTTGCGTCTGAAATGAATTTGTTGTGTTGAAACGGCCATTATCACTATTTTAGGCTTAAACGTAATTATTGAAATATCAATCATTTAAATATGAATTTCGTTGCACCGAATCAAAAATATTGATTCGGTGCAGTTTTTTTTGATAGAATAGGTTACAAAAGATGCTCATATGTCATAAAGGAATAACAAATAAATTGGATATGAGACAAGAAGAAATAGTTAATGAGATTATAAAGAAATGTGGTAATGCAGAAATAATACCTTCAATGGGTTGGCATTTTATGTACAACGGACGGAATTTCTTCTACATTACGGGAAAGGATGATGGAATGATACGCTTTTGTATTCCTCACCTTGTCAAAGCTGACGGATATGACGTAACACAATTATCAGAGGCAATAAATGACACTAACAGAAGCGTAAAATTCATCAAAGTTGTTAAACTTGACTGTGGTAGTGTTTCCTTGAACTATGATCATAAAACAAGCCCTGATGAAACTGCTGCAGATATTGTTTCACATATCATCACAGCTTTAGATTTTGCATCTGCTTATTTACTCAATAAATTGAAAAGAAAATGAAACGGTTTATTTCGATAATATTTATTTCGTTTGCCCTTTTGTCGCTAAATGCCCAAAACGGATATTACATAAAACAAGCACAATCGTATCAACGCGAAGCTGAATATTATACAAATCAGGCATTAAGATATGAACGTGAAGTAGACTATTACAACCGTCAGGCTCAAGGTTATCTGAGGGAAGCGGAATATTATTCAAAACGAAAAAATTATGATAATGTGAATGCTTATCAGCGGCGTGCAAAAAATGCTACAGAAAAAGCAGAAGATTATGCCCGGAGGGCAAGGTCTGCAAGAGAGCGTGCGCAAGACTACATGAGAAAGGCTGAGTATGCATTGAAGAGAGCGAGATAATAAATTTTAATGATAAACAATCAACGAAATACAACAACAATGAGAACAACTTACACACATCTGCAGACCATGATTCTTTTGGTCTTGTTTTTCTTTACCACAGTGCAAAAGATTAATGCATCAGCAAAAGCCGGAGAGGCTTCGGTGTATGAGGGTTATACCGTGACCATTGAGTTAGCTGATACTTATAAACGTACTCTTATGCAGTCGACGGGTATCACTTACCAATGGTATTCAGAGAATAACTCGTATGCAACAGTGACAAGCTCCACGCGCTATAATGCTACAGTCAAGGGAATTAAGGCGACATCTTCATGCAAGGTATATTTTAAATGCAGCTATTTTATTGACGGTTTTTATCGCACAATGGATTTCTATTACACCATCACCGTTAAATCGTCAACAGTGAGCGTTACGAGTGTATCGCTAAATCAATCGTCTATAAGTTTGAAAGAGGGCAACACATATCAGTTATATGCCTCTGTCTATCCGACAAATGCCACGAATAAGAACGTGAATTGGTCGAGCAGCAACAATTCAGTGGCAACTGTCAGCAACGGCCTGGTATCGGCAAAGTCTGCAGGAACGGCCACAATAACTTGTCGTGCAGCAGACGGCAGCGGAAAATATGCTACTTGTAAAGTGTCGGTAGAATCTGCAACCGTATATGTATCAGACATCGTATTAAACAAGACATCTGCCACTCTGAATGTTGGAGAAAATGTTCAGCTTAATGCGAGTGTAAGTCCGAGTTCTGCAACCAATAAGAGCGTCAGTTGGACTTCTGATAACACATCTGTAGCAACAGTTTCGGGCAATGGTCTCGTTACGGCGAAGTCTGCAGGAAACGCCATAATAACATGTAAGGCTAATGACGGCAGCGGCGAAAAAGCTACTTGCACAATCACTGTGAAAGAGCCAGTAAAGCCTGAGTCGATTACTCTCAACAAAAAGAATGCCTCACTTACTGAAGGCGAAACATTGCAACTTACAGCCACTGTAAATCCATCTGATGCAGAAGATAAGACTGTAATATGGATAAGCGACAATACAGGTGTCGCCACGGTCGACGGTAATGGCCTTGTAACGGCAATGAGGGCCGGCACGGCAAATATCATTGCCACCACTTCCAACAACCTTGCGGCTGTCTGTACTATAACAGTATTGGAGAAAACTGTAGGAGAACCTACGTTGTGGTCTGGGCATTATAGAGTTTCATCAAGTCATGTAGAAAGCAATCCTACGAAAGAATATCAGGATGACTTTGAAATGACAATAGAAGAAAAAGACGGAATGTATTATATCACGTCCATGTTTGGTGAAGATCTGACGCAATACAATGAAGGAGGCTTCAAACTGCATGACAATGGTGACGGCACGGCCAATATTGATGTTTCGTATTACAATATTCTGAAATACACAGATAACGACAGCCCGTTGTATGTAATATATGTATTTGATGAAGATACTGACGACTGGACTGATTCGTGGGTATTGAAAATGAACGGAGACGGTTCAATTGCTTTAGGCGACTTTTATGTAGCTGCCTTTACTTGGAATGAAAGTGAAGAAAAATGGGTAAACGGACAGTTGGAGGCTTTGTATTACAAAATGACGGCCAACAAGGAAAGCGTTAGCGGCATATCAGATGTTGTTATGGAAATGCCAAAAATCCATATCGGCAATGGAGCAATTAGTCTGGATGAAATGGAAAATATAACGGTGTACAGAGACAACGGCATGATGGTCTTCTCCGGAAAAACGGATAGAGTGGAGAATCTGTCAAAAGGATTGTATATTGTCCGGATTGGCAATCATAGCAAAAAAATTCTGATAAAATAATGTTCTTGCATGGTTACCATTCCTGTATAATTTTCATAAACAGGCAAAAGAAACAATAATAACAAACTTAGAAGTTGCGCCCGACACGTATTAGGGTATATTACAATGAAGAAGTTTTTTGCAGTTGCTTTCGGGTATTATCTACAGATCAGACAACAAAAATAGAAAAAGAAATATGAAACGAAACATTAAAACCACTTTCTGGGTCATTGCTGCCATTATTCTACTGTTAGGCTGTATTATCGTCGGACATCACTTTATGAATTCACCATTTGACGAAACGACGATTTATCCTGATGATAGCAGAGAACGTCCTGCAGATACCACATTAATTGTGAATGGCATTAAATTTAAAATGATTGGTGTTAATGGAGGGCAGATTAAATGTGAAGGACTAAAGAAAGCCATAAATCTGAAGGATTTTTATATTGGTGAAACTGAAGTTACTCAGGAACTGTGGACAGCAGTAATGGGGAACAATCCTTCTGTCAACAAAGACAGTGTTATTTGTCCTGTTGAGAATGTAGATTTGGTAGAATGTATTGATTTCGTTCAAAAACTGGATTCTATCTCTGGAATTGATTTCTATATCCAATCTTATCCTGAATGGTTGTATGTTGCCTATCTTGGATCTTTTGACTCTGATGCCTCCTCATATTATGAAGATAGTATGAGCTGGCATAAAGAGAATTCAGGTAATACCACTCATCCTGTCAAGCTGAAACAGCCCAATAAATTAGGCGTATATGATATGATTGGCAATGTGTCCGAATGGACAATCAGTGGTCCTGATCCTTTGTTTTTTGTTATGGGGGGCAGTTTTGAAACAGAGAAAAAGAAACTTGGTGTCGATGCATATGACGTTTACCATGCAAACGTCAAAATGGGTTCGCTTGGTTTAAGACTTGTCTGTTATCCTAAAGAGCAAAAATAATAATGTTTTATAATCGTTTTTAATTATCGGATTATCCGGCATGTAGTAGATTTAAACAAGAATATAAAAATGAAACAAAAAGACAATAACAAGATGAAGAAGACTCAAGTCTTCAATGTGATTATCCTCGACCGTAGCGGTTCGATGGAGTGTATTCGCCAGGCGGCAGTTGATGGTTTCAACGAGACTCTGGCAGGTATCAAGAAGGCTCAGGAGCAGTTTGCCGAGACACAAGACCATTTTGTATCCTTGGTGACGTTCTGTAGTTGTGATACCAGGTATGTATTTGACAAGACACCAGTGGCAGAATCACATCCTCTTAAGATAGAGGACTTTCAGCCCTGCTGCACCACACCGTTATATGATGCAATGGGAATAACACTGACAGCTTTACGCAAATATGTTCAGACCATTGATGACTATGTAGTTGTTGTTACCATTATTACAGATGGCATGGAGAATGCCTCACGTGAGTATGACGGCAAGACAATAAAAGAACTTGTAGAGCGATTACGTGGCGAGGGATGGACATTCACCTATATGGGTGCCAATCAGAACTCTGTAGAAGTGGCCATGAAACTTTCAATCCGTAATTCCCGAAACTTTGATTATGACAACGAGGGTACACGTTCATCAATGAAAAAGGACATCAATACCCGTATGAGCTTTTTTACCTGTCTTTCAAATTTTAAGCATGAGGCGAAAGAGCGTGCAGAGTCAATGTCAACAGAAGAACTTCAATCTATATATACAAATATGGCCGATAAGGCTTTTGATGAGGAGGAAGAAAAATGAAAACAAAGATAACATCAATGAAAAGAGCTTTTATTTTGTTTTGGCATGGCCTGACAGCTCTTTTGGTAGGCATCGCCAATTGGTTTACAGTAATATTGGGAATGAGGGACGACTCCAAATATGGAAAATTCCTCCGTCGTGTTGTAGGTAGCTGTTTCGCTTTTATTATGATTGTGTTTGCAGCAGCTGCAGGTTCTGCTTTATGTGAAGCCGTGTATGATGCATTGGAAATAGACAAATATTTAGACGACTCATATTATGACCAGCAATATTTGTCACGTAACGCGATGTTTTATATTAAATATGGCGAGGATGGTTTCGTGAAGACAGTTGATGGGGAGACAACCATTACAGGCATAAAGTGGATTGCAAAACCTTTGGGTATGGACTCACTTGTATGTTATAGCGATGGTGAAAAACGAGGTTATTTCAATAAGTTTACGGGTCAGCCAGTCATTAAGCCTCAGTATGATCATGCCTGGGTATTCTCCGACGGACTTGCTGCTGTTGATGATGACGGCTGGATTAAGTTTATTGATGCTACAGGCAAAGTGGTAATCGACCCTAAGATTCCTTATATTCCAGACTGTGAGGGTTATGTATTCCATAACAATCTTTGTGTAATAAGCAATGACCGCCTCGACCGCTTCGGAATGATTGACAAACATGGCAAATTGGTATTAAAACCTGAATACTTTTCAATTTTCCCTTCCGGAAAATATTGGATAGTTGATAATGGCGACGGAAAGTGTGTATTGGATAGTGCATTGAACACCGTCATCCCATACTTGAAAGGTTATATATGGGTTAATGACGATTATATCAGCGTGACCTTAGACAACCACATCATACAGCGGTATAGTCTAAGCGGAAAACTCATCAATGATTTTTATGTCAATGATGTAAGCTATCTTACATACGAAACAAACGACTTGCGCTATATCACCTCGAAAACCTATAATGATGACGGTACATTGGCAAGCGAAACTGAAGAAACTGATCCACAGCCGGTAGAAAGGATGGCTAAATGCAAGCGTTATGAAGCTGAAGGCGGATGGTATGGCTTGATGACGGCTGACGGAAAGGTTATCACGCCGCCTTCATACTGCGATATAAAGGCCATCGGTTATGATACCTACCTCTGTAAAGATAATAACGAAGATGGCGTGATTCTGAATGGCAAGGGCGAAAAAATACGTTAATATTTTGCGCAGAATATTGGTATAAGAAAAACATTTCAGTATATAAAAATTTTACGTATCTTTAAGACAGGGCTGTTTCCTTTTGCAGGATTCAGCCCTAAATATTTAATTCGTTTTTCAACACAAAATACAAGAGGCTAAGTGTAGGCATAGTTACGCTCCAATGAGTTTTGAAGCAAGGATAATAGCTGGTTTGCAATCAGGGTGCCCCATATTTGTATCTTGATGGCATACTATCTCTGTAAAAATAACGTATCTGGACGTTCTGCTAACAAAAAAGGTGTGAAACTGCTTGAGTTCCACACCTTTTCTTATGGATGTTTATCGTTTATTTATCGATAATTATTTAACTTCCTCAAAGTCAGCGTCCTGAACATTGTCATCAGCCTTGCTGTTGTCCTGAGCCTGCTGGCCGCCTGCGTTAGCGCCGTTGAAGCCCTGGCCTGCATTAGGCTGTGCACCGCCTGCGTTCTGATACATCTGAGCGCTGGCTGCCTGCATAACGGTGTTGAGGCCGTTGATGGCGTTGTCTATGGCTGTGATGTCGCCGCTCTTGTGAGCATCCTTCAGCTGGTTGAGTGCGTTCTCTATGTTACCCTTCTGGTCAGCCGGAATCTTGTCACCGTTATCCTTCAGGAAGTTCTCGGTGGTGAAGATCATTGAGTCAGCCTGGTTCATCTTGTCAATGCGCTCACGCTCTTTCTTATCGTTTTCAGCGTTCTGCTCAGCCTCAGCCTTCATACGGTCAATTTCCTCTTTGCTCAGACCTGATGAAGCCTCGATACGGATGGCCTGCTCTTTGCCTGTAGCTTTATCCTTTGCAGAGACCTTCAGGATACCGTTGGCATCGATATCGAATGTAACCTCAATCTGAGGAACACCACGACGTGCCGGAGCAATGCCTGTAAGGTTAAACTGACCTATACTCTTGTTCTGTGCTGCCATTGGGCGCTCACCCTGCAGAACGTGTATTGTAACCTCGGTCTGGTTGTCTGCTGCTGTTGAGAACACTTCGCTCTTCTTGCAAGGTATTGTGGTGTTGGCGTCGATAAGTTTTGTCATTACGCCACCCATTGTCTCAATACCCAGTGTAAGAGGTGTTACGTCGAGGAGCACGATGTCGCCTACGCCGCCTTCCTTGTTCAAGATAGCACCCTGGATTGATGCACCTACTGCTACTACCTCATCAGGGTTAACACCCTTTGAAGGCTCTTTGCCGAAGTAGTTCTTAACCAACTCCTGTACGGCAGGTATACGGCTTGAACCACCTACGAGGATAACCTCGTCAATGTCGGCTGTAGTAAGTTTGGCGTCTCTTATAGCGTTCTGGCAAGGAACGAGGCAAGCCTGGATCAGAGAGTGAGCCAGCTGCTCGAACTGAGCACGTGTAAGAGTCTTAACCAAGTGCTTTGGCACACCGCCTTCGGCTGTGATGTAAGGCAGGTTGATCTCTGTAGATGTAGAGCTTGACAGCTCAATCTTAGCTTTCTCGGCAGCCTCTTTCAGACGCTGCATAGCCATCGGGTCTTTAGAAAGGTCGATGCCTTCAGCAGCCTTGAAGTCGTTAACGAGCCAGTCGATAATAACCTGGTCGAAGTCATCACCACCCAGGTGAGTATCACCGTTAGTAGAAAGAACCTCGAACACGCCGCCACCGAACTCAAGGATAGAGATATCGAATGTACCACCACCAAGGTCGAACACTGCAATCTTCATATCTTTGTTGGCTTTGTCAACACCATAAGCCAAAGCTGCGGCTGTAGGCTCGTTGACGATACGGCGAACGTTAAGTCCGGCAATCTGTCCGGCCTCTTTAGTAGCCTGACGCTGTGAGTCAGAGAAGTATGCCGGAACGGTGATAACTGCGTCGGTAACTTCCTGTCCCAGGTAGTCTTCTGCAGTCTTCTTCATCTTCTGAAGAATCATTGCAGATATTTCCTGCGGAGTATATTTACGGCCTTCAATCTCAACGCGCGGATAGCCGCCCTCGTCAACAACTGTGAACGGTACACGTGTTGTCTCTTTCTGGCACTGTGCATAAGTTTCACCCATGAAACGCTTGATAGAGTAGATGGTGTTCTTCGGGTTTGTTATTGCCTGACGTTTAGCCGGGTCACCAATCTTACGCTCACCATCTTTTACGAAGCCCACTACTGAAGGAGTGGTGCGCTTACCTTCACTATTTGCTATTACAACAGGTTCGTTGCCTTCGAAAACTGCAACGCATGAGTTTGTTGTACCTAAGTCAATTCCTATAATCTTTCCCATAATTATATATATTTTTTGTTTTTATCGATGTTAATTAATTCGCTTACTTTAATACAAATCGTGTGCCAAAGGCGAAAATGTGGCATAATTTATGACATGTGGTGACATTTTGTCGTAAGAATATGTCATGCCGGTAGCGGGTTGATGTGTTGTCGATTATATTCGTTGAAATGTTCTCTTAAGTGTAATGTATTGATTATCAACAATTTGTGATATAGCATCAGCCATAAGTCCTTGCCATTTAATCTTTGTTTTAGCTGTGACAGAATATCATTAGTTTGTGTTTGCGCATATATATTTATAATAAGGTGTAAGGCTTAACATAGCTTGCGGAAACAGAAAACTCTGTAAGTTTAACGCTCTCAGAATTGCCATGCTCAGCGCGAAAGCGTGATTTTGATTATAAATGCCTAAAAATACGCGATTTTTGTAATGTCTTGATTATCAGCGTGTTGGCTTATATATGGTTTTATTTGTTATGCCGTGCAGATGCAAAAGACGTGCTTTCATACTGCAAAAGCATGCCTTTTACATGCTGAAAGGGCAAGTTTTGCAGTGCAAAACCATTGAGTTTGTGGCCAAAAACAGCCGCTTTTTACCATCGAATTAAGCCTGTTTGTGAAAATACTTTAAACAGATGGCGCTTTTATCCACGCTGCGTTAACATCTGTTTGCTTTTAATCTTCTAGATTAAAGAAAACTCATGTCCTGATTTTTTTACTTCAATCGACTTCTGATTATACCATGCAAAGCATTATATTATCTGCATCTTTGTGTTGGTCTTATTAGATTAAAACCCACAAGGCGCCGGCCTGCCGCATTGTTAATGCCTGTATAGGCCGTTGGCAGACCGACGCCTTGCGTCGTTATGTCATTGCTTGATGCCCTTCGGACAGCAATGGGCTAAAAGTCAAACAGTTCGGTTGAGAGATACCTCTCGCCTGTGTCGGGCAGCAGTGTCACTATCATTTTGTCCTCGTTGCCTTCCGCCTTAGCCATCTTTATGGCAGGAG
>ENA-ORSJ01001755-ORSJ01001755.1-human-gut-metagenome-genome-assembly--contig:-NODE-1755-length-16541-cov-5.000182_pt1 | contig 16541 bp, 9 predicted proteins | sample MGYA00242191_ERZ509158 | MGnify/ENA primary metagenome ERZ509158 (study PRJEB26280, sample SAMEA2338623) | human gut metagenome | biome: human gut; feature: human-associated habitat; material: faeces...
AGTCCGTAATATGGCACTCACCCGTATCAAACCTACCCGAGACAACACCCAACAATCAACAGCTCTACATACAGAACGTCTTTTCATTGCTCTACACTCATGCTCTGGCGAGCGAATACACACAGATGAACGACATCATTACAAAGATGGCGCGTTTCCAACAGAAGAACGGAGGCGCATCATTGCCCTCACCTGTCCGGATAAAGGCTGAGACGATATACAACAGAGTGCCGTTTGCCACGATACTTTTTATCTTCAACCTCAGCATTGGATTCGCGACAATGATTCTCGCCATACGCAGTCTTTGCCGCAATTTTCCAAAACAAGCCGGCCAAATCCAAACATACAGAGTAAGGAACATTCTGACTGCCGCCGCCATGACATTATCGTTTCTTGCACTCTCTACATGCCTTGCGCTGCGATGGATAATAAGTGGCACCGTACCCATGTCCGATGGCTACGAGACAATGCTTCTTGCCGCATGGCTGGTGATGCTTCTCAGTCTGATGTTCTGCCGCCTAATTCCATTCCTCATACCCTGCGGAATGCTTACGTCAGGCTTCTTTCTGCTCGTAAGTCACATCAACAGTATGGACCCACAGATAACACACATAATGCCGGTGCTCAACTCACCGCTACTCTGCATACACGTCTCCGTTATCATGACCGGCTTCGCCATGCTTGCGCTCACATTTGTATGCAGCGTCACAGCCATCGCCTTGCACCTGACACGGCGCAATGCACAACAGCAGACAAGCATGCTGCAACTTCTCTCCCGGCTGTTTCTATATCCGGCACTGGCCGCACTTGCCATCGGCATATTCACAGGAGCAGTATGGGCAGGCATATCGTGGGGACGCTACTGGAGCTGGGATCCAAAGGAGGTATGGGCACTCATAACATTTATGGTCTATGCCATAGCCGTACACAGCTACAGTCTGCCGTGGCTACGTAAACCAATGCACTACCATATGTTCATGACGTCTGCATTCCTGTGCATCATCATGACATACTTCGGAGTAAACTATGTCCTGGGCGGCATGCACAGTTACGCATGATAGCGACGGGCTGTAAATCACCAGCACTTACAGTAAAACGAACCTGAAATCAACATTTCTACGCGTTGCAAAATAGAAATTTGCGACGCGTAAAAGCATCGTTTGAAAGCCCCTCTATTTTTTCGATTACGCAGTAATTCCTGTATGACACCTCGGAATCGACAGTACAACACCATCGAACAGCCTTTTTCGAGGCGTGATACAAGCTGTTCCGGACCATAGAAAAGCCTGAATCGCAACATCATTGACAACGAAAAGAGACACGACGGAGTCGTATTCATCAGTATCAGCAATAATAACACACTGATTATCAAAGTCTTATAATAGATTTACATTTTCATCTTTTCTCAGTAAATTATACCGAAACAGAAAGCCTAACAAATTTCGAAACACTTAATCACCGTTGCTCTAACCGAAATAAACACATCGTAATAATTACCAAAAGTAAAAAACCGATTTTCTTACAATTCATAAGTGGCATGCTGACTAAACAGCCGTAAATGTCCTAACATATGCAAAAAAGTGTCCATATTACTACAAACTGTTCGTTTATATGGTACGTTATGGTGTCATATCGACAGAAAATATTACCTTTGCAAATTGTCCGTATAAGCCTGAACGGAAAAAACACGCAAAAAAGAAAGAAATGACAAGAAAAAAGAAACCGCTGCCGGTGCTCGAGAATATTACGATCACCGACATCGCTGCTGAAGGCAAGTCGCTGGCGAGAATAAACGACATGGTGGTGTTTGTGCCCTTTGCCGTACCTGGCGATGTTGTCGATCTGCAGGTGAGACGCAAGAAACATCACTACTGCGAGGCTGAAGTGATAAGATTCATAAAATACAGCGAACTGCGCACTGAACCCATGTGTCGCCACTTCGGAGTGTGCGGCGGATGCAAATGGCAGATGCTCCCCTACGAGGAACAGCTGAAAGCCAAGCAGAAACAGGTGTACGACCAGCTCACAAGAATAGGAAAAGTGGAGCTGCCGGAGTTCAGACCGATAATGGGATCGGTGAAGACAAGCGAGTACAGAAACAAGCTCGAGTTCGGATGTTCCAACAAGAAGTGGCTCACAAAAGAGCAGATAGCCTCGGGCGAGAGCTTCGAGAACACTGAGATGAACGCCATAGGATTCCACATTACCGGCGCATTCGACAAGATACTCCCCATAGAGAAGTGTATGCTCATGGACGATCTGCACAACAGCATACGCAACGAGATACGCGACTATGCGCTGTCAACGGGCATGACTTTCTTCGACCTGCGTGCCCAGCACGGTCTGTTGCGCGACATCGTGATACGCAACTCGAACACCGGCGAGTGGATGGTCATCATACAGTTCCACTACGACGAGGAAGGCGACGAGCAGCGCGCAAAAGGGCTGTTGGAACACATCGCCGAAAAGTTCCCGCAGATAACATCGCTGCTCTACGTGAACAACCAGAAGTGCAACGACACATTCGGCGACCTGGAAGTAAGCGTATTCAAGGGCAACGACCATATTTTCGAGACAATGGAAGGTCTGAAGTTCAAGGTCGGCCCCAAGAGTTTCTACCAGACCAACACCGAACAGGCATACCATCTTTATTCGGTGGCACGCGAGTTTGCAGGTCTTACGGGCAACGAACTGGTGTACGACCTCTACACAGGAACGGGCACCATAGCCAACTTCGTGGCACGCAGCGCACGCAAAGTGATAGGCATCGAATATGTTCCGGAGGCAATCGAGGACGCCAAGGTGAACTCTTCTATCAACGGAATTGAGAACACTCTGTTCTACGCCGGCGACATGAAGGACATCCTTACCGACGAATTCATAGCTAGCCACGGACGTCCGGACGTGATAATCACCGACCCGCCACGCGCAGGAATGCACGGCGACGTGATAGACACAATACTCCGCGCGCAGCCTCAACGCATAGTCTATGTGAGCTGCAACCCTGCCACACAGGCACGTGACCTTGCACTGCTCGACACCGAGTATGCCGTAGAGGAAGTGCAGCCGGTTGACATGTTCCCGCATACTCCGCATGTGGAGAATGTGGTCCTGCTCAAGAAAAGAGCCTAACACACATAACAAAAAATATAAAAAAGATAAAAAAAGAACGTAATAGGTGTGTCGCCATCACATATTTTAATTAAATTTGTGATGAGCGATAACCTAACACGATTATAAATCGATTACTAATAACTACATAATTCTGAAATGATGAACAAAAAAGCAGTGATAAGCGCTATGCTCATACTCACAGCAATGAACATCAACGCACAAAAGGCAGAAAAGAAAATGACCGTATTCAGCGACATAAAGTTCAGCGGATACATCATGACGCAATATCAGTACAGCGGTCAGGAAGGTGCTGAAAGCAACTCATTCGATGTACGAATGGCACGTCTGTCGCTCGAAGGACGAATACTGAAAGACTTTTACTGGAAAACACAGATACAGTTCAACGGCAACACTTCTACGCTGGGCAGCTCGCCACGAGTGGTAGATGCTTTCGCCGAATGGCAGAAATTCCCATTCTTCAAGGTTAAGATAGGACAATACAAGAGACCGTTCACGTTTGAGAACCCGATGAACCCGATTGACCAGGGATTCATGAGCTATTCGCAGAACATCAATAAGCTGGTGGGATTCTCCGACCGTGTGGGCGAACATTCCAGCAACGGACGCGACATAGGTCTGCAGATACAAGGTGACTTCCTCAAGAATGCCGCAGGCCGGAATCTGATCCACTATCAGATAGGTGTGTTCAACGGACAGGGCATAAACGTGAAAGACGTTGACCAGCAGAAGGATGTCATCGGAGGTCTTTGGGTTATGCCGATAAGCGGACTCAGAATAGGTGCGTTCGGATGGACAGGAACCTACTCGCGCAAAGGCACATGGCAGACCACCACTCCGGAAGGAAACGTGGTTGATAAAAAAGGCGTGAGGACACTCGACCGCAACCGCTACGCCGTGAGTGTTGAGTATGCCGCCAACGACTGGACTCTGCGTTCGGAGTATGTTCACAGCCAGGGCTACGGATTCAAGACGACATATCAGGACGTTGACGACGCCACCGACTGCACCATCAACACCGCGGCGGGCGACAAGGCCGACGGTCTGTATGCGCTGGTCATTGCTCCGGTGGTTAAGAAAAAATTCTATCTGAAGGCACGCTACGACATGTACCGCCCGAGAGCAGAATGGAGTACGTCCAAAACACAATACGAAGTGGGATTCAACTATGACTTCCACAAGAATTTCAGACTGAGCGCCGAATATGCTTTCGTGAACGACCGCTCACTGAAAAAGTCCGACTACAACATGGTGGACGTAGAGGTAGATGTGAGATTCTGACCTCGATTTAATTTGCCTAAACCTTTAACTGAAACTATATGAGTAACATTCCATCTGTATTTTGGCTCGTTCCCGTGGCCAGCATAACGGCTCTGGCTGCAGCATGGTTCTTCTTCAGAAGCATGATGAAGGAAGATGAAGGAACGGAAAGGATGCGTGAGATAGCCGGACATGTAAGGAAGGGCGCCATGGCCTATCTGAAACAGCAGTACAAGATAGTGACCATCGTATTCATTATTCTTGCTGCCCTGTTCGCCTTCATGGCCTATGTCATGAAGGTGCAGAACCCGTGGGTGCCTTTTGCATTTCTCACCGGAGGTTTCTTCTCCGGACTGGCCGGATTTCTCGGAATGAAAACCGCCACATACGCTTCGACACGTACGGCGAACGCCGCACGCCGCGGACTCGACAGCGGTCTGAAAATAGCGTTCCGCAGCGGCGCCGTGATGGGACTGGTGGTTGTCGGTCTCGGTCTGCTCGACATAGCCCTCTGGTTTGTCATTCTCAGTGCAGTGTACGACGGCGAGCAGATGGCTCTGGTAACAATAACTACCACAATGCTCACCTTCGGAATGGGTGCCTCTACTCAGGCACTGTTCGCACGTGTGGGCGGAGGCATCTATACCAAGGCGGCAGACGTGGGTGCCGACCTTGTGGGCAAGGTTGAGGCAGACATTCCTGAAGACGACCCACGCAATCCGGCAACGATTGCCGACAACGTGGGCGACAATGTGGGCGATGTTGCCGGAATGGGTGCCGACCTGTATGAGAGCTATTGCGGTTCAATACTCTCGACAGCCGCACTCGGCGCGACGGCCTTTGCCATGAGCGGCGACATGCAGCTCAAGGCTGTCATCGCACCTATGCTGATTGCCACCGTGGGCATCTTCCTCTCACTGCTCGGCATTCTCGCCGTAAAGACAAAGGAGGGTGCGACAATGAAAGACCTGCTCCATTCGCTCGGCACTGGAACAAACCTCAGCGCAGGACTTACGGCCGTAGCAACGTTCGTCATACTTTACCTGCTCCGAATAGATAATTGGCTCGGACTGTCATTCACTGTGATAAGCGGTCTTGTAGCCGGAGTCGTGATAGGACAAGCCACTGAATATTACACATCGCACAGCTACAAGCCGACTCAGAAAATAGCCGAGGCATCGGCAACAGGTTCGGCAACGGTCATAATAAAAGGTATAGGCACAGGAATGATTTCCACACTCATACCCGTGATTGCCATATCTGTGGCTATACTTCTGAGCTATCTCTGTGCCAACGGATTCGACATGACCATGAGCACCGCATCAGTGAGCAAAGGTCTCTACGGCATAGGTATCGCTTCAGTAGGTATGTTGTCAACACTCGGCATCACCCTGGCAACGGACGCTTACGGCCCAATCGCCGACAATGCCGGCGGCAACGCGGAGATGAGCGGACTGGGCGAAGAAATAAGACACCGCACCGACGCGCTCGATGCACTCGGCAACACGACTGCCGCCACAGGCAAGGGATTTGCCATAGGTTCGGCAGCACTCACTGCCCTTGCACTGCTCGCCTCGTATGTTGAGGAGATAAAGATTGCCATGGTACGTGCGGCTGAAGGCGGACAACGGTTCTTGGACGCTGCCGGAGAGGTTTTCAACCCTGCCAACGCTGGCATAACCGACTTCATGGACTTCTTCAGTGTCAACCTCATCAATCCTAAAGTGATTGTGGGTTGCTTCATCGGCGCAATGGCGGCATTCCTTTTCTGTGGCCTGACAATGGGTGCGGTGAGCCGTGCCGCAGCCTCTATGGTTGAGGAAGTGCGCCGTCAGTTCCGCGAGATAAAGGGCATACTGCAAGGCACTGCCCTGCCCGACTACGGACGATGCGTGGAAATAAGCACACGCGGAGCACAGCGCGAGATGGTTCTTCCGGCCGTTCTTGCCATTCTGATACCTGTCGTCGTGGGCGTAGTGCTCGGTGTGGCAGGAGTTCTCGGACTGCTCGCCGGCAGTCTTGCCACAGGTTTTACACTGGCCATATTCATGGCAAACGCCGGTGGCGCATGGGACAATGCAAAAAAGATGGTTGAGGAAGGCAACTTCGGAGGCAAGGGCAGCCCGTGTCACAAGGCGACTATCGTAGGCGATACCGTCGGCGATCCGTTCAAGGACACAAGCGGTCCGTCGCTCAATATACTCATAAAACTCATGTCTATGGTAAGCATCGTGATGGCTGGACTGACTGTCGCATTCATGTAAAAACATACAGGACAGAAAAACGCATACATATAAACAAAAATGAAACTCTGCATGCCGTCATAAAGCGGCATGCAGTATTTATGAACACTGAAATAATAAGATATGACAAAACATCATTCTAACAAACACGTAGGAGATGCCGAAGAGCTTAAACAAAAAAGACTGAGAATAATACACCGACAGCATATCATTGTAAAGATATTATTTTTCCTTATGTGTATTGCTGCCATATGTCTTACAATATTTGCTATATGGGCATACTTCATCGATTAAAAAATCACACTGATACATATTAATGTAATATCGCAAAAACAAATGGTGCACTTGTTATGAAGTGCACCATTTGTTTATACATACGACAAAGCGTCCCAACGTATAATTACAGCTCATAAGAAATTCGGCGAGAATTGGTTTTATACATGAATTACCATAGAAAGCGGCAAAACTTCCCAACAAAACGGAGTGATATAAACCATGACAGCACGGCCTCACACAATAATAAATTGGCGTTGCCAAAACCGACAAATCATCAACGCGATCAAAGCATACACTTACGTCTCTTCCGGTAAATGCTTCCGGTACCTATTCTCATACTTTATATGGGTGACTTTGAAGGAAACCCGAGGGACGGACTTACAATTTTTCTTGACAGTATTTTGACAAAATAAATTCGGAAAATAGATGTATGTGAATGTTGAATCCTGCATTATATAGGCTGTTTCGGGCCGTACTGCCCTATCACGTACCCTATGCCATAGTCCTGAAAAATCCTTTTGCAGTTCTGATAATGCCCATTTCATGGTCCAATTAAGCCTATATCAGGGCGTGATATGGTGCTTTTCAGCCTCCGAAATGGGCCATATCGCATGCCGAAATGGTGCTTTTAGCAACACGGAAGAGTGCCCCTTAAATGTAAATAGCTGATATTCAATATATTATAAAACCCGCTCATAATTCGCGTATTTGCGTCCGAGGAAGAGTCTGGCCGCAAATACGCGCTTATTTTTCGGGGTAGAACAGGAAGCTCAAGCGGAAAAATAAAAACCGGTTACAATCTGAAAGTGCGACATATCGCACACAATTCAGCAGAGTGAAACGATGATTATTCGTGGATAGATGCGGAGTTTGTCATTGAAACAAATCTTCACGTAATTTCCACCCTGCCATGATTATACTCTGAAAAACGCTCGCCGATGCATCGCAAACACACAGACAGGACGAATATAAACACACGGAAGCACGATTCTCAACGTGAGTCTGCCGTGCGGATGTAAAAAGGTGATCTGCCCGTTACTCATAATGTGCATGCCTAAATCATATTCCTCAGATTACGGAACGTGCTCTTTCTGAACAAGGTATGACTTATATATCTTTTTAGTATATGCAGGTCCACATACGACACACACCGTTATTATATGGACAAGACACACATCCGTTACCGGACACACGGGCATACAAAAAATGCTTTCCGCGCTTTTTGAGCAGCCGGAAAGCATTTTCCATTATCTTGGTGCGCCTTTACTGCGGCGCTACACAGACATTTTTATCAGCAGACCTTCTCCAGTTTTTTCATTATAGAGAACATGAACAGGGCTGAGATGAGACACAGCACGATGAACACGCTCCATACACACCACAATGGAAGGCTGCCCCAGAGATAACCTCCGACACTTACAAGGATGTTACCTATGGCTGTTGCTACGAACCAGCCGCCCATCATCATTCCCTTATACTTTGGAGGCGCTACTTTTGATACGAACGATATACCCATCGGGCTGAGCAGCAACTCGCCGAATGTAAGTACAAGATAGGTTGTTATAAGCCAGTTAGGAGAAACGAACACGGCTGCGTCGCCTGCGGCTTCCTGTACATTCGGGCTCGGCAGAGAAATAGAACCCAAAGCCATGACACCGAAACCTACTGCTGCCACAAGCATACCGTAGGCAATCTTACGGGGTGCAGACGGCTCCTTGCCTTTGCGTGCAAGGCTTCCGAAAATGGCCATGCTGACAGGTGTCAGAGCCACAACATAGAACGGATTGAACTGCTGGAATATAGGAGCACTTACTGCAACTTCGCCTTCGAGAGTGGTATATCTGTAACCGAGATAAACACATGCCAGCACAATAACGAGAGCCGAGATCAGCTTGGCGCGGCCACTCTTGCTCTGGAACAATGAGAAGAGAGCATAGACAATGAAGATTACAGCTACTAGATTGAATACGTCAAAAGACATGCTTTCTATTCCTGACGAGCTCTTGGCTGTGAATTCATCGGCGAAATATGTCAGAGTAAGACCGTTCTGATGGAATGCCATCCAGAAGAAAATGACGACAGCAAACACAAGGCAGAGGGCTATGATGCGGTCGTGTGTCTCTGAAGGTGTAAGCTCCTGCTCGGTATGAACAGTCTCGCCGCTCTTTGCGACACCACCTTCAACATGTTTGAACGTCGGACGGAAGATATAATAAATTGCTATCGACAGTATAAGCGATGCACAGGCAACGGCGAAAGAGAAATGATAAGCGTCGTTGGAAGCAAAGCCTATCGACTCTGCCCACTCCTTAATCTTAACTGCCGCAGTCGGAGCAAACAGCGCACCGATGTTTATGGCCATGTAGAAAATGGAGAAAGCTGAATCGCGCTTGTCCTCATACTTCGGGTCGTCATACAGGTTACCTACCATAACCTGCAGGTTGCCTTTGAACAGGCCTGTTCCGAAACTGATGAAAATAAGGGCAAGAAGCATGCAGATGAGAGCGAACGTATCTCCTCCGAGCGGAATGGACAGGAACAGATAGCCGGCAAACATAACGAGAATACCGATCGTCACCATGCGGCCGTAACCGTACTTATCGGCCAGAATACCACCGATAAACGGGAGGAAATAGACTAAGCCAAGGAACGAGCTGTAAATAAGACCTGCCGTTCCGGGATCGAGTCCGAAGTTGGCTTTTAGAAACAATGCAAACACGGCTATCATCGTATAATAGCCGAAACGTTCTCCGGTGTTGGCCAATGCCAACGCATAGAGTCCTTTTGGTTGACCTTCAAACATGTTTATTTATTTTTTAGTTTTGGTTATATCAAACAGATATGTCAGCTTTATGACTATGTTTCCTATATTTGATTTGGCGAAATAGTCACGCTTTGAGTTGCCGTAAATATTTCCCAAGCCATAATAATATCGTCCTTCGAGCAGGAAATGTCCTACCTTCGGTATTGAATATTCCACACCCAGACCGGCGGCGATGCCGTAATCGAACTTGTTCTCCACGGCCATCGTGTCCTGTGCACACACCTTATTGACGCGGTCATCCATATTGCGGTCGGCGAAATTGAAGTTCGTCTTGGTAGTCTCATTTATGAGAAAGCCGAACTGCGGACCTGCCTGGAAGAAGAACTGAAAGCCTTTTGTCTCGCGTCCCCACGCCAGATGCGCGAAGACTGGTATCTGAACATAGTTGAGCGTACGGCTGTATTCTTCGGGCAGTCCGGTCACCTTGTTTATCACCGGGCTGCGGTCTGACATGATGATGTCTTCTTTCCATCCGGTCTGAGCATAGTTCACCTCACCGTAAATGGAGCATATCGTGTTGAAATATTTCTCACACACATATCTTACGGACAGGCCTCCGGTCAGACCGCCATGATATCCTTGCGTCACTTTAGGCGTGAATCCGACATTGCTCATCACGTATCCACCGTTGAAACCTATGGCGAGGTCATTGCGGTGCTGGCCTATCTGTGCGGTCATATCGGCCGCACAAAGGAGCAATAAAGAAATAAGTATATTGCGGATTTTCATAACATCAATAACTTATAGATTCTATCCGACGGCTGCTGAGATAATGTATGAGCATGAATGCGTTGTTACGCATGCCGCCATTAGGTGACGCATATTCAAACTTCAACGGCGTCTGAAGAGGGCGGTATGTGCTCTGTCCCTTTGTTCCACGGAACTTCTTGCCATGCTCATGTTCGCCTCCGATGAAGAAACGCGCCTGATCATATCCGGTAATTGCGAAGCGCGGAAGCGCCGTCTGCATGTCTGTATGGAACCATCTGCGGTAAGATGTCTCAAAGGCTTCGGTCTCTTCAGACAACGCATTATAATAGAATGTTGTCGGGATATAGGCATCGTATTTGTAAAAATAGTTCAGATAAACCTTCGTGTACATCAACCATTCGGTATATCCAAACATAGAAATCCTTATGCCGGGGTTGGAAACACTCAGTCCGTCAAGCTTAGCCAGAGCCACATTGAGCTGTGGTGAGCGGCCGGTATTGAGTATCACGACATTGCGTTTGGTGGTGCTGAACGCCTTGGCAAAATATGCTTCAGACGATTTCAGGTTTGTTATGCTGTAGGCTATGCCCTTTGCCTCAAGTTGCTTACGCAGTCCGAACGTGAACGTACCCTTGTTACTGGTAGTGTCGTTGCAGTCGATGAACACCGGATGACAATCCGGGAAACGCTCCATAAAGGCCTTGATGGCGCGCTCGCTGAGCGTTTCGGGCGACTGATACACCTGATATATGTGCGGGTTTGAGTCCACATCGTTTCCGCTTATTGAGAAAGGAACAATCAGCTTTATGTCGTTTGCCCTGCAGAAATTGGCCAACGGACGGAGCTGTTTGGTGTATAACGGTCCGAAAATGAGGTTACATCTTTTGGCGTTATTGTCCAGCAAAGTAAGTCTTATATCGGCATCTGCCGGCACGTTCCAGGCATATATGTCAGTAGAAATGCCCTTTGCGCGCAGACTGTCGCACGCCATCAGGAAGCCTCTGTAATATTCCAGCATACGGCGTCCGTCTCCGTCCTCATTATGAAGAGGCAACATTATACCGATACGGATTACAGACGACTTCTTGCTTTCGGCCGATTTTACGCCTTTCGACGCACTTGTCTCTGTCGTTCCGGCTGTCTTGACCGGATATGGTATGAACAGTTCCTCACCCTTGGTCAGCTTATAGTCGGCAGCCAAAATGGCCGGATTGGCCTTCATCAGCTCTTCCGGAGTGATGTTATATTTTTTTGCTATGCCATAGACTGTGTCTTTTTTCTTCACCTTATATATGTCCTGCCATTTCGTGGTCTGCCCGAACGACAGCGCCGGCAACAGAAAGAAGCATGAAAAAAAACAGTATCTTAAAAAACGTCTCATACAATCGTCTTTGTTTTTAATATGCAAAAATACGCAAAATATGTTGTATAGTGAAATTATATCACATAAAATTGTCCTAACAGCAACATTGTGTAAACATCTGTTCAAAAATAATTAAAAAAAACGGCGATAACAAATTTATTATGTATTTTTGCATTCGCAATCACGCAAGATCAGATCTTTTGTATGAACCACAGAATATTTATTCTTATCATTTCAATGCTGGCAATATTCGCACAAGTGCATGCTGACGAATATCCCACGATAAATCCATCGGCCACGTTCATGACACCTGACGGCGAGGAAACAGGCACGAGCTACTCCGGTGACGCGCCGCTGACGGTGAGATTCCAGGCCATTCCCGAGAACACCGACGGATGGACGTCACACTACGAGTGGCGGTTCACCCTGGAGGAGGCTACAGAGCCTTACCTCATACGCTACGAACAAGACACCGAATACACATTCACAAAGGCGGGACTACACAAAATCGTGGTCTATGCCACATTCACCAAAGGTGACGAACAGGTGGAATACACACAAGAATATTGGAACGAGACAGATCCGATAACCGTATCAATATCCGAGAGTAAACTGGAGATGCCAAACGCATTCTCGCCAAACGGCGACGGCATAAACGACATATACAAAGCCAAGGACGGCTATCAGAGCCTCATAGAGTTCCACGCATACATATTCAACCGCTGGGGACAGAAGCTCTACGAGTGGACCGACCCCGCCGGAGGATGGGACGGCAAGTACAAAGGACACGACGTGAAGGACGGAGTTTACTACGTGCTGGTGAAGGCAAAAGGTGCCGACGGCAGGAAATTCAACATTAAAAAGGACGTCAACCTGCTGAGAGGCTTCAACGAGGACAGCGGTTCGGTGTCCGGCAACTGATAAAAACAGGAAAACACTATATTCAATAGGTAGGTTTATTTTATGGAAAACGAGAAAATCAATGTATGGGGCGCACGCGTCCACAATCTGAAAAACATTGATGTAGAGATACCGAGAAACAGTCTCACGGTGATTACCGGACTGAGCGGTTCAGGCAAGTCGTCGCTGGCTTTCGACACCATATATGCCGAAGGACAGCGCCGATACATAGAGACATTCTCTGCATACGCACGCAATTTCTTGGGCAACATGGAGCGGCCCGATGTTGACAAGATAACCGGACTGAGCCCGGTAATCAGCATCGAACAGAAGACCACGAACAAGAATCCGCGCTCTACCGTGGGCACGACAACCGAGATATACGACTATCTGCGACTTCTCTTCGCACGCGCCGGCACTGCCTACAGCTATGTGACGGGCGAAAAGATGGTGAGATACACCGAAGAGAAGATTCTGGAAATGATCAGAACCCACTACAACGACAAGCGCATATACATCCTCGCTCCGGTCGTAAGACAGCGCAAGGGTCACTATCGCGAGCTCTTCGAGAGCCTCCGTCGCAAAGGATATCTGTACGCACGGGTCGATGGCGAGATATGCGAGATAACGCGAGGAATGAAGACCGACCGCTACAAAAACCACAATATAGAGGTCGTTATAGACAAGCTGAAGATGGAGGAAAGCTATGTCGAGCGTCTGAAGAAGAGTGTATCGACTGCCATGAAAGAGGGCGACGGACTGATAATGATATACGACAAGGACGCCGACGAGGCCAAATATTTCTCAAAAAGACTCATGTGTCCAACGACGGGCATATCATATAAGGACCCGGCACCAAACATATTCTCGTTCAACTCGCCCGAAGGCGCATGTCCACGATGCAAAGGTCTCGGCTACGTGAACGAGATTGACATAAAGAAGGTGATACCCGACGACTCGCTGTCTATACGCAACGGCGGCATCGTTCCGCTCGGAAAATACAAGAACCAGATGATTTTCTGGCAGATAGAGGCGCTGCTGCAAAAGTACGAATGTGACCTGAAGACGCCGATAAAAGACATTCCTGAAGAGGCGCTTAACGAAGTGTTGTACGGCTCTCTCGAGAATGTGCGCATAAACAAAGAACTGATACACACGTCGAGCGACTATTTCGTGGCATTCGACGGAATAATAAAATACCTGCGCAGCGTGATGGAAAGCGACGACTCGGCCAACGGACAGAAGTGGGCCGACCAGTTTCTCGCCACATGTACATGCCCTGAATGTAAAGGACAGAGGCTCAACAAGGAGTCGCTCTCCTATCGCATCTGGGACAAGAACATATCAGAACTGGCATCCATGGACATGAGTCAGCTGAAAGAATGGCTCGACGAAGCCGAATCGCACATGGAGAGCAAGGAGCAGAAAATAGCGGCGGAGATCATCAAGGAAATCCGTACACGAATAAACTTCCTGCTCGACGTAGGCCTCGACTATCTCTCGCTCAACCGTCAGTCGGCGTCGCTCTCGGGAGGAGAGAGCCAGCGCATAAGGCTTGCCACGCAGATAGGATCGCAGCTTGTCAACGTGCTCTACATTCTCGACGAGCCGAGCATCGGTCTGCACCAGCGTGACAACGAGCGTCTGATAAACTCGCTCAAGAGCCTACGCGACCTGGGCAACACCGTGATTGTGGTGGAACACGACAAGGACATGATGCTCAATGCCGACTACATAGTGGATATAGGTCCGAAGGCCGGACGCAAAGGCGGCGAAGTAGTGTTCCAAGGTACGCCGGAGGAGATGCTCAAACACGACACCATAACAGCCGGCTATCTCAACGGAACACGTAAAATAGAGATACCCGAACACCGTCGCGAAGGCAACGGTCACAGCCTGTGGATAAGAGGAGCGCGCGGCAACAACCTGAAAAACGTGGATGTTGAGTTCCCGCTCGGCAAGCTGATTGTAGTCACAGGTGTCAGCGGCTCGGGCAAATCAACACTCATCAACGAGACTCTGCAGCCCATACTTAGCCAGCATTTCTACCGCTCGCTGAAGAAGCCGATGCCATACGACTCTGTAGAAGGCCTTGAGTTCATAGACAAGGTGGTGAATGTAGATCAGTCACCACTGGGACGCACGCCGCGCTCCAACCCGGCCACATACACCGGAGTGTTCAGCGACATACGCTCGCTGTTCGTCAATCTGCCCGAGGCGAAGATACGCGGATACAAGCCGGGACGCTTCTCCTTCAACGTGAAGGGCGGACGCTGCGAGGCATGCGGAGGCAACGGATACAAGACCATAGAGATGAACTTCCTGCCAGACGTTATGGTGCCCTGCGAGGTATGCCACGGAAAGCGCTACAACCGCGAGACGCTCGAGGTGAGATATAAGGGAAAGAGCATTGCCGATGTGCTCGACATGACCATCAACCAGGCCGTGGAATTCTTTGAGAATGTGCCTAACATTCTTCAGAAAATAAAGATCATACAGGACGTCGGACTGGGTTATCTGAAACTGGGACAGCCATCCACCACCCTCTCGGGAGGCGAAAGCCAGCGCGTGAAACTGGCCACCGAACTGAGCAAACGCGACACAGGCAAGACGCTGTACATCCTGGACGAGCCGACAACGGGACTTCACTTCGAGGACATCAGAATACTCATGGATGTGGTGAGCCGGTTGGTGGACCGCGGCAACACCGTGATCATAATAGAACACAACCTTGACGTAATAAAGCAGGCGGACTATATAATAGATATGGGACCGGAAGGCGGACGCAACGGTGGTACGGTGCTTTCTACAGGAACACCTGAAGAGGTGGCCGAAAGCGACAAGGGATACACTCCGCGATTCCTGAAAAAGGAACTTGAGGGCTGACCAAGACGTGACGACTAACACGTAAGGCCTGACGAAACTGAAGCTGTAAGGACAGACAGGACGTTGAACAAGAGAAAGACCGTGCCCGTTCCGGTTATCCGACAATCAAGGCGGGAGAAGCACGAATATGGAAAACGGCACCGCCACCACGACGACCTGCTGACAATAAGAACAGGAAAACTCCGGACAGCTGGTTTATCGTTTCAGAGGCGGACGCACATAAACACGCGGAAGCCGGAACGATAATGACAGGCGTGCAGGCGGAAAACAAAACAACAGGCGGTCAGCATAAGCCCATAAACACAGGCAAAACAGTAAACACATACAGAATGCCGGAGGCCGGATAAATGGTCTCCGGCATTTTCTTTCAGCTCTGAAAACAACCCGTTTTGCACATTGCGAAACCCTTTCGCTAAACACTTTTTAACGCCGATTTAACGTCGAAAATCCATCAACTCCTCTTTTCTCTTGAAAAACTCTGAAAATAACAGAATTTCACAAGCTACTGTATATCAACCACTTAACGCCATACCCCGACTTTGCATACACACCTCTGCTCTGCGAAACAGCCCATTTCAGCCTCTGATAAAGCCTTTTTTGCACTCCGATATGGTGCTTATTACACTCTGATAAAGGCTTTATCGTAATGCAAAACGGCCTATATTGTAACGCAGGGATGAACATACGGCGACTAAACATCGCCTAAAATGGTATGAAAGACTGTTAATCGCAGCACTTCATCCACGTGGAATGACAGCGCAAGATGATTTTTCCGACTTCTGAATTTAACATATAAAAAAGGCTCTTTCGGCCATTTTGTACTAACAAAAGTTAAAACAAAAAAGTTCCGTCCTTTCGGTTCTTCATTTTAATAATCTCATTTCTTTATTTTATAGTTAAAAAGAAATGGTTTGCGAATTACACAAACGAAATTTGAGAGTTAGAA
>ENA-ORSJ01001777-ORSJ01001777.1-human-gut-metagenome-genome-assembly--contig:-NODE-1777-length-16373-cov-3.426768_pt1 | contig 16373 bp, 12 predicted proteins | sample MGYA00242191_ERZ509158 | MGnify/ENA primary metagenome ERZ509158 (study PRJEB26280, sample SAMEA2338623) | human gut metagenome | biome: human gut; feature: human-associated habitat; material: faeces...
GCCTTCGATGCTGCCGCGTAACTTACGCTTCTACGACGCTGTGAAAAGAATAACAGTCAGATAGTTGTGCCCTTTCACTGTTTGCTAGGGTATGACTGAATGGATACGATGGGGAAATGAAAGGGTGTCAATCACTGTTTGTCTGAAAAAATGCCCCTCCTACGGGATGGTGAGGGATGTCCTGCCGGACATGCTGGAAAGGGCCGGGCTTTTTGAAGGACGCAACCTTTGCGGACAAAGCATTCTCGTGAAGCCGAATCTCTTGCGCGCTCTCCCTCTTGCCTGCACAGAGCCAGGAGTGGTCGCGGCACTTTGCGCCTGGCTCAAGGACAATGGCTCAAAAGTGAAGGTTGCGGACAGCCCCGGTTTTGGCACTGCGTCTGGTGTTGCCAGGGCTATTGGGCTTGACAGGGCGCTTGCGCCTTTGGGAATAGCGGTCGAGCCCATGGGCCCCGGACGCGTGGTGCCCCTTGCCTGCGGATCCAGGATACGGATTTCGCAAACTGCCCTTGATGCGGACGCCATCATCTCTGTACCAAGAGTCAAGGCCCATAGCCAGATGCGGCTTACTCTTTCCTGCAAGAACCTCTACGGCTGCGTGCCAGGCCTTTTCAAGGCCCTCTACCACACAAGGGAGGGGAACGCGCCGGAACACTTTGCGCGCATGCAGGCGGACATCTTGCGGACCCTGCCCCTTGCAGCAGCCGTGGCAGACGGCATTGTCGCCATGCACGTGACAGGCCCTGCCCATGGGCAACCCTTCGAGCTTGGGCTTCTCGGTGTGTCGGATAGCCCGGTAGCCCTGGACGAGGCCATAGTCCTTGCCCTCGGCAAAAGGCTTCATGACATCCCCCTGCAAAGAGCCTTTTTGCAGGCAGGACATCCGGAAAGTGCCGCAGGCTCGCAGCAAAAAATTTTCCCCTTTCTCAAGCCGGAGGACTTTTTGCCAGAAGGTTTTGTCCTGCCGGATCTCCTCTTGCACACCTCCTTCAGGCCCTTGCGCCTTGTGAAAAGCTGCCTGAAAAGGCTTTGGCTTGAGCACTTTGCCTGAGCTTCCCCGGGAGCTCTTTCGGTTTGGACAAGGGCAGGGGGCCCGGTTATGATGCGGCACGCCTCAAGAGGGGATTTTCCCTGAAGCGGGAATCAGTCTTTTAGTACAACTTTTGAACTATAGCATAGTTCTTGCTTAGAACTATATCGCAGCATATGACTATCAGCCAACAGGGGGACAGTATGCCAGTCATTTTGCCGGGTGAAACCGATCTCTATGCCCTCACCGATGAAGGGCTCAGCCGCGGCCGCAGCCTCGAAGAAGTTGCCCGCAGTCTTCTTGGTGCGGGGATACGCATCCTGCAGTACAGGGAAAAGAAGAAAAAGGACGGGGAAAAGCTTGAACAGTGCCGCCTGTTGCGTCGCATTACAAGCGAGTACAACGCCTGCTTCATAGTGGACGATCACGTGGATATCGCCATGCTGTGCGGAGCTGACGGAGTCCATGTGGGGCAGGAGGACATTCCCCTGGCCGATGTGCGGGCCCTTGTTGGCACGAAGATGTGCATAGGCGTCTCCACCCATGCTCCGGAACAGGCAAGGGCAGCTGTTCAGGGTGGGGCGGACTACATTGGCGTTGGCCCCATTTATGCAACACAGACCAAGGAGGACGTGTGCGCTCCCGTAGGTCTGGAGTACCTTGACTGGGTCTGCACAAATCTCTCCATACCCTTTGTCTGCATAGGCGGCATCAAGGCCCACAACATCCATGACGTGGCAAGCCACGGGGCTAAGTGCTGCGCACTTGTGTCGGAGTTTGTGGCTGCAGACGACATAGCCGAGGCAGTGGCAAGGACCAGGGCTGCCATGCACAGCTAAATGGACGACAATGTGCTTTTCCTGCTCTTTTTGCAAAAACTATTGTGCGAGGCAGAAAAAGCACATACCCTGAAATCAGGCATATCCTCCGAATCAAAAGCCCTGCATGTGCGCGAACACATACAGGGCTACGGATTTGGAAGCGAACAACTTGTCCCCAGGGAGTAGCCTTCACTGGGGGCACACCAGTGCCTCAAGAATCTTCAGGAAGCGCAAAACAGCTGCAGTACGCAGACCGGCGAGAGTTCCAGCCAATTCCCTTGGGAGCGTTTTCGAGTTTTTCACGAGTACACAAAAGGAGGGCGGTTACCACAAACGGTATCCGCCCTCCTGATATCTTGCACTCTAGCGCCGCGAGCTTCTTTTGCGCGAGCTCTTTTTTGCGGACTTCTTGCGCTTCTTTGTGTACTTTTTCTTCTGCAGGGTCAGGGAGCTTGTCTTGTGTACCTCGGTGTCCTCGTCCGAGGCGGCAAGCTTTGCTATGTCGCGGGCAAGCGCCTCCTCAAGGGAGCGGTCCTTCAGGGCACTTGTGCTTGAGGAGTGCAGACCTATGCGCAGCGTGCTGCTGCTCAGGGCGTTGCGCGCGGAAATGGAGCTGAGTTTCATGTTTGCCGAGGGCACGCGCCTGCGCACAAGCAAGAGATCCGCCACAAGCACGCCGCCCTCACCGGAAAGCTCCGGCAAAGGCGTGTCGTAGCCTGCCTTCACCACGCGCTCCATGTCCTCACGGCCTGCTTCGCCCTTGTAGAGGATCTTGAGAGAGATAATGCGCTCGGCAAGGCTTGGCTGATCCGTAAGCGTGAACTGCCGCTCAACCAGCATGCGCTCCAATCGCTCCTCGAACTGCCCTGCAAGATTCTTCGGATCACTGATGTTGAGGCTTGCGGACTCCATGTGCGCACTCTCTGCAGTCTGCGCGTTTATGGAACGCACAAGGACAAGGTCCGCGGGGATTGCCGGGTGGGCTATTTCCGGGCGCGGCCCCCTGGGGGCGCAGGCAGAAAGGATCACACACAGGATGGCAAGGCAGGCAACTGACAGGTGACAAAAGCGCATTGTCTCTCCTCAAAAAAGCAAGGACCAGACAAAATGTCTGGTCTTCGAAAGGTCTGGCTATTGGGCGCGCAGGCTGTTGACCATGTCCACGCTCAGCTGGTTCTTGAGTGCGTATTCCGCGTCCTGTCGCTCCATGTTCGTGGCAGTGGCCGTGGTGCTGTAGGGGAGCGGATTTGCCTTTTCTCCCCTGCGGCGCATGGTGACATCGCAATCGAGCTGCCAGGTGTATTCCGTGTCTGCGTCTGCGGCAGTGACGCCAAGGCCAAGGGCAGCGCCAATGCCTGCGCCTATGAGAGCGCCCTCGCGGTCTCCGGCAATGCTGCCTATGGCAAGGCCCAGGGTGGTTGCCATGGCCGTATTGGCAAGGGCACGCCCGCCGTTGATCTTCTTGCCGCCTATGGCAGCAACGTAGAGATCGCGCACGGCAATATCTATAAGGATATCTGCATCCCTTGAGCTGTCTGCAGGGACGAGCCCGAGATCGCTTTGCAGCGAGGCAACGACAAGGGAGGACAAATCGTCGTTGAAGTCCCTGGTGCCGCCAGTCACGCTCACGTACACGCTTTCGTTCTGTGAGGCAGGATAGGCGGGAAGGCCCTGGATTGTGCCCCCACCGCCGTTTTGGGAATTTTGCCCTGCGCAGCCAAGCACAAGCAGGCAGAAAATCATGAGGGGGACGATGAGTGGCCAGGGGCCGTATGAAGCACGCTTTCCTTGCATGACAAGACCTCCAAAAGGGGGCAAACAGGCGAAAGATCGTGGAGAATAGCCAGGGAAAAAACTAGCAAGAACGGCCTTTTCTGTCCAGAAAGGCCAAAATCGCGCCATCTTCTCTTCTGCCCTTGACCTTGGGAAATTTTTTCGTATTCTCCCGCTGCAAATTCATCCGGTTTGCGGGAGGTATAATGTCTAAAAGCCTGATCATTGTGGAATCACCGGCCAAGGTCAAGACAATACGCAAGTTTCTTGGCCCGGAATACATGGTGGAAGCAAGCGTGGGACACGTGCGCGATCTGCCCTCCAGTTCCCTTGGCGTTGACGAGGACAAAGGCTTTGCCCCCCACTACCAGATCATACCAGGCAAGGAAAAGGTGGTGAGCGAACTCAAGGCAGCGGCTGAGAAGGCCGACACTGTCTACCTTGCCCCAGACCCGGACCGCGAGGGAGAGGCCATTGCCTGGCACGTGGAAGAGCTTTTGCGCGACAAGGCAAAGGACATAAAGCGCATACAGTTCAACGAAATCACCAAAAGGGCTGTTCTCGAAGCCCTGAAGCATCCCCGCGACGTGGACAGGGACCTTGTCCATGCCCAGCAGGCAAGGCGCATCCTGGACAGGCTCGTGGGCTACAAGATTTCTCCCCTCTTGTGGAGAACAGTGAAGCGGGGCATTTCTGCTGGCCGCGTGCAGTCCGTTGCCCTGCGCCTCATAGTGGACAGGGAAGGGGAGCGCGAGGCCTTTGTGCCGGAGGAGTACTGGGTGTTTCGGGCCCTTGTGCAGGGAAGTATCGGCGAGGAATTTCGCCTGAACCTTGTCAAACACAGGGGCAAGAAGGTTGCCATAGGAAGCCTTGCCGAGGCAAGGGCCCTTGAAGAGGAAGTGCAGGGCAAGCCCTTTGACGTGATCAAGGTCGACAGCAAGTTGCGCGAGCGTCAGCCCCAGCCGCCCTTTACCACCTCCACCCTGCAACAGGCAGCCAACCAGCGCCTTGGCTACGGTGCCAAGAGGACCATGGGCATAGCCCAGCGCCTGTATGAAGGCATAGAAATGGGCGACGGCAACGTCACGGCACTTATCACCTACATGCGCACGGACTCCGTACGCATATCCGATGAAGCCCAGGCTGCGGCCGCGACCTATATAAGGGAGCAGTTCGGGGACAAGTACCTTCCGGGAGAGGAGCGCGTCTACAAGGCAAAGGCCTCTGCCCAGGACGCTCACGAAGCCATACGCCCGGTAGATGTCAGTCTTGTGCCGGACATGGTGCGCCCGAGCCTCACTGCCGAGCAGTACAATCTCTACAAGCTCATCTGGTGTCGCTTTGTGGCCTCGCAGATGGCCCAGGCCGTGTACAGGGACACCACCATCACAGCCGAGTGCGGGGAAACCCAGTGGCAGACCAAGGGACAGTGTCAGGTCTTTGACGGCTGGCAAAAGGTTTTGCCTGGCGAGAAGGACAACCTCTTGCCTGAGCTGGAGGCAGGGGAGAGCCTTGCCGTGCACGCCATTGAAAAGGAGCAGAAGTTCACCCAACCTCCTGCGCGCTATTCGGAAGCCTCGCTTGTGCGCACCCTGGAAGAGCTTGGCATAGGCAGACCCTCTACCTACGCGACCATTATCTCCACCCTGGAAGACAGGGGCTATGTGGAAAAGAGAGAAAAGGCCTTTGTGCCCACCGAGCTCGGGCGCGTTGTCTGCAGGCAGCTTTTGGAAAATTTCGCAAAGCTCATGGATGTGCACTTCACGGCCCAGATGGAAGGCGCCCTGGACAAGGTGGCAGAGGGCCAGGAAGGATGGGACGAGCTGCTTTCCACCTTCATGGACGATTTCAATCCCACCCTGGAGAGCGCTGACAAGAACATGAAGACCGTCAAGGGCGGCATGGAAACAGAGCTGCGATGCCCAGACTGCGGCGAGCCCCTGCTCATCCGCTTTGGCAAGGCAGGTGCCTTTCTGGCCTGCAAGGCCTACCCAACCTGCAAGTACAGCAGCAATTTCGTGCGCGACGAGCACGGCCATTTGTCCATAGCGCCTGTGCAGCAGATCGTGGTGGGCATCTGCCCCCAGTGCGGCTCGGATCTTGTGTTGAAGCGCTCCCGTACTGGCAGCCGCTTCATAGCCTGCTCCGGCTACCCGGAGTGCCACTACGCAGCTCCCTTTTCCACCCACGTGAAGTGTCCCAAGTGCGGCAAGGGCGAGATAGTGGAAAAGAGCTCGAAGAAGGGCAGGATTTTCTACTCCTGCTCGACCTATCCGGCCTGCGATTTTTCCACCTGGAACGAGCCTGTTGCCAGGGAGTGCCCGGAGTGCAAGAGCCCCTATCTTGTTGTGCGCACAACGAAGCAGGGAACTGTCCTTGCCTGCCCCAACAGGGAGTGCGGCTACACCTGCTCGCCCTCGGACGAGGACGAGTAGGGCAGGCATATCGGGCCCTGTCTCAGGGGCAATAAGTTGTAAGTGCCTGAAACAATACATGTAATCGATTGCTTGACTATTCTAGTACGCCGTACTAGTCTTTCGAGCTGTATTTCGGGGGCCTGTTTGCAGGGCCCCCAAAAAATATTCAATCATGTCAAATGGTTACCTGAAAGTCATACGTCTTGTAACTCTTTGAAATTACATTGGAATTTCTGCCGTACTGACAAAAATTCATTTGCCTTTCCCCGTGAAGTGTGTTCTAGAGGGGACGCAACTGTCACTGCCAGTATTTTGCTCGCAGAGCGAGCTTTATGTTATGGAGAACTCCAGAATGCGACAATACCTTACCCTTTTGTGTATGCTTCTTGTGGCTTTCGGTCTTGCCGGATGCGAGGACAAGGAACAGGCCGGAGGTCAGATGATCCCCTATGTCAAGGTCAAGGACATCAAGGCCAGCAACGTCCCCTGGCCTGCCGAGTATCAGGCTACCGCGGCCGGCTCCCGCGCCGTTGAAGTCCGTGCCCGTGTGCAGGGTATTGTGGAGAAGCGCCTGTACAAGGAAGGCAGCTTCATCAAGGCCGGTCAGGTCATGTTCGAGATCGAACCCGATCACTATCAGGCTGTTTACAATGAGGCCAAGGCTGCCTTCATGAACGCAGACCGCGAGTGGAAGAGAGTACGTCCGCTCTACAGGGCCAATGCCGTTTCCCAGCGCGAGCGCGACACAGCGCTCTCCAACTACGAGAGCACCAAGGCTGCCCTGCGTCAGGCCGAAATCAACCTTGAGTATTGCAAGGTAGTGGCGCCTGTTTCAGGGTACACCTCCAAGGAAGCCGTCACGGCTGGCAACCTTGTGGCCAACAACACACTGCTCACTACTGTCAACCAAACCGACCCCATGTTTATTGACTTTTCCATTGCTGCTCCGGAAAGGCTCCAGCGCCTGCAGCTTGAGAGGGAAGGTCGTCTCATGACTCCTTCCACGGGGATTTACGACGCAAGGCTCAGGCTCCTTGACGGGCGCATGTATGACAAGGCGGGCTATATCGACTTTATCGACAGCCAGGTTCAGCCCACTACCGGTGTCATCAGCGCAAGGGCTGTCTTCCCCAATGCGGACAATGCCATCATGCCCGGACAGTACGTGCGCGTATACATGGACGGCGACGTGCTCGTGAACGCGGTGCTCATTCCCCAGACCAGTGTGACAATTACCGAAGACGGCACCTTTGTCATGATTGTGGGCGAAAAGAACATAGTGAAACGCGTCAAGGTGAGCCTCGGACCCGCCATAGAAAAGGACTACCTTGTCTATGAAGGCGTGAAGGATGGCGATCGCATCATCATCGATGGCATGCTCAAGGCCCGTGACGGTGCTCCCGTGCGCTACGACGATCCAAACGCCCCCGCCAAGCCCAAGACCTCCGCTGGCGGCGCGAAGTAGCGCTCAAAAGGTGAGTTAAATGGCTGCATCAGTAAGACCGAGCATATTTATCAGACGCCCGATTCTTTCGAGCGTCATTTCCATCATCATCACCCTGGCGGGCGCCATATCCATGACTGTCCTGCCTGTGGCCCAGTATCCTGACCTTGTTCCCCCAAGCGTCAACGTCCAGGTGTTCTATCCGGGTGCCTCGGCTGAAACCATATCCCAGACGGCAATAGCGCCCCTGGAAGTACAGATCAACGGCGTGGAAAACATGCTCTACATGGCTTCCACAAGTTCCTCCGGCGCTGGCATGGGCACCATCAACGTCTATTTTTCCCTGGGCACGAACCCGGACATGGCCCTGGTCAACGTGAACAACAAGGTCAACCTTGCCCAGACCCTGCTACCACAGGAAGTCCGAAATCAGGGCATCAGCGTTACCAAACGTTCGCCCTCCTTCCTGCAGCTTCTGTGCCTGTACTCCTCGGACGACCGCTACAGCGACATCTATCTGGCCAACTACCTGGAAATCAACATCCTTGACGAAGTCAAGCGTGTGGCAGGCGTTGGTGATGCATCGACCTTCGGTCCCTCGGACTACAGCATGCGCGTGTGGCTCAAGCCCGACCTGATGGGAAAGTACGGCCTGACAGTTTCGGATGTGGCCGCAGCCATAGCCGAACAGAACCAGCAGTTTGCGCCTGGCCGCCTTGGCAACACGCCCTCTCCCGCAGACAACCTCATGACCTGGCAGATTGACTCCAAGGGACGTCTGACTTCTGTCGAGGAATTTGAAAACATCATCATACGCACAGGCGAGGACAGCTCCCGCCTGCTTTTGAAGGACATAGCCAGAATCGAGCTCGGCTCGCAGGACTACAGTGTTGCCGGCTTCTACAACGGCCACATTTCCAGACAGGCAGGTGTCTACCTTCTGCCTGGGGCAAACGCCATTGCCACCGGCAACCGCGTGACAGCGGTTCTCGACGAGCTGCGCAAGACCCTTCCCGATGGCATGATCCTCGAAGCGCCGGTTGACACCAACGAATTCGTCATGGAATCGATCAAGGAAGTTATCCACACCCTGGTCGAGGCCATGATTCTCGTGTTCCTGGTCGTCTTCCTGTTCCTGCAGAACTGGCGCGCAACCCTCATTCCCTGCATAGCCGTGCCCGTGTCCGTTGTCGGTACCTTTGCTGGCATGCTGGCCCTTGGCTACTCCATCAATACCCTGACGCTCTTTGGCCTTGTGCTTGCCATCGGTATCGTGGTCGACGACGCCATCGTCGTACTCGAAAACGTGGAACGCATCATGTCTACGGAGCATCTGCCGCCCAAGGAAGCGGCAGCCAAGGCCATGCACGAAGTGACCTCGGCGCTTATCGCCATTGTGCTTGTGCTGTGCTCCGTGTTTATCCCCGTGTCCTTCATGGGCGGCCTTGCCGGCCAGATGTACAAGCAGTTCGCCATCACCATCTCAGTGTCGGTCGTGCTCTCGGGCATTGTGGCACTCACGCTGACACCAGCCCTGTGCGCAATCCTGCTCAAGCCCCATCACTCCGAACACATGCCCAGATTCTTTGTCTGGTTCAACTATTTCTTCACCAAGTGCACGCACGGCTATGTGCGAACCGTGCGCTCCGTGAAAAACTCGCCCGTTCGTTCCATGACCATAATGGCCGGTGTTGTGGCAGCCCTTGTCTGGCTTGCCTCCGTGACCCCGACCTCCATGGTGCCTAACGAGGACCAAGGCTATGGCCTCGGCCTTGTCTTTCTTGACGACGGCGCATCCCAGCAGCGCGTGGACAAGGTTGTGGAACTGGTAGAAAAGTTTGCCGAAGAGGAAAAGCAGAACATTGAGGGCACTGTTGTCATCAACGGCTTCGATATCCTGAGCTCCTCGGTCAAATCCAACTACGCAACCTTCTTCTTCTCCCTGCAGCCCTGGGAACAGAGAAAGGGAGCGGATCAGTCCGTTGATGCAATCATGAACCGCCTTCTGCGCCTGAACGCCATCCAGCCTTCCGGCGTGGTGCTGGGCTTCGTGCCCCCGCCCATTTCCGGCATGAGTACCACAGGTGGTTTCGAAGGCTATGTGCAGATGCGCCAAAACGACACTCTGGACGCTTTGGAACGGCACACCAACGAGCTTGTCCAGGCAGCCATGAAGCGTCCTGAAATCGGATCCGCGCAAAACCTCTTTACAACCTCGGCCCCGCAGATCTACGCAAACCTTGATCGCGAGCGCTGCAAGGATATGGGCATTTCCATTGCCGATGCCTTTACAGCCATGCAGGGCATCTTTGGTACCTACTACGTCAACGACTTCAACTACGTGGGCAGAACCTTCCAGGTTCGCTTGCAGGCAGAAGCCGAATTCCGCACGAAATGGGAAAACATCAACGACGTCTATGTGCGCAACAGTGCAGGCGAAATGCTTCCCCTGTCCGCAATCATGACGCTCGAGCGCCGTACTGCCCCGCAGGCAGTGGACCGCTACAACGTTTTCCCCGCGGCCCGCGTCATGGGCAACCCCGCCCCCGGCTACACCACAGGCCAGGCCCTTCAGGCCATGGAAGAGGTGGCAGCCGAAGTCTTGCCCGCAGGCTACAGCCTTGGCTGGGCCGGTTCCTCCCTGCAGGAAAAGCTCGCCAGCGCGGACACGGCCATCATCTTTGTCATGGCCCTGGTCATGGTCTTCCTGATCCTGGCTGCCCAGTACGAAAGCTGGTCCCTGCCCCTCGCTGTTCTGACTGCCGTGCCCTTCGGCGTGCTCGGTGCCTTCCTTGCTACCTGGGCGCGCGATCTTTCCAACGACGTGTACTTCCAGGTCGCCCTGGTGACACTCATTGGCCTGTCGGCAAAGAACTCCATTCTCATCGTCGAGTTCGCGGTCGAGGCCTGGCGTGAGGGACGCTCGCTTGGCGTGGCAGCCATGCACGCAGCCCGTCTGCGTTTCCGTCCCATTGTCATGACCTCGCTGGCCTTCATCCTCGGTGTTGTGCCCCTGGCCATCAGCACGGGTGCTGGCGCCAACTCCCGTCACGCAATCGGCACTGCCGTTATCGGCGGCATGCTCTTTTCCACCTGCATAGCAACCCTTTTCATCCCCTTCTTCTTTACGGCGATCATGAAGATTTCCCTGAAGCTTCGTGGAAAGACCGATCCCAACGAGGGTAGGGGAAGCGAAGAAGAGGAGGTTTCAGCATAGTGTTCTCCCATATGTCACGACTTCTTGTCTGCCTCGTGCTCGGAGTGAGCCTCTGCGCCTGCTCTATGGCACCGGATTACGAGCAGCCCAAGATGGACATTCCCGAGGCGTGGACAAAACTGACGCCAGCAACACAGCCCCTGAACATGGACTGGTGGACACGGTTCAACGATCCCGTGCTCAACGCCATGGTGGAAGAGGCGCTCAAGAACAACCAGGATCTCGCTGCAGGCATGGCGGGCATACGCTCCGCAGCAGCCCAGGCTGGTGTGGGCTCCTCGGCGCTGTGGCCCTCGCTTGGCGCAGGCGCGGATCTGACTGCGGAAGGTGCCTCCGAAAAGATGGCCAACTCGAGCTTTGGCCCGGGCTCCACCGCCTCGCGCTGGTACACGAACTACCAGGGTCAGCTTGCCGCAAGCTGGGAAGTGGACTTCTGGGGCGCTACCCGCAACAACTACACCCGTCTGACCAACATCCTGTTGCAGACAGTGCTCAACCACGAAGCCCTGCGTCTTTCCATCGCGGGTCAGGTGGCCCAGAGCTACTTTGCCATGCTCTCCTACGACATGCAGCTTGAGACAGCAAAGCGCACCCTGAAGACCAGGGAAGACGCGCTGCGCATCTACACAAGCCGCTATCGCCTGGGCGAGCTCACGGAGCTCGACTGGCAGAGAGCCAGGGCCGAAGTGGAGACAGCAAGGGCTACGGTGCACACCACCAACATCGCCCTGGACGAGGCCGAGGCTTCTCTCGCGGTGCTGCTCGGAAAGCAGCCCAGGGAGATCTGGCAGAACCTGCCGCGTGGAAGTCGTCTCGACAAGCTGCCGACCCCGCCGGTTCTGCCCGAAGGCCTGCCCTCCGATCTCCTTTTGCGCAGGCCCGACATCAGGGCAGCAGAATTCGGTATCATGGCAGCCAATTCCAGCATAGGCGAGGCCAGGGCCAGATTTTTCCCCTCCGTGTCCCTCACGGGCGCTCTGGGTACCCTGGCTGCGGCAGTGAGCAACCTCTTCTCCGGGCCTGCAGCCATCTGGAGCTACGGCGCCACAGTGTCGCTGCCCGTCTTCTCCGGCGGCCAGACCTGGTACAATCTGAAGAACGCAGAGGCGCTCAAGGAGCAGGCCGAGGCCACCTACAGGCAGACTGTCATGGAAGCCTTCCGCGACGTACGCACCTCCCTGACGGCCCAGACCGAGCGTGACCGCATCGTGAAGGCCACCCAGGCACAGGTGGACAGCCTGCGCAGGGCAGCCAACATTGCCCGCATCCAGTACGACAACGGCTAAACCGACTACCTGACCGTGCTTGACGCAGAGCGCGAGCTCTTCGCAGCCGAACTCTCCCTGGCAACTGCCCTGCAGAACAGGCTGAGCTCTGTTGTGAGCGTGTGCATGGCCCTTGGTGGCGGCTGGGAAGATCCGGGTGCAAAGGCAAGCTTCCCCATCATTGACACCGATGAACTGGTCAACGCCCAGCGCAAGGGCACTGTGGGCATCAGGGCCGAAAAGGCCGCTGCAGCTGCTGCCGAAGAGAAGGCCGCAAGCCCCAGATAGTGTGCTGATTTGACAGGATAAAAACAGGGGAGGACGACTGCGGGATGTACCCGCGGCCGTCCTCCGTTGATCTTGGGGTATGTATCACCCCTGTTGGTAGCCTGCCTTGCTAGTCCGCAAGAGCGTGCTCCTTGGGTGTTGCAGCCCTTGCTGAGTCAAGGCCCTCCCGCAGGCGGGAACATTGGCGGGAGAGTGCAGAAGATACAGGGTCTCCAGGATAGAGTTGTACTCCTCACGGGACATGAGCACCACGGAAGGAGCGTTTGGGCGGGTGATGATGAGAGACTCGTGGCAATCGCAGACGGGTGACATGACCTTGGCAAGGTTTTGCCTCACTTCGCTATAGCTCATGGGGCATGGTTTTCTCCTTTTGTACACGGGATGCGTACAGCAATCGTTTTTTCAACTCTTGTGCGTACAGGACAGTAACTGATTTTCTTCTTTTTTTCGCAACAGGCCTAAATGTTTTGTCGGGCCTGCCGACAAGTGTTCATGAAGCGGATGACGCGAGGGCATGACGGAAGTGTCAAATTTCCGACAGTCGCAGCTCCTACCATCCGCAGGGCAGGGGATGTTCATGAAGTACACGCATATAGACACAATACACCAGGCTACAGCAAGCCCGTATCATTGGGCAGCAGTCCTTGTCACACTGTTTGCGCTTGCACTTCTACCGACACTATGCACGTTTTCAACTACAGCCTTTGCTGCTCCGGACAGGGAAGCCGCAGCCACCACGGCAAAGGCCAGGGAGACAAAAGCCCAAAAGCCTGCAAAGGCTGCCAGCAAGGCTATAAACAAGGCCACCAGCAAGGCAAGCGGCCAGACATCCCCCAAGGGGGCAAAAAGTCAAACCTCTGACAAAAAGGTTCCAAGGGCTCAAACCTGGGCTTTCGGAGCAGGCCAGAGCGCCTCGGCCTGGGGCAACAGGGGCGTTGGCGGAGACGAGCTTTTCCGCAATGCTCTGCCCGAGAACAGGAAGAAGTTCCAGGGCAAGGGGGAGACCCGTACCTCGCGTGACACAGGGGGCTTGAAGCTCAGTGTGGACAGGGAGGACAGGCGCTGGGAAGCAGCCCCTGACAGCGGCCTGCAGCCGGACGAGCACAAGGCCATGGAAAGCCAGCACAGGGTGCGCGCCTTCGCCACGGTGAAGGACCAAAATCTCTCGGTTGGCGTAGGCCCTGAAGTCATAGTGAAGGACGAAAACCAGCCCCACAACGTTTTTACCAGGAACAACAATCAGCCGGATGTCGATGCCGGAGTAGGCATGCGTTTCAAGCTGGATTTCTAGATATCTCCAAATTCCCGTGCCCGGGAGGGCGTACCTTCGTGTACGCATTTGACAGGCGGAATCGGTCAACCGCCCTGTCAGAACTTCGATGGCCGGAAGGTCTCTGTCAGATTTCTGACAGGCCTTCCGGCCATCTTTTTTTGTGCCCTCAAAGCCCACTTTGATGCCAATTTGTTGAAATCAATGACTAAAACCAGGTCTGTCAGAGTTGAGTCGAAGGCTTTTTCCCCAGGGGAGGCACTCTACTGCAGGCTGAGAATGGGGAAAGATGGCGTCAAAAGACTGCTTTATAGTCAAAAAATTCTTGTAATTACAAGGAGTTAAGTTGTTTGGCACGGTCCATGCAATATCCTTCCTGTCCGCAACGGACAAAATTCCTGGAGGAGTAGAGAGCATGGCAACAACACCCAGAGTCTTCACAGTCACATCCGGCAAGGGTGGCGTGGGCAAGACCAATATTGCAGTCAATCTGGCCTGCCAGCTTGCGGCGGCAGGACAAAGGGTCTGCCTTCTGGACGCAGATTTCGGCCTTGCCAACGTGGACGTGCTGCTTGGCGTCACTCCCCCGAAGGACATCTTCCACCTCTTCCAGGCCCGCACGAAGCTTCAGGACGTTCTCTTCCCCACTGCCTACGGCTTTTCCATCCTGCCCGCAGGTTCCGGCTTCAGCAGGGTGACGGAACTGAAGACCACGGAGCGCCTGGAACTGTTGCACGCCCTCGAGCCTCTGGCAGACAGCCTCGATTACCTCATCGTGGACACGGCAGCAGGCGCTGGTGAAACGGTGCTCTACTTCAACATGGCAGCCCAGGAAAGGCTGGTTGTGCTTTGCCCCGAGCCTACCTCCCTCGCAGACGCCTACGCACTCGTGAAGACCCTGAAGGTCACACACGGAGTGGACCGCTTCAGGGTATGCGTGAACATGTGCCAGACCGAGAAGCAGGGAAAGCAGATTTTCGCAAAGCTCTATGATGCCTGTGACCAGTTCCTTTCCGGTGTTTCCCTGGACTTGGCAGGCATTATCCCCCAGGACAGCGTAGTTCGCGAAGCAGTCATGAAGCAAAAGCCCTTCGGGACCCTCTATCCCAGGGCCGAGGCCTCCAAAGCCATCGCAAAACTGGCGCAGAATGTGGGCAAGTGGCCGGGAGCCAGAAAGGCAGGCGGCAACATCCAGTTCTTCTGGAAAAGCATCCTGATGAGAAGCCGCTAGGCAAGTCAGACTGACACAGCACCGCAAGAGTCAAGGATTACACGAGGAGAAAGCACCATGTTCGCCGCTCTGTTCAAGAAAGCCAGCCCCTGGGATATGTTCGAGGAAGGGAAGAAGTCCTGGCAGGACTTCAACGCACGGGAACAGGAAGCCATTATCCGCAACTATATACCCAAGGTCCGCTATCTTGCCCAAAAGCAGAAGAGCCGCGTGCCTGCCCACATCGAATACAACGATCTCTTGAGCGCTGGCATGATGGGCCTCATGGAAGCCCTTGGCAAATTCCGCCCCGAAAGCGGCTTTGCCTTCACAACCTACGCCGAAGGCCGCATCAAGGGCGCCATGCTGGACGAGATGCGCCGTCGCGACCCTTTGTCCCGCGGAACCAGAGCCCTTGTGAAGGCCCTGCAGGAAGCCATGGACAGGTACGAGAACAAGAGGGGCAAAAGGCCCAACGAGAACGAGCTTTGCAAGCTGACAGGCCTTTCCCTTGAGGAGGTGCGCTCGGGCCTGCAGGCCATGGAGCAGCAGGTGACGACAGACATGGATCTTCTTGCCGAGACCTTGAGCAACGAAGCCATGGAAAGTGGCGGCACCCCCTTCAGGACAGCCAGCCGCAACGAGGTGGTCGCCAACATCCGCGCCATGCTTGGAAAGCTTTCCGAGCGCGAAAACTTCATCCTCTCCATGTCCTACATCGAGGAATACAGCCTGCGTGAAATCGCGGACGCCCTCAAAGTGTCTGAAGGCCGCGTTTCTCAGCTGCGCACCCAGGCCCTGAAAAAGCTGCGCGACCTCTACACAAGGAACTTTGGCCGCTAGGATTTCGGGCCAGTCTCCCGCTATGAATTTTTGCAGCAGGTTGCTGCAAAAATTGGAAAGGAGCGCAATACACTGTCAGGATTGAAAAAATCAGGCATTGGCCCCGTCAAACACGATTTTTGCCTTTGAGCGTGGGTCCGTGCGAATGAGTTCGTCGAGGTCAGGCAGCCTGATTGTGCCGGACAGGGGATTCTTGATGCTGTCCACTGACGTCACGATGGTCGCATCGATCTCCGAATTTTCGAAACACAGATCGCTGTCCACAACCTCGCAGTCCACGAGTTTTAGATTTTTGCAGTAGCAAAGGGGCTGCGAGCTCAGGATGCGGCAGTGGTCGAGCGTCAGGTGGTTTGAGTACCAGCCAAGGAACTCGCCGCGCAAAACGCTGTTTTTCACAGTGACATTCTGGGCGTGCCAGAAGGCATCCCTGCTTGTGATATCGCAAGCCTCGAAGACGCAGTCGTGCATGTACTGAAGAATGTACTTGCCCCTGAAGGTGACGTTTCGAGCGCTCACGTTGTGGGAGTGGAGCATTGTGTAGTCTCCCGCAAGCTTGCAGCCTTCCATTGCAAAGTCGCTTGCAAACCAGCCAAACTCGTTGGAAATGATGTCGCAATTGCGCACGCTTACATCGTGGCATTCGCGAAGAGCCTTGATGCCGTGCATCTTCGTGTCCGTGATCTCGATGTGGTCGGAGTACCAGAGGGCAGCGCGGCCGTTTTCCGTGATGTCGCTCTTCCTTATCAAGCGCGCCGTAAAACCTCTCCCTTCAGGGGGAGGATATAAGGCGCCCCT
>ENA-ORSJ01001798-ORSJ01001798.1-human-gut-metagenome-genome-assembly--contig:-NODE-1798-length-16210-cov-3.818694_pt1 | contig 16210 bp, 16 predicted proteins | sample MGYA00242191_ERZ509158 | MGnify/ENA primary metagenome ERZ509158 (study PRJEB26280, sample SAMEA2338623) | human gut metagenome | biome: human gut; feature: human-associated habitat; material: faeces...
GGCTGGGGCGGCAGCACATTACACCCCATAAACCGAATGCCCATATTTTTAGCGGGCACCAATGAAATGGTATATGGCATTCGAACGCAATCATTAAACTGTTTATGAAAATACTATTGCAGTAGTCCTATAAACTTGTGTGTTTTAGATTTGGAAAGACTATGCTTTGGCGGTGTGGGTTTGTGTTTTTCTGTGCGGTGTTTGTAGTGCGGGCGGATTTCTGTAAATTTGCAATATGTTTTTGTAGAGATGTATAACTGGAACGGACATATAATAAGGAAAGAGGCGACGCTCACAGAGGCGTTACGGCGGCTAAACGAATTGTCGGGGAAGGCTATGGTGCTTTTCGCAGTAGATTCCGACGGTAAAATGGCCGGTACGATAACCGACGGAGACATACGCCGCTCGCTGATTGCGGGCGCCGGGCTCGACTCCACGGTGGAAAAAACGATGCACCGGGCTTTCCGCTTTCTTGAGGAGGGAAGCATAGACCTTGCAAAAGTGAGGGAAATGCGCCAGAACAGAATCACCCTCGTGCCGGTGATAGGGAAGTCGGGCGAAATTAAAGCAGTCTATAATTTCGAAGAATGCCACTCGATACTGCCGCTCGACGCGGTGATGATGGCCGGCGGGAAAGGCGAGCGTCTGCGCCCGCTGACGTTGGAGACTCCGAAGCCGTTGCTGAAAGTGGGCGACAAGTGTATCATCGACTATAATGTAGAAGAGCTTGCCCGCAACGGCATCGACAACATTGCAGTCACCGTCAACTATCTTGCCGGACAGATAGAACGCCATTTCGAGAACCCTATTGGAGGCGTGCGGGTGAGGTGCGTACGCGAGCCGAAGAAGTTGGGCACAATCGGGTCTGTGAAACTCGTCGAGGGCTTGGGAAACGACAATGTGCTTGTGATGAATTCCGACCTGCTAACAACGATAAGCTATGAAGATATGTTCCTTTTCCATGCCGAACAGAATGCGGATATGACCATAGCCGCAGTGCCCTATATGGTATCTGTGCCGTTTGCCATATTGCATTCGGAAAATTGCCGCGTAACCGGGCTGGAAGAAAAGCCTACTTACAACTACTATGCCAACGCCGGAATCTACATAATAAAACGTCGTCTTATAGACAAAATCCCGGATGACTGCGTGTTCGACGCTACCGACCTGATTGAATTGATAATCCGGGAGGGCGGGAAAGTGGTATATCACCCTATCGACGGCATCTGGCTCGATATTGGCTCGCCCGACGATTTCCGTCACGCGCAGGAAATAGTGCGTAACAAACGACTGTCGAATCTATAAGAACAAATAAAATCATAAATATGAAAGAAAACAAGCGACCGCTTATCCTCATAACCAACGACGACGGAATTTCTGCCGAGGGAATACACAAATTAGCCGATTTTGTGGCGGATATGGGGGATGTGATAGTGGCTGCTCCCGATGGGCCACGTTCCGGCTACTCGACCGCAATAACCGCCGAAATGCCGTTGCGCGTGCGTACAATGCCTGATTACAATCGAATGAAAATGTATGCCGTCAACGGAACGCCGGCCGACTGCGTGAAGCTTATGCTCTACCTGCTTGCCCGCGACAACCGCCGTCCTGACATCGTGATATCAGGCATAAACCACGGAGCCAATACCGGCAACAGCACGGTGTATTCCGGTACGATGGGCGCTGCTCTTGAGGGCGCTTTGCAGGGGATACCTTCGGCAGGATTCTCTTTGCTGTCGCACCGCCCCTTGGCCGGTGATTTTGACGCGGCGCGCGGTCATATCCGGCAGATTGTTGGCAAAGTGCTTGCACAGGGGCTGCCCGACTGGGTGTGCCTCAATGTCAATATTCCGTGCGGAATGGAAATCAAAGGCATGGCAATGGCAAAAAGCTGCATCGGAAGATGGAGCGAGGAATATGCCGAATACACCGACCCGGCAGGAAGAAAATTCTATATGCTTACAGGAAAATACGAAAACCTTGAGCCGGAAAACAAAGAAACCGACCTCTATCATCTCTCTCAAGGAAAGATTTCGATAGTGCCGGTTTGTGCATTCCGTGATTATGAAGGCTGCCTGCCTGATTTTGCGGTCTAATCGTCGAAAAGGCCTTTTTGCGACGAGCGCGGAGTCTTTCCAAGATGCGAGTAGGCAAGCATCGTCACTTCCCTGCCTCTCGGCGTGCGCTTGATGAAACCTTCCTTGATGAGGAACGGCTCATATACTTCCTCCACGGTCTCGGCATCTTCGCCGAGGGCGGTGGCGATGGTGGTCAATCCTACAGGCCCTCCGTTGAACTTGTCGATTATCGTGGTGAGCAGCTTGTTGTCGATTTCGTCAAGCCCATAGCTGTCGATGTTCAGAGCCTCGAGCGCAAAACGCGCAATTTCCATATCTATGCTGCCTGAGCCTTTCACTTGCGCGAAATCGCGTACACGGCGCAACAGGGCATTGGCCACACGTGGCGTGCCACGGCTGCGCATCGCTATCTCCCCGGCTGCCTCGCTCGTGCATTTCACGTTGAGCAGCCGTGCAGACCGCAGGACTATGCGTTGCAGCACCTGATGGTCGTAGTATTCCAAATGGCATTTTATCCCGAAGCGGGCGCGGAGCGGGGGCGTGAGCAATCCGCTTCGTGTCGTTGCTCCTATTAATGTGAATTGCGGCAGGTTGAGCTGTATGGAACGTGCTCCCGGTCCCTTGTCAATCATTATGTCGATGCGGTAGTCCTCCATCGCCGAATACAGGTATTCCTCGACTACCGGGTTAAGACGGTGTATCTCGTCGATGAAAAGCACTTCGTGTTCGTCGAGAGAAGTGAGCACTCCGGCGAGGTCGCCCGGCTTGTCGAGTACAGGCCCTGATGTGACCTTGAATCCTACGCCAAGCTCGTTGGCTATGATGTTGCTAAGCGTTGTCTTTCCCAATCCCGGCGGGCCGTAAAGCAATGTGTGGTCGAGAGCCTCGCCGCGCATTCTTGCCGCAGCAACGAAAATGCGCAGGTTCTCAATGATTTTGTCCTGTCCGTTGAAATCGTCGAATACGAGCGGCCGCAAGGCGCGCTCAAATTCGCTGTCGCTTTCAGTGCGGCTCGCCCTTATGTCAAATTCTTCTTTCATCGTTATTCTTTACTCTTGCTTCGTGAAAGCACACGGTCGATTTTTTCAATAATCATTTCCGGCGATATTGCCGCAAGACACGCATAATCACCGCGCCGACACGGACGGTTGCCGAACACCGAACATGGGCGGCATGGCAAATCCGCTTGTACGATATTGCCGTCAGGTTGTTTCCATCCGGTGAATCCGCAATATGGGTGTGTAGCTCCCCATATCGACACTACAGGCACATTGGCCAGTGACGCGAGGTGCATATTTGCCGAATCCATCGAAACCATCACGTCCATATAGCTCAGCAATGCCAGCTCTTTCGGAAAACCGTAACGTTTTTCCGCCATTGAAATGACGTTAGAGCCATAGCGTCCCGCCCATTCGTGCAGAGTGTCGCGTTCGCTTCCGCTTCCTCCGAACAGGAATATTTTCGTGCCGCTCCTTGCTGACAAAGTAGCCACTGCCTGTTCCATTTTTTCAAGCGGATATATTTTGCCTTTATGTTTTGCGAAAGGTGCTATGGCTATCCATATCTCTCCTTTTTGTTTCGGAATGGTGATTTCTGCAAACGCTGAAGGTTCCGCAGGCTTCCGGAACAGCGAGACGAACGACTCCGCGAAATTGAATCCGGCACGCCGGAACACGTCGGCATAGCGTTCGTGCGACGAAACCAGTTTGTGCAATTGTTTGCCGTGGCTGCGTGTGAGCTTCCTTTTTTCGCTACGGCCTTTCCTTATCCTTCTGAAAGGCACGCCTGACATAAGGCAGCAAGCTTCGATGGCGTATGTGCGTATCACGTCGTGCAAGTCGATGAACAAGTCAATCGAATAATCCCGGCGCAATTCCCGGAACAGTTTGCACATTCCTTTCACGCCGTGATATTTCACCTTAACGTCGACACCTATTACTACAAGATTTGAAGATGCATTGATGAAAAGCGACGATGCCACTTGCTGCGTTATCATGATAAATCGCGTATCCGGATATGCCGTGCATACGGAATATACCACAGGCACGGTCATAGCCACATCGCCGAGGGCTGAAAACCGTGCTATAAGTACATTTTTATATTTCGAGAAACGCTCCACCGCCATCCGGCAATTTTATTTCTTACCGTAAAGCACCGGATTGGTGTCAGCGTCGTTGTACATCTTCATCTGCCGGTAGACTTTCATATATTTCCGTCCTGAAGCAATGTCGTCGAGAAGTTGCCCGATGGCAGTCGACAAGTCTTTTTGCTGTTCGAGCAGCACGTCGAGTTTCGCGCGGCATTTGGCTATGTGTTCCGGTGAAGCGTCTGTCCGCCCGGTTTCCTCGCGCATATGGTAAATCTTCAAGGCAAGGATTGACAGCCTGTCGATTGCCCAAGCCGGACTTTCTGTGTTTATTGTCGCTTCGGCTAACGGTTTTACTTCTTTATAATGGTCGCGGAAATAAGTGTCGATGTCTTCTACAAGGTCTGTACGGTCCTGATTCGACTTGTCGATGCGGCGTTTCAGTGCGAGTGCGGCTACAGGGTCGATTTCAGGGTCGCGTATGATGTCTTCCATATGCCATTGCGCCGCGTCAATCCAGTTTTTCCGGAAAAGTACGTTCTCTATCGTCCCGGCTTTGTATGGATTCTCAGGTACGGCATCGATGTTGTCGAATTTATGATAGTACTCCGTTGTTGTGCGGAAAATCTCGTTGCATTGTTTCACAAAATCGTTCATAATATTCATTTTTGAGCGTTCAACAATTGTAATATGCAAATATAGTGAAAGTCGAGTGCAGAGACAAATGAAAACGGAGTTTTCAGATTTGGCTATGCCGAGACGCATCCTATATTATGTAAATATAGTCAAATTTCTTTGCTATGCTGTATCTTTGCACCTATGAAATTGGAAATAATAGCTTCCCACTGCCGGGAGACTTTGAAAATTGGAGTGCCGATTGTAGTCGGGCAATTGGGTGTGATAATATTAGGCTTTGCCGACACGATGATGGTGGGGCATTATAGCACGCCGTCGCTCGCCGCCGCATCGTTTGTCAACAATATTTTTACATTGGTGACAATTATGCTTATGGGATTTTCTTATGGCATCACGCCGCTTGTGGGCGCGATTTTTTCCCGCAAGGAATATGCCAAGGCCGGAGCCCTGATGCGTCCGGCATTCGTTGCGAATGCCTGTTTCGGGTTACTGCTTGTAGCCATAATGACGGTTATTTATTTTTTTCTCGACCGTTTCGGGCAGCCTGAGAGCCTTATGCCATTGATACGCCCGTATTATATAGTGATATTATGCTCGATGCTTCCGGTAGTAGTGTTTAATGTCTGCCGCCAGTTTACCGACGGCATAACGCTCACTTCCGTGGCGATGTGGATATTGCTCGGCGGAAACGTGTTCAACATAGTTTTCAATTACCTTTTGATTTATGGGAAGGCCGGGTTTCCTGAATTGGGACTGCTCGGGGCGGGAGTCAGCACTATGTCCTCGCGTGTCCTGATGGCTGTCGTGGCGGTATGGCTGCTTTTCCGCAAACGCCGGTTCGCCGTCTATCGTGAAGGATTCCGCAATGCGCGTGTGAAAGCCGCCGATGTGTGTCGCCATGTGAAAATGTCGTTCCCTATATCGTTGCAGATGGGTATGGAGACCGGCACTTTCACGTTCAGTGCCATAATGGTCGGATGGATTGGCGAATTGCAGATGGCGAGCTATCAGGTTATGGTGACGATGAGCACGTTGGGTTATATGTTTTATTATGGGATAGGCTCGGCGGTGGCCATAAGGGTGGCGTCGTTCACCGGGCTTGGCGATAACACAGGCGTAAAAAGGGCTGCGTTTGCCGGACATGCCATATTGTTGCTGCTTGCCGTATGTGCCTCGTCGGCATTCTTTTTCCTTTCGGACACGCTCGTCTCTTTCTTTACAGACGATGCTGCGGTTGCCGCAATCTGCCTTACTCTTATCGCTCCGTTGATACTTTATCAGTTTTGTGACGCGACGCAGGTGTGCTATGCCAATGCTTTGCGAGGCACGTCACATGTGATGCCGATGATGTGGATAGCTTTCGTTAGTTATGTACTGGTAGGTATCCCTGTTGCCTATCTTCTCGGCTTCCCTGCCGGGTTCGGCGAGAAAGGCATATTCTATTCTTTCTCCATATCGCTTTTCACTGCCGCGGTTCTGTTTCTGTGGCAATTCTTGAAAGTGGCTTGGAAAAATCAGAGCCAGAATGAATAATGGGATAGCGGAAGTTTGCGGCGGCTGACAATCACCCCGATTTTGCCGTTTGTGAAGCTCATTCCGGAAGTCATAGCGCCGAGCGTTTCTTTCCATAGTTTTTTAGGGGAAGGCTCGCGTACCATATTGCACACTATAATCACGCATTCTTTTTGCACCGCATTTCTCAGGAATGCCGAAACTGCCGGATATTCGGTCACGGATACTCCGTTGACTATGATAAAGGGATTATCGCTTTGATAGGCTTCGATGCATTCTTCTGCCGAGCTATAGAAATTTATCCGCTCCTCGTATTCTTTGAGCAGGCGGTATGCCGGCAAGTCGCCCGACGGATTGCATAGCCATACGGTAGACTGGGCAGACACTGACAATGCAGCAGCGGCCGACACTCCGCAACCGGAACCTATTTGCAGTATCTTTTCAGGATTGAACCGGTTGGCGATGCGGAACACCAAGCGGGCTTCTTTCCGCGAAAGCACATTGTGCGGACACAATCCCTCCGCGGTTTTGCGTTTGTCCTCGATGTCGGGATAGGCATAGTATGGGCAGCGTTCTTCCAGCACTTTGAGTATGAAGTTGAAGGCGAACGGTGAATGCACTCCGAAGCCTTTCCCGCTGCGGTAGCGGCTGAATGCCGTCCATAGCCTTTTAAGCCTGTCCATCGCTTTTTTTGCGCCGGTTTTTTGCCATTGCGTATATGAATGCGGCAGCCATCGCCAAGTAGACTATTATTATCGCTATCCGTGCTATGGTATCGGTGACGTGAATCGACTGCGGGTCGAAACGGAAGACTATCTCGTGTTCTCCGGCGGGTATCTGCAAGGCGCGCAGCACGTAATTCACGCGCCCGATTTCTGCGCTTTTTCCGTCGATTGTGGCATCCCATCCCCATGGGAAATACACTTCGGAGAATACGGCCAGTCCGCCTTTTGCGGTAGTTGCCTTATATCGCAATTCATTTGGCTTGTAGGATGTCTCTACGATTGTGTCGCCCGGTGTTTTAGCAGTTGCGTTGCCAAGAACGGCGCGGAACGAGTCGTCGGCCACGGCTTCGGTGGCAGGATGCAGCGTATCGAGCGCGTCCATTTCGGCATTGGCTCCTTTCACATAGCTAATCTTGTCCACGAACCATGCGTTGCCCAACGCTCCGGGATTGACTTGCGCCGTAGTGTCGTCAAAGATGATGTATTTGCCGTTAAGCATGTTCACTACTTCGAGATTCAGGTTGTCGCCTTCGAGTTGGCGTTTGATGAGGTCGTCGTAGCGGCGCAGCTTTGCGGCATGGTAACCGCCGATATTCTTGTGGAAATAAGAAGGCATCGCATCGCCGAAGCGCGACAGGTCGAGCACACGGTAGTTAGGCGATTTGTCCTGCATAATCTGCAAATCCACGGGGCGCGGGTCTATCGTGCCGGCCGTGTAGAGCGGCTTGGGCGAGAACGAATTGGTGTTGAGGTAGCGTTTGTCGATTGCGAACATATCTACCAAAACCACTATGCCCAATGCCGTGCAGAATAATTTTTTGTTGAGTTTGCCTTTGAAATAGAGCCAGAATAAAGCCACGCCTATTAGCAAGATTATGAAGCTGCGCAATGCGTCGGCGCTGACGAGCGAGAGGCGTGCCTGCTCCAATTCGAGGAACAACGGCGTGAGGTCGTAGCCTTGACCGGCGTATGCGTTCTTCAGTTCCATTTCCTGCTGGGTTATTGCACTGCCGAACATTGCCGGTGAAATCATAGCCGCGAGGCAGAAGAATATGGAGATGCCGAAGGCAAGGTAGAAGTGCATCGAATAGCGTTTGAAGAAGTCGGGTGTGGTGACGATTTTTTGCAATGCGAGTACGGCAAGCAGCGGCATTGTGAACTCGGCTATCACGAGGATGCTCGATACGGTGCGGAACTTGTTGTACATCGGGAAATGGTCGATGAACCAGTCGGTGAACCACATCATATTGTGTCCCCACGCCAAGAATATCGACAGGACGGTCACCACCACCAACGCCCATTTCACGGGTCCGCGCACCACCATTATGCCCAACAGGAACAGCGCGAAAATCAACGCGCCGACATACACCGGCCCGTTGGTCAGCGGCTGGTCGCCGAAGTATTGCGGGAAAATCGACAGGTTCTGGGCGGTCTCATAGTCTATTTCGCCTTTTTCAACTTTTTCTTTCACGTTTTTCACGTCGGCAACCGATGTCGGCAGGTTCTCGCCGTGGGTCGGGATTATCGTCGCTCCGCCCTTTATGTTTGGTATGAGCAGGGAGAAAGTCTCGCTTTTCCCATAGCTCCATTGAGTGATATAGTCCTTGTCGAGTCCGCCTTTAGTCGAGTTGGGCGATTCGGCGGAGAGTTCCGAATGTCCGCCGCGCATAGTCTGCTTGCTGTATTCGTAGGTGTTGTAAAGGCTTGGCAGATTAGTGGCCACGGCGATTATGGCAGCCACAGCAAGCACGCCTGTCGCCTTGAGCCAAGTCTTGACGGTCTTGTTCTTGTAATGTTGTACGAAATATGCGATTACCAGCGCCGCTATGACGAACAGGAAATAGTAGGTCATCTGCGGATGGTTGGCGGCAAGCTGAAGCATGGCGAAGAACGCCGCAAGAGCGCCGCCGGCAAGGTAACGCCCGCGATAGCACATCACGATTCCGGCTATCGTAGGCGGCACATAGGCGAGGGTGGAGAATTTCCAGATATGCCCGGCTCCTATGATTATGAAAAAATATGACGAGAAACCGTAGGCCACAGCACCCAACAGGGCGAGATACCACTTGACCCGGAATGCCAGCAGCATTATGAAGAAGCCGAGCATCATAGTGAACACGAGGTTTGCCGGATTCGGCAGCCACAGGCTGTAGGCACGCTCTACGGCGGTTATCAGTTTCGAGCTTCCGTAGGACGGCGATATTTGGAATGTGGGCATCCCGGAGAACAGCGAATTGGTCCAGCGGGTGGTCTCGCCTGTCTCTTCATAGAATATTTTTGCTTCCTGACCGTTGGCGATGCCCTGCACTGTGTCGTGCTGCTTCAGCACATTGCCCTCGAACACGTCGGGATAGAAATAAGCGAGCGATATTATCAGAATCACCGCCACGCCCAAAAGCGAGAAGCGGAAATCGCGGCTCTCGACGAAGCTGCGCGCTCCGTCAATCGCGTTCTTGAAAAAACTATTCTTGGAATCAGCCATTTTCATCTTATTGTAAACCGGTGTAAAATTACTTAAAACCCTCGTAATCGCCAAATGTCCTTAGGGCTGGCGGTCAGTACAGGCATCCGAATAGCCATAGCGGTATCCTGTTGCCATTCCCTACTTCCACATCATTAATGGCGAGGTAGCTGTCAGGTATGTCGGCTATCTGGTCGAATGTCTTTTGCGCTCCGCCAACTTCAAACAGATATTTCCCATTCACAAGGAAGTCTCCTTGTTTAGGCATCTGTAATGTGCCGATAGCCCCGACTTGGTTGGCAAAAAAAGTTTCGCGCTGTGTCCCTTTGGAAAGTTTGCTTCCCAAGGCGTTCATTAGATTAGTATTGTCGAGGTATATCTTTTTGGGGCCTGTCAGATGTTTGTAATCTTTAACTTTGTCGGTTAGTAAGTTAAGTATGGCTGCCCTGTCCAACCAATAAAGCATTTTCAGAGTCAGATCGCGTGACGATTCCATACTTGCGGAAAGTTTGTTGATGTTTGGCTCTAATGGGACATTCTCGGCCACTACCATCAACAATTTCTTTATCTTTTGCCGGGTAACGTAGGTTATGCTTTCTTCCGCGGCGGTGATGTCGCTGTCTATTACCAACTGAACGACTTCGCCTATGCGCATCAGATAGTCTTTTCCTGCTTCTTTGTAGTAAGGGTAGTACCCTCCGTCAAGATATTTTTCAAAATATTTCAGCACTTTCACTCGGGATGTGGCGTCCATTGCATATTGCGTGTGATTTTTGAGCAATTCCTCAAAGGCGAGTGGCTGCAAGTTGATTATACCTTCATATTCAAGATATTCTCGAAAAGACAGGCCGTGAAGTGTGTACAGCGACTGGCGGCGTGAAAGGTCGCTTTTTGAATTGTCAATCGCCAACATGGCAGAGCCTGTGTAGACGATATTCAAATCCGGGTAGTCGTCGTAGATATTTTTGATGAATGCCGTCCAATTTTTGTATTTATGCACTTCGTCAAAGAATATATGCGTTACGCCGCGTGTGTAAAGAAACTCGACAAGCTCTTCCGCACTGTGATTTTGAAACCAAAGGTTGTCGAGCGATACGTAAAAAGCGTCGTCGATATTATCAAACGCTTCTTTTATCCGCTGTAAAAGCATGGTCGTTTTTCCGACTCCACGTGCCCCTTTGATGCCAAGCAGTCTGACATTCCAATTGATTTGCTTGTGCAAATATCTTTTGAACTTCAGATTTGTGGCCGATAACCGTCTGTGATAAGTGTTCAGTAACAGCTGTATGTCCGTGTAATCCATATCGAGAAATGCTATTGTACTGTCTGCAAATATACAAAAATCACTTCTGCAAAAGTGAAATTTGCGGTAAAAATCGCTTTTGCAGAAGTATAAAAAATGTAAAAAACAGAGTCTAAAACGAATCCGGCATAAGGTCGATACCCTTTTCTTCTTGATATGTGTGGATATGGTTTGCTATGACTTATACATACGTATATTTGATATAGGGAAAATGTATTTCAGAAGTTTTGATTCAAATTGGATAGTTGGTTGAGGGTAAAAGCCTCGTTAAGAAATAAATGCTGATTTAGAATAATTGAGCGTTGAGATCTGAAATTGCTCTCTCAACGCTCAATGTTAGACTATAAAGCGGGTTCAAAACTCTTGAATAATATAGCATGAGTAGCTGTTTTACTCGAACATTTAAAAGGGTTGGCTCTATTTGTAATATTCGCAAACAGAGTCATAGATGTAGTCGACACCAACCTCTATGGCGACTCTGGTAAGAATGCCCGCTCCACCGGTGGAAGAAGTAATTGCAAGATTAATACTTTCTTTTAAAATCCGTTTTGTTGCACTTTTTACATATTTGTTATTACAGAATATGTCATACAAGTCGTCACTCTTCTTTTCTACCTTTATTTGTATGCTCTGTTTGGTATTGTCGTTTTCTATTACAGATACATTGCCGTATGTTGCAATATATACGCCGTCTGAAACCTTAAACCGGTTTTGAGCTTCGGAATCAATAGAAAACAACATAAATAGTGATATCAATATAAAAGTTATTTTTCCCATAGCAGCTTCATAAATAAATTATGCAAATGTTTTCTAAACAAGCTATTGGCCATACTTGGCACCGTTATTCTACGCTGGTGTCAATTATTCGTCGTGTTTCATAAACTTTACATTTTTCTCCTTTATAAACTCCTTCCCCTTGATATATTCCTTTGTTACTAATGGTGCTATATCCGGGAACGTTGCAAGTGCCATAACACTGTTTCTCTCCTAACGCTCTTGCTTCACTTGGCGTTTCGGCATAAAAGTTGAATGAAACGGAAGATGTTCCTTTTGATGCGGAATTTTTAAAATTTCCGTTCATGTCATACCATGAAAGGATAATTTCATAAGTAACGGTCACTTTATAGTTCTTTCCTGCATAAGTTGCGCTTGCTCCAAGCAAAATGGCGGCAAATAAAATAATCAATTTTTTCATAACGTTAAATATTAGTTGTTTACAGTTATTTCTATTCTTCTGTTCTCTGAATTAATGTCTGAACGTGGCTCCGTTTCTCCTTTACTGTCCACAGATATGCGATTTTCAGAAATGCCTTGTTCTATTAAATAGGCTTTTGCATTTTCTGCACGTTTTAGCCCTTTTTTCAGATTGATGTTTTTATAGCCGATTTTGCACGTATGTCCCACGATGGTAATCGTTAAATCAGGGTATTTGTCCATCACAATTGCTATTTCATTTAACGCTGCTTTTTGAGGTTCAGTTATATCTGTATCATCAAATGCAAATACTGGTATCTTAGAGTTGGATATATCCTGTATGGCTCTTTTTCTATCTTCTGCCGCTTTTGCATTTTCTGCAGTTTCTGATTCGTTGTTTGTATTTATCGATGAATTATTCGTGTCGTCAACAGTTGTGATAAGGTCTTGCTCGTTCAGTAAGCTGTCATCCATATTTATGACTTCTGCGGTTATTTGCTGTATTTCATCAACGTTTTCTGTAAAGCCGTAACCTTTAAGCATCGCTTTTTTCTCATGCTCTGGAATGTCTGAATTCTGTACGGCTATAATACTGCCGGCAACTTCCATAGCAAAATTGGGGTCTGTATATCCTTGTGCCATTAATTGATTCTGGATTTGCAGTTTTTGAGCCAAATATTTTGCCCGCTTTGTCTTTCCTTCTTGGTATGCGTCGTAAAACAGATTGGCATAGGCGAGTGTCCTTCTGTCGAATGCTTCCTGCAGATCTTCGTCTGAAGACGCTTTTTGCTTGTCGCTTAGATATGTAAGTTGTGCATCAGTCATTATTTGAAACTTATTAACCAATGATGGATTGCCTGATACTTCTGCCGCAACATTGAAAACTACATCTTTAATTACATTTTGACGTTCGAACTTATTGTCCGCTTCTATATAGGAAATGCCTAAATTCGCATTATCTATATTTCCGCCAAAAAGTTCGTATGTGTCGTGAATCATTTCTTTGGATTCTTCTTCTGTATAACCGTATGCGACACAAGATTGGTATAAATAAGCACCGCCTGCTGCGCTGGCAACTTGTTTAACACCGTTAGACAGACTTCTCCATAGAGTTGTTTGCGTATTGCAACTTGCTAACGTAAACAATACCATAATGATTGGAATTATTTTGTTCTTCATAAGAGTGATTTGTTTGAGTATGGTTATTGTAATGTTATGTTTTTAAGTTTTCCAAAAACTTTAATGACAGAGTCTGGCGATGTCAGATACATTGCATCTGATTTATGATATGCACCTTCATAGAGGATATTTCTTCCATCTATCGTTTTTGCTTCAATTTTAATTTCTGTTTCTTTTTTTGATTTTCCCTGCACAGAATATGTCCCGCTTGCATATTTGAAAGGTTTTACAATCATTGAGCTGTCATTGCGGACAGAATTGTATATGTCAACGGTATCGGCTGAAAGGAAATATAAACTTGTTACCATCATAGCTTTAGTTCCATCGTTTTCTACAAGGGATGTGTTATACCAAATGCTTTTGTCTAATGTAGACACAGCATTGCAACTTGTCATCAAGCATAACAATCCTCCAATTAATGTTATCCCTATTCTTTTCATTATGGATTTTCTACCCATGCCTTTGGGCTTTTTTATTGCATCTGGCACGCAAAAGGTTTGTAATTAATATTATGAATGTATGCGCAAATTTGGGCGGTTTTTATGAGATGTGCCTTATGGCAGTGTCCCCGATTGGTTGATATGTAAACCAATCGGGGACAGATGGGGTTGCGGTGTTATTTTTTGTCTCGGGGTGGTGGGGTAATGCGGGAATGAAGCTCGCGTGAGAGGATTTCGAAGAAGTCGAATCCGAGGGCAATGCTGATGCGGAATAGCGTGCCTGTGTCGATTGTGCGCCGGTCGAAAATTTTGTAAACATTGGTTCTGCTACAGTTAAGGCGTTTGGCGAGCCCCGTCACGGACAATCCTTTTTCCGCGACTTTCTCGTGTATCAATTCCCCGATGTTGACCATATGACCGATTCTTTTGCTTATGGCGGCCGATGCGCCACCCGGCAAACTCTCCCCTCGGATGCCGGCTATAAACACAAAAGACGTGGGAGTCTGTACTTTTGCTTATCCCAACCTCAAGGCTCTCGCATTGCCCACCTGCAAGGATAAACAACGCAGCCAGCCCACGCCGGGATGCATATATACATCGCACCACACAGCTTCAGCCTCCGCACAGAACGTGCGGAGCAAGCGCGCAATGCAGAGGATATGACACCCTTGTGGACGCTCCCGTTGCACTCTTCCTGCAGATTCAAATTTGCGAGATTTGAGGTTGGAAGATAACGCTTGGTAACGTCTTTTCCTGAAAATACGGCACGCCGCCTCTCAAGGCGGAGTTGCCTTGACAAAGGTAGCAAACATTTTCATTATGACGCTAATAGCTTTTGAATAATTTGCGGTGTTTAATACGCGAGTTCGGGATAAAAATCAGGATTAAACCTGTTGCAATACAGCCTTGAAGAGGCTTTTACTCGTATGGTAGGAACTTACCTGCTCTTTCAACTCCGTAATACTTACTTCTTACTTATCTCGAACTTACGTATCTAATGTAAGCCCGGAATAAGAATAAAGAAATCAATATGAATTGTAAGCAAAAAAATACACTTTTCAATATGCGGCGGGCGGATTTTGTCACAATTGAGGTATGGCAGCTTGCCTTATGGAGCAATGCCGTTACTTTATTCTATGGTCAGCATCGTCGATACCGACGATTGCGCGCATAGTGCCCCCGCTCCTCCGTCGACGCTGTTGTGTATGAATATCGGCTCGTATATTCCGAGGTCGCCGAGCGTGGAGTCGTCGCGGTGCATGTCTTTCTGCACGCTGCGCATATATTTGTAATAGTCCTCGGTTATGGAGTAGAGTATCACCTCCCTTTCCATCGAATCCTGCCAATAGCCAATCGAGTTGTAGCCGTCGTAGGCATATTCTTCGAAACGCAGGTCATACGTAGTGCCGTCAAACATGGTGTCGTCGAACACCGTTACTGTCATCGTGTATGGAGTGTCGCTCCCTATATCGGTGATGTCCTGATTCTGCATCCCGAACACAGGGTCGGTAAGGTAGATGCGGATGAACGACCAATCGCTCGTATCCTTGTGCCTTACGCCGAGCATATAGTAATTGCGCTCGCCGGGCTTGTCGTTTATACGGACGTGGTAGGTCACGTCGTACGACACCTGTGTAGTCCATTCGTTGCCGTCGTGGCGCACTGCGTCGAACGTGACGCTCTCCACATAGGCCGGTTGCGGAATCACGTCCGAGACGCTCGCCGTGCCGTAGCGCGTGGCGGCCTCTATTTTTATATCGTCGCCGGGCGAAGGCACATAATCGGACGTGTAAATCCATTTCCGGCTTAATTCTTCAGTAACTCCGCCGCTGTCGACAACCGGATGCGTGCTGACTTCTTTGCCTTGCATCTTTCCGTGTAGCGTGCCGTTCACATAAAGGCTCACATCGGCATCTTTAACATACAAGTCGCCAAGATTCTCCTCGTAGCTGTAGGAGCGGCTTATGCTTGCCATCACCACGGTGTCGGGTGTGGCCACCGCGTTGATTACCGGCACAGTCTCCGGCATGAGACCTTTAAACTCTATGTCGGAATAGCAGGACTGCAAAAGCAGGGCTATTGTTGCTAATATCAAATATCGGGTTCTCATCGTCTTTAAAAATAATAGGTGTAAGATACGTTAGGTATTATCGGGAATATGGAGAACGTCTCGTAGCTCACGTTCCACGGCCGCAAGCTGTCGTTGTTGCCGTAGTAGTTGAGCATTTCCTTGCGTTTCACCACTATCGGGTTCATGTGGCAATAGGCGTTGTAAAGCCCTACGCGCCATACGCCTTTCCTGCCTTTTTTCAATTGGCGGGTGAACGAGGCGGACAGGTCGAGACGGTGGTATGCCGGAAGGCGCACGTTGTTGCGCCCTGTGTAGTATTTCACTCCCAAATTGTCCTCCAATCCGGCTTCAGGCACAATCCAGACGGGGAATCCGCTGTCCTGTATGTTCTGGTACATGCCTATCGGTACGGTCATGCGGTTGCCTGTGGCGAACACCCACGATGCGTTAAGCGATATTTTCTTGTTGAAATTGTACGACAATAAAATGTTCACCTTGTGGCGGTTGTCGAATTTTGCCGGATAC
>ENA-ORSJ01001799-ORSJ01001799.1-human-gut-metagenome-genome-assembly--contig:-NODE-1799-length-16202-cov-3.128816_pt1 | contig 16202 bp, 16 predicted proteins | sample MGYA00242191_ERZ509158 | MGnify/ENA primary metagenome ERZ509158 (study PRJEB26280, sample SAMEA2338623) | human gut metagenome | biome: human gut; feature: human-associated habitat; material: faeces...
TATTTGCGGACGATGGACACGAACATATCCGTTGAGGTTGCGCGGCTGCTCTGCTAGAAGCCCTGTCCGAATTTCAGAAATTTCTTGCCAGCCCGGAACTTGCCCGCTAAGCTTCCTCTCCCCATTCGGGGTAACAGCATTTTTTCGTCCCTACGCCCATTGCCCGCAAGCGAGGACAAACATGTATTTCATAGAAATTCTGGCCATTGCCGTGGCTCTTTCCATGGACGCTTTGGCAGTCTCTGTAACCACAGGGGTCACGCTGAAGCGCCCGAACGCAAGCCAGCTTGTTCGCATGCCAGCGGCCTTCGGCATCTTCCAGGCCCTCATGCCCATCATCGGCTGGTTTCTGGGAAAGAGCGTGCATCAATTCATAGAACAGTGGGACCACTGGGTTGCCTGTGCCCTGCTTGTCATTGTGGGCGCAAAGCTTCTCCACGAAACCTTGAGCGGCGAGGACGAGGACGCAAAGCCAGTGGATCCCACAAGGGGCTGGACCATAGTCGTTTTGGCCATAGCCACCAGCATTGACGCCTTGGCAGTGGGCTTTTCCTTTGCCCTGCTTGCCAAACCCATACTCTTTCCTGCCATTATCATAGGCCTTGTTTGCGCAGCCATAAGTCTTGCCGGCATGCTGGCCGGCTCCTGCATCGGCCGTATAGAAGCCTTGCGCAAATGGAGCGGCGTTGCAGGCTCCTTCGCCCTCTTTGCCATAGGCATACTCATCCTGCACGACCACGGCGTCTTCTAGCCGTCACGCTTTTTTCCAGTCCTTAGTTCTCGAGCCAGTTTGCCCAAAACAAAAAGGCGCCTCCGGCATTTCGGAGACGTCTTTTTTTGTTTTTGCGCCTTTTGCAAAGGGCTTCAGGCCTTTTCCTCGGCCTCGGCCAACCAGCCGCTCAAGGCGTCTATGATCTTTCTTGCCTGGTCCGGGCTCGAAATGGTGAACTTGGACTGGGCGCGGTAGACGCCGCCCGATTTCTTGTAGCGGCGCAGGGTGTACTTGTCCGGGCCATAGTCGCCGCGATCCTGACGCCACTCCTGATAACGGAAGAGTATGGTTGTCCAGGCGCCGCGCGAGAGGACAACCTTGTCCAGCTCCTTTATGACAACGGTTCCGTTGTCGTCCTCGAACTGAACAGTGAGTTCGTCTATATTTTCGTTCAAAGAAAAATCCCCTGTTGCTAGATGGTTGAGGCCTTCCCACGTAATGAACCAACATGGAAAAAGCCCATGCATCGGCATGAAGGCTAGCACGAAGGAGCCAAAAAGCACAAGATCGGGAACTGTTCTCTGGCGGAAGTCTGCTTTGCAGCCCGCTTTGCGGCGCTCTACCCGGCCTTGTAGACCTCGTTCACGCAGGCAAGGGCGTTCAGGGTGCGGGGAAAGCCTATGTAGGGCAGCATCTGGGCCAGGGCGTCGATGAGATTTTCCTTCGAGTTGCCCATATTGGCATTGCCCTGAGCGTGGGCCTTTACCTGGGGATCGCAGCCGCCAAGGCTTGCAATGCAGGAAAAGGTCAAAAGCTCGCGCAGTTTGAGATCCAGGGACTTGCGGGTATAGGTGTCGCCAAAGCACCAGGCAGAAAGGTAGTTCACCACAATATCTCTCTGATCTGGTGCAGCGTTTGCGTGCATGACATCTATGCCCTGGCCGAAGATGCCTTTCTGGGCTGCAAGGCCATCCGCAAAGCGGCTCTCTTCTGTCACAGTGCCTGCGCTCTCGAGGGGGAGGGTCACGCCACTGGCCTCAAGGGCGCGGTTGAAGTGGCGCAGGGCCTGGGCTGTCTTCAAAAAGCCGGCGTACGGGGCGCACTGGTAGATGGCCTCGCGCATGACAAGGGGGGCAATGTTCTGACGAAGGGCTGAAAGGACAAGGTCCTCCATGCCCTCCAGGGTCTGGCTGGCAGTCCAGGAGCACAGGAGGACAAGAACGCGCTGCTCGTCCGTAAGACTTCCGTGGTCCATGATTTCGCCATAGACCAGATTGTCGTGCATGGCACAAAATTCCGGGTCCGTGGCCCTCAGATCGTCAAGGAAGGTTTTGGCAAACCTTTGCCTGTTTTCCTTTGCAGCATCACTTCTCATTGGACAAACCTCCTGCAGCTTCTTTCCCCTGGCCTTGTGCGAAAAGATGGAAAAAGGGTGTCCAGAGCAGACTGCCTCCTGTTACTCAGGAAATGCCAGTGCCCAAAAAACCGGACCTGAAAGTCTTTTGGGGAAAGCAAGAGTATCGACCTTCGGACAAGGCACTGGCAGGTCTGCCACATGAACACCCAAAGCCTGTTTCTACAGAAGATTGCCTTGCGAGACCAGACCACATTCGAGCCATTTTCTTGCCTGAAACTTTCAGCCCCGCAAGACCCTTTGCGCAAATAAAAGCGACAAGGGGCCTGCGGGGCCGATTATATAAAGAAGGGCTCTCCCCCTGTTTGGGAAGGTGCTTTTTTGCAGGGTCTAACGGGAATTTTCCCCTCGCACAAGGGCGCGCATCTTTTCGCGCAGCTCCCAGGGAACAAAGCGCAGGGCGCTGCTGTCCCTTTGCACTGCGATGGTGCACAGCTCCTCTGTCTTGAGGGCCTCGGGCACAAAGGCCAGGGCCATGCCATTGCTTTCTACTGCCATGCGGCAAAATTCCGGCGTTCTCCTGTCTTCCAAAAGCCACTCAAGGGCCTCGCCGTTGCCCTTGAGGGCTGTTGCGCAAATCTCGTCGTTCTTGCAGCGCAAGGGCACCTCGCGCAGGGCAAGGCCGTTGTTTTTCACTGCCTCAAGGCAGATTTCATGATCGCACAATGTTTCCGGCACCCAGGCAAGAGCCATGCCGTCGGCCTTCACGGCCATGAGGCACATCTCCCTGTCGCGCATGCCAAGGGGCACGTCGGAAAGCTCCCAGCCCTGATGCTCGACCCCTGCCATGCACAGCTTTCTGGTACGGTAGGCAAAGGGCACGTCGGCCAGGGATATGAGTCCCCGCTCAAGCGCAGACCCGTACATATCCTCGGTGCGCATGTCCTGGGGGATACTCTGCAGGGAAAGCCAGTTGTTTTCCAGTCCGATGAGAAACCATTCTCTGATGTCCATGGCAGACCTCCTGTATGCTGCCCTTGATGTCGCCATCCGCCGGTCCCGAAAACCGGGACATTTTGCGCAGGACTCTCCCTCCTGCGCACCCGTTCTTTTCCCTTTGAGTATGCCCGACAGAAGCTATCCTGACAAGAAGGGGACTACCTGTGACAAATCCTTCCTTGCCCTTCATGAATGCCTCCACCAGCTACTCCAAAGCCGGGAGCGGCCAGTATTGCGCATTTTCCGGCCGGCCTTTTGCACACGCTTGCGCCTCTCGGAAGGATCGTTTAGTCTAACTGTTCGGTTTTCGGCAGGCCTGGGGCACAGCAGCTTGTGATCCCACCCCTTCATGGCTAAGCCCAAAACCGCTACTGGAAATTGTCCCGGCCTGAACGCCGGACTGCATACGGGATTTCTAATTCCTTTTTCGGAGCGTTTTGGATGTTTGGAATAGGCAGCACCGAATTTCTCGTCATCATCCTGGTCGCCCTGCTTGTGCTTGGACCACGGAACCTCGCCAAGGCTTCCAGAACAGTTGGCAAGTACATGGGAGAATTCAGGCGAATCTCCACCGATTTCCAGCGCACCCTGAACGCCGAAGTGGCTGACGAGGAGCGCGAGGAAAACCGCGAGGCCATACGCAAGAAGGTGGCAAAGGCCAAGGCCGCACGGGCAAGGAAGCTCAAGGCCGAAAAGGAAGCCCAGGCAGCACAGACGCAAAACGCAAGTACTGCCCAGGAAAGCCAGGCTGAAGGTGCGGCTCAGGCCCGGACTCAGACTGGCGCCAAGGCAACTGTCCAGGCCGAGAAGCCGGCAGAGCAAAAGAGCGTGGAGCAGGCAAGCCTCCACGCAGCGGCGGATGAAAACATGGTGCAGCCTCCTGCGGGAAGCCCCCTTGAGGCCATGCTCAAAAAGACTGCCCAGGAGGCGGCAGACGATGTGCCCTCCACTGTGGGCAAGGCCCAGACTGGAGGTCAGGCATGAGCACGCAGGAACAGGAAAAGATTGTTGCGCGTACAGCCGAGGGAGAGGAAACTTTCAGGGACGCATCCCCCACACCTTCTCCCGCAGACGATACCGCAAGCGCTCCCGAAGGGAACGATCCCAAAGTATCCGAGAAAAAGGACGCTGCCAGGGCATCGTCTGGTGATTCCCCTGAAGACGTGTCCTGGGAGGACTTTGCAGCCATGGCCAAAGAGGCTGACGACAAGGCTCAAAGCCCGGTTCCGGCCACGGCTTCTGCCGGTGGCGACGGTGGCTCCCTGCCCCCGAAGACCACGGACATGAAGGACGACGATGTTCCGGCCCTGCCAGAAGAGGACGATGAAGAGGGCGCAGAAGAGGAAGGCGAAGGCGGACGCATGTCCCTCATGGACCATCTGCGCGAACTGCGCCAGCGCATCCTCTACTCCCTTGTGGCCGCCTTTGTGGCCTTCCTTGTGTGCTGGTACTTTGTGGAACCGGTCTTCAACTTCCTCACAAGACCCCTTCTGGACGTTCTTCCGGAAGGCAGTACGGCAATGTACACAACGCTTCCCGAAGCGTTCTTCACCCGCATGTACATAGCCTTCATCCTGGGCCTTTTTGTGGCGAGCCCTGCCATCTTCTACCAGATCTGGGCCTTTATCTCGCCTGGCCTCTACGAAGAGGAAAAGCACTTTATCATGCCTGTGGCCTTTATTTCGGCCATATTCTTCATCCTGGGCGGCGTTTTCTGCTACTACATTGTCTTCCACTACGCCTTCCAGTTCTTCATGAGCTTTGTCACTGCCGAAATACAGGCAATGCCAAAGATAAGCGACTATCTCGACTTTGTGCTGAAGCTCATCCTGGCCTTCGGCTTCATCTTCGAGATGCCCATCTTCGCCTTCTTCCTCTCGCGCATGGGCATTGTCACCGCAGCCAAGATGCGCAGGGCAAGACGCTACGCTGTTCTCATCATCTTCATTGTGGCAGCCATTCTCACTCCCCCGGACGTTGTCTCTCAGCTCCTCATGGCTGTCCCCATGCTTATCCTCTATGAGATAAGCATCCTTGTGGCGGCTCTCTTCGGCAAGAAGGAAGCACCCAAGCCCGAGGAAGAGGATGAGGACGACTACGAGGAAGACGAATACGAAGACGAGGATGCCGACGACTACGACGAGGACGATGTGAACGAAACTGCCCGCGACAAGGGCAAGGCCCAGGCAGCAGCAACTATTGCCGCAAATACAGCCCAGGAAAAGGACAAGTCTGACACAAAGCCGTCCGACAAGAGCCTTGCCAAAGCCAGTGAGGGGGATGCCTGATGGAAAAAAGATGCGCCACAGCCGAGCGCTGCAGCAAGGAGACGAAGATAGAGGTCAGTCTCTGCCTTGACGGCGAGGGCCGCATCGACGTTGCCACAGGCTTCGGCATGCTCGATCACATGCTCACCCTCACCTTCTTCTGGGCAGGCATGGATCTCACCCTGCGCTGCAAGGGCGACCTTGAGGTAGACGCACACCACACTGTGGAAGACTGCGCCCTGGTCATTGGCGAGGCCATGCAAAAGGCCCTGGGGGACAGGGCCGGCATAGCCCGGGTGGGCTATGGCAGGGTGCCCATGGACGAGGCCCTGGCAGAGGTCACGGTGGACATTTCCGGACGCCCCTACACCGTCTGGCTCGGGGACGATATCCTGCCCCCTGTCATGGCAGGCGAGGAAAGGGACGTGTGGCGGGAATGGTACAAGACACTTGCGAACACTGTGCGCATGAACCTGCATGTGTCCTTCCTCTACGGCAAAAACGGCCACCACCTGCTTGAAAGCGCTGCCAAGGGCCTGGGGCTTGCCTTGAGTCCGGCGGTGGCAAAAAGCGGCACAGCCATACGCAGTACCAAGGGCAATCTCGACTAGTTTTTTTTGAGGGGCCCCTGAGGCCCCTCTTTTTTCGCATTTGCCAGGAGAGGAAGATGGACGTATTGAGAAAGACTCTTCTCGACATCAACAGGGCTGCCCTTGCGGCAGTGGCCCCGGACGGCGCAGTCCTGCGCCATCTTTTCCGGGACGGCAAAAGGCTTGCCCTGATGAGGGGAAGCGAGCCCGACATGGTCCTTGATCTTTCCTCCTATCGCCGCATCGTGGTTCTCGGAGCCGGCAAGGGCGCAGCCCCCATGGCCCAGGCTCTGGAAAATCTCCTCGGCGACCATATTGACGAGGGCCTTGTTATCGTAAAATACGGACACGGCCTTCCGAAGGAAGACATACAACGCATAGACATTGTGGAGGCCGCCCACCCGGTCCCGGACGAGGCAGGGCAACGTGCCGCAACAAGCCTAGTGGAAAGGGCTGCGACACTTGCAAAGGGAGACCTCGCCTTTCTCCTCTTCACGGGGGGCGCCTCCGCTCTCACACCGGCTCTTCAACCGGACATTAGCCTTGCCGATCTGCAAAGGCTCACAAGCGCCCTGCTTGCCTGCGGGGCGACCATCCACGAGATAAACACCCTGCGCAAACACCTCTCGCGCCTTTCAGGCGGAGAACTTGCAAGGGCTGTCTTTCCCGCCAGGGGCATAGGGCTCATTGTCTCGGACGTTGTGGGCGACAACCTCGATGTCATAGCCTCAGGGCCCACTGTTCCGGATTCCAGCACCTTTGCCGACTGCAAGATCATCGTTGAAAAATACGGCCTTGCCCAAGACCTTCCAAGGGCAATAGCGCGGCACCTCGACATGGGCCTTCAGGGGAGCATACACGAGACTCCCAAGGCAGGCGACAAGCTCTTTTCCGACATGCACAACGTTCTTGTGGCCACCTTGAGGCAGGCCCTTGAGGCAGCAGGCAAAAGGGCTTGCGAGCTTGGCTTTGCGCACCAGATACTTACGGACACTCTCACAGGCGAGGCCAGGGACGCTGCAAGCCTGCTTGTCTGCAAGGCCCGCGAGATTCAAAAAACACTTGCTCCCGATGCAAGGCCAGTCTGTCTTTTAGCAGGCGGCGAGACCACAGTCACCATCAGGGGCAGGGGTCTTGGCGGCCGCAATCAGGAAATGGCGCTTGCGGCAGGCCTTGAGCTCGCAAGCGACGAGGGTATCTACGCTCTTTTTGCCGGCACGGACGGAACAGATGGGCCCACGGACGCCGCAGGCGGTTTTGCCATGGCTGGCGAGGCAGGCACCTGGCCTCAAATGGGTGTGGATGGGGCAGCCTTTTTGCGGGAAAACGACAGCTACCACTGCCTTGAAAAGACCGGCAACCTCTACAAGAGCGGTCCTACGCGCACAAACGTCATGGACGCTGCCATCATCCTGGTCTACCCCAAGAGGGGCTAGAGTCCCGGAGAAATCAGCGGCGATCCTTGAAAAAGTCCCGCAAAAGAGAAGCGCATTCTTCGCCCAGAACACCGCCCATGTGCCAGACGCGGTGGTTTTGAAAGGGCATGTCCAAAAGATCCGTGGCAGAGCCCACAGCACCGGCAAGACTGTCCAGGGCCCCGTAGACAAGGCCGTCCAGCCTTGCGTGCACAATGGCCTGGGCGCACATGGCGCAGGGCTCTAACGTGACCACCATGGTGCAGTCCATGAGGCGATAGTTGCCAAGGCGTTTTCCTGCAGCGCGCAGGGCCATGATTTCCGCGTGTGCCGTGGGATCCTGGCTTTTGCAGGGGCAGTTTGCGCCCTCGCCCACGATTTCGCCGTTTCCAGTCACAACAAGGGCGCCCACGGGGACTTCGCCCTCTTCTCCTGCCTCGCGGGCAAGGCAAAGGGCACGTTCCATGAGAGCCTCCCAGGAAAAGCCCATTGGGGCACGCGGCACAGGGCCAGCCACGGGCATGGCCCTGAAAGCCGACGCCATGCCTTTTTCTAGAAGGTGTAGCGACACAGTGTGCTCACCACCTCGTCCGGGGTGTTGCAGTAGATGAGGAGCCTGTCTATCTCCTCGCGGTCAATGAACTTGCCATCCACCATGGTGGTCTTGAGCCAATCCACAAGGCCTCCCCAGAACTGCTGGTTGTAGAGGATGATGGGGAAGGGCTTTATGCGCTTTGTCTGCGCAAGGACAAAGGCTTCGGAGAGCTCGTCCACTGTGCCCATGCCGCCAGGCATGACCACATAGGCCTTTGCGTACTTTACAAACATGAGCTTGCGCACGAAGAAATAGCGGAACTTGCAGGATATGCGCACATACTCGTTGCTGTGCTGCTCCTTGGGAAGCTCGATGCTCAGTCCAATGGAAGGGCCATTGCCTTCCACTGCACCCTTGTTGCCTGCCTCCATGATACCTGGGCCGCCGCCAGTGATAATGCCAAAGCCCTCTTCAGCCAGGCGCCTTGCCACTTCCACAGTGTCCCTGTACTCCTTGCGGTCCGGGGTGACGCGTGCAGAGCCGAAGATGGAGATGCAGTTTGCCGAAACACTGTTCAGGGTGTCGAGGGCTGTGACGGTTTCCGCCATGATGCGCAAAGTGCGCCAGGATTCGGTTGTCACATTGGTCAGATCGTCAATGATGTTCTGGGAAACTTCCGGCATGGGTTCCTCCACGACTAAAAGTTGACGGCAAAAAAGTGCTTGAGCGAGCCCCGATCCTCCTGTATTCCCTTTTGCCTCTTTGCCTGACCTGCGTCAAGCAAGCCGTCTTTTTTCCCTCTTTTTCTCTGGCAAAAGGCACACGCATACTGCGAGGAACAAAAGGTACTTTTTTCGAACGCCTTGTATATCCTCCCTTGTACCAGCATTTCAGACAATCTGCCGTACGCATGCAGGCCCTTGTTGTCCTGTTTTTTTTGCAAACAAAAAAGGGCCCACGAGTCATTTCCAGCCCATGTGCAGGCTTTGGCTTCCCAAATTTGAGACCAATGCATGCACAGGCTGCATCTTGCTTTTTCGCCCTTCCTTGGTAGTCTTTGCCGAAGGCTTGCGCCAAAATGTCCCGGGGGCGCCCCCACCAACCCGCCATCCAGCAAGGACTGCCCCCTGCAGCTCCTTGAAGGAGACCATATGCGCGTACAATTTCTTGGTGCCGCACAGACCGTCACCGGCTCGTGCTTTGTCATCGAGGCCTGCGGTCGCCGCTTTTGCGTAGACTGCGGCATGCATCAGGGCAACAAGGCCATCGAGGCCCGCAACAGGGATGCATCCGTCTATGACCCTGCCAACATCGACTTCGTACTTTTGACCCACGCCCACATCGACCACTCGGGCCTTTTGCCCATGCTGGTCAAGGAAGGCTTCAAGGGGGACATCTACTGCACCCCTGCCACGGGCGAGCTCATTTCCCTCATGCTCGAAGACAGTGCCCACATCCAGGAGATGGAGGCGCTTTTCGAACTCAAGAAATATACCCGCAGGGGCCTCAAAAATCCCCCGCAGGCCCTCTACACCACAGAGGACGCGCAAAAGACAGCCCAGCTTGTGCAGACCGTGAGCCTTGGCGAAGAACTGCGCCCAGCACCTGGAATCAGGGTCAAATTCTACGAGGCAGGCCACATCCTTGGCTCTTCCTCCCTGCGCCTTGAGGTGGACGAGGACGACAAGACAACCTCCATCATCTTCTCCGGCGACATAGGAAGACCCCAGGCCCTCATCGTGCGCGATCCCGAGACCCCGCCCCAGGCGGACTACGTCTTCATGGAATCCACCTACGGCGATCGCAACCACAAGAGCGCCGAAAACTCCCTGGAGGAACTGACCAAGGCCATTGAATACAGCTACTCCCGCGGAGAAAAGGTCATCATCCCGGCCTTTGCCGTGGAGCGCACCCAGGAGATGCTCTACTGCCTGCACGAGCTGAACAGGCAGGGCAAGCTCCCCTCGGATATGGCCATCTTTGTGGACTCGCCCCTGGCAATCCGCGCAACCGAGGTCTTCCGCCACCACAGGGAGCTTCTGGACGAGGACGCACAGGCACTCTTGAGCCGCGGCGAGGATCCCTTCGAGCTGCCCAATCTGCACTACACGCTCTCCCGCGAGGAAAGCGAGGCCATCAATGCCTACGACAAGCCAGCCATCATCATCTCTGCCTCCGGTATGTGCAACGCAGGCCGCATAAAGCACCACCTGAAACACAATATCTGGCGCCCGGGTGCCAGCATTGTCTTCGTGGGCTACCAGGCAGTGGGCACCCCGGGTCGCTCCCTGGTCGACGGCGCAAAGAAGCTCACCCTCTTTGGCGAAGACATGGAAGTCAAGGCCAAACTCTATTTCATCAACAGCTTTTCCGCCCACGCGGGCCAGTCCCAGCTTCTGGACTGGCTCTCCCCCCTGGCAAGCGGCAAGCCGCAGGTTGTGCTGGTCCACGGGGAACTCAAGGCGCAAAACATCCTTGCAGGCCTTATCAAGGAACGCTTCGGGCTTGAGCCCCTCATCCCCGGACACCTTGAAGAGCTCACCCTGCAGGGCCGCAACGTGGAAGACATCCAGCTCAACATCAGCAAGGGCTACCCCAAGGTCAACTGGGATTTCCTTACTTCCGAGCTGGAACGCAAGTGGGCCATGTTCAAGTCCAGGCTTGAGGACATTGACAACAGGCCCTGGGAAGAACAGACAACCCTGCAGGAGGCCATGGCCAAGATGGACTACGCCATGACCAGACTGCTCTCGAAACTCTGATGCGCATTATATCCGGTACATTGGGTTCGCGGCGCCTTGCCACAGTGGAGGGCGAAGGCTATAGGCCAGCCATGGGCAAGGTCCCTCTTCTCGATTTTGAGCCACCGCCTGCACTGGCAGGGACTTCGTGTTCTCGATCTCTTTGCGGGCTCTGGCTCTCTGGCCTTCGAGGCCATCAGCCGCGGGGCAGCCACTGCCCACCTTGTGGAGCTGGACAACAGGGCCTGCCGCTGCATTCGCACCAATATCAAAAACCTCGGCCTTGAGGGCAGGGCCTTCCTCGTGCAGGAAAGCGCACCCATGCTGCTGCGCAGGGTCAAGGGCGCTGACCGCAGTGTGGCCGGTCCCTTTGATCTGGTCTTTCTGGACCCGCCCTACAGAAAGAACTTCACCCAAAACTGCCTGGACGCCCTTGTCCAGTGCGGCTGGCTTGCCCCTGGCGCCTTTGTGAGTGTGGAAGTGGAGGAAGGCTTGACCCTGAACCTCCCAGATCCCCTCTCAGTGGTTACCCAGCGGGAATTCGGCCAGACCACCACACTCATAGCCCGCATGCCGGGCAACGACTAATCACCCAAAGGCCCCAAGGGGCCTTTTCCTTGTCCAAAAAAAGTCTCGGAGTCGCCCATGCGCACTGCCCTCTATCCCGGCACCTTTGATCCCGTCACCAACGGCCATATCAGTCTTATTCGGCGTGGCTGCCTGATCTTCGATCGGGTCATTGTCGCAGTGGCGGACAGGACGCCGAAGCCGCCGCTCTTCAGTCAGGAAGAAAGGGTGGCACTCATGCGCGAGGCATTGAAGGACGTGCCCAACGTGGAAGTGGTCCCCTTCACGGGCCTGACCGTGAACTACGCTGCAGAGCGCGGCTGCGACGCCATATTGCGCGGCATGCGGGCCGTGTCCGACTTCGAGGCCGAATTCCAGCTGGCGCTCATGAACCGCCGCCTCAATCGCTCTGTGGAGACGGTCTTCCTCATCACAGACTACCGCTGGCTTTTCATAAGCTCGACTATTGTGAAGGGAGCAGCAAGCCACGGGGCCAACATACACGGCCTTGTGCCGGACAATGTGGAAGAACGCCTAATCAAGGTGTTCAAAAGCGGGCGTGGGCTTGCAGGCACACCCTGTCTTGCGCCCGAGGCCCGGGGCTTTGCGGCAGATGGCCCCATTGCGCCCGAATTTTGCGAAGAAACGGACTTTTGCAGGGCAACGGGCGAGGACTATGAGCAGCAAACAGGCCCGTCCTCCCGCATAGCCATCTATCCCGGCACCTTTGATCCCATAACCAACGGCCATTTGAGTATCCTGCGCAGGGCGCTCAAGGTCTTCGACAAGGTCATAGTGGCAGTGGCGGAAAATGCGGGAAAACCCCCCCTCTTCTCCCTTGAGGAGCGCGTGCGCTTTGTCAAGGAAGCAGTGAGGGACAAGAGCTCCCGTATTGAGGTTAGGCCCTACAACAACCTCACGGTGGAATTTGCCAGGGAGTACGGGGCCTGTGCCATATTGCGCGGCCTGCGCGCCACAGGGGATTTCGAGTACGAGTTCCAGCTGGCCCTCATGAACCGGCGCCTTCGCCGCAACATACAGACAGTCTTCTTCATGACGGACTACCGCTGGCTCTACGTAAGTTCCAGCATCATCAAGGCTGCAGTCAGCCACGGCGGATCCATTGAGGGTCTTGTGCCGGACCTTGTGCACGACACCATGGTGGCTCTCTACCAGAAGGGTCGCTTGCACCACAGCACGCCCTGTCTCGGAGCCCCCCTGAAGGGCTATGCCAAGAACACTCCAGACGATGTTTTGGTGGACAAAAAGACAGGGGAGCAGGGATGAACGAAGGATACGAAAAAAGACGCGTCCTCTGCCTTGCCGGCCCCACGGGTGCAGGCAAGACTGCCCTTGCCATACGTCTTGCCAATACTCTTGGCTGCGAAATCGTCAACGCGGACTCGCGCCAGGTGTACGAGGATTTTCCCATCATCACTGCCCAGCCGGATGCCACGGAAAAGGCGCAGGCTCCCCACTACCTCTACGGCTTTCTTGCGACAGTGAGGGCCATTGACGTGCAGGCCTGGATGGATATGGCCCTGCAAAAGGTGGACGAGATTTTGGAAAGGGGCCGCATACCGCTTCTTGTGGGCGGAACAGGCATGTATTTCGAGCGGCTCTTGCACGGGATTGCGGACATTCCGGCAGTAGACCAGAGCATTCACAGGGAACTCGAAGCCATGGTGGAGAAAAAGGGCTCCCCTGCCCTGCACGCCATGCTTGAAGAAAAGGATCCCGTGCTTTTTGCCCGCCTGCACCCCAACGACAGGCAGCGCATAGTGCGCGGCCTTGAGGTGGCCATGGGCACGGGGCATCCGCTCAGCTGGTGGCAGCAAAATGCCCACAAGTCCCCTTCCTGTGAGGGGCCATTGCTTGTTGTGAACACAAGGCTTTCTGAGCTTGAGCCAAGGCTTGCTGCCCGTATGGACAAGATGCTTGCCATGGGGGCCCTTGACGAGGCAAGGAAGGCCTATGCCCTTTGCCAGGATGCAAAGGCCCCTGGCTGGAGCGGCATAGGCTGCAGGGAGCTTTATGCCCACCTTTGCGGAAGCCTGAATCTTTCCGAGGCAAGGGATTTGTGGCTCAAAAACACCAGGGCCTATGCCAAGAGGCAGATCACCTGGTTTCGCGGAAGGCATGAAGCCATCTGGCTTGGGGCAGACGACCTTGAGGCAGCCCTGCGCGCCTGGGACAATTTTTGCACACGATAATGTACGAAGAGAAGGAGAACAAGGGCATGAGCCAGGATGTACGGCCCTGCACAAGGCTTGCGAACACTTTCCCGAACTATCACAGGGACTATTGCGAGAGATACCCTGAAAAGATGCGCGAACTTTTCCAAAGGCAGAGCCCGGGAGCCATGATGCTTTCCTGCTGCGATTCGCGCACGGACCCTGCCCTGCTCTTTTCCTGCCACCCGGGCGATCTTTTCGTGCACAGGGCCATAGCAGCCCTTGTCCCGCCCCTGGACTCTCCCGTAGGCGCCTGCATCCGCGCTGCTACAAACTATGCCGTGGAATCCTTGAAGGTGCGCGACCTCATTGTCCTTGGACACACAGCCTGCGGCGGCATCTCTGGCCTTGTAAAGGGTGTTGCCGACACGCCCCTGGAAGACTGGATACGGGTTGCGGAACCAGTGCTTGCCAGCGCAAGGGAGCTGCACCCAAATGCCACAGAAGAGGAGCTTGCAAGAGAGTGCGAGCGCCTTGCTCCTGTCTTTTCCCTGAAGAATCTCGAGGCCTATCCCTGGGTTGCCAGGGGGCTCGGGGAAGGCAGGCTCACCATTCACGCCTGGCTCTATTCCCTGCGCGAAGGCGAGCTTTTCGAATACGATTTGGCAAAAGAGGAGTACAGACCCATTCCCTAGCCCTGGAGGGATCTGGATGTTCGGACACAGTGTCAGCCGTTCAGGGTGCGGATAACAAGGGTCACCATGAGAAGACCAAGGCTTACTGTGAGGAAGATGCGCACAGCCCTTGCCCCCAGGCGCACTGCTGTCCTGCTGCCAAGCCAGTTGCCCACAATGCTTGCCACCACCATGGGAAGGGCTACGGCCCAGACTATCTGTCCGCTCCACAAGAAGATGCAAAGTGCCCCCACGTTGGAGGCAAGATTCAGCACCTTCACGGAAGCGGACGCCTGCACAAGCCCAAGGCCCACAATCCAGTGGAAGGCCAGGATGAGGAAGCTCCCGGTGCCTGGACCGAAAAAGCCGTCGTAGGTACCTATGGCAAGGCAGACCAGGGGCACCAGGATGTGGGAGCCCCGGCTCACGTTTGCATCCTTTCGCTCCTTCTTGGGCACGATTGTACAGACCATGGCTACGGGCAGGAGCACTATGAGGATGGTGCCCAAAAGCTTCTCGTCGAGATAGAGGGCGAGGTTCGAGCCAATGCCGGAGCCAATGAGGGAAAAGGGCAGGCCCATCAGGGCAACGCGCCAGAGCACAAGATGGCTGTTGGCAAAGCTTATGAGCGCTACTGCCGTTCCCATGGACGACTGCATCTTGTTGGTGCCAAGGGCCATATGCGGGGGAAGGCCCGCCAGAAGCAGGGCGGGCAGGGTGATGAGCCCTCCGCCGCCGGCTATGCTGTCTATGAAGCCGGCAACAAGGGCCGCAAGCGAGCAAAAAAGAACTGTTCCCAGAGTTGCGGTAAACATAGGATCTCCTCCAGGCAAAAGCTTGTGACCTCTTTTGGGCTCCCTGACAAGCACTTTCTTCCTTTAAGGTGCAGGGCAGGCGGCCCCGGGCCCAGGGGTGCACATGCTCTGGCAGCCAAGAAGTTTTGTCTGCCGTTTTCGTACTTTGACCGCATTGTCCCTGATATGCTGGCAAAAGTGCAGACAAATAACAAAGCAAGACAATACACTTTCAGGGAAATGAATGAGCCCGTTTTTTGGCGGGCCTTGTGCGAAGCGTATTTTTGCAGTAGTTTTGCCTTCCCGTGTGCACGCTTCCCCGGCCTTGGCCAGAATTTGCGTTTTTTTGCACAAGGGAGCAAATTCCCCTGTAAACAGTGAGATACAAGGTACTTGGATGGTAAAAGGAATGGAGCTGTCTTTCCGGCCTGCCTTGACCTCTAGGCACTTCTTGTCTACTGTGAGAAGAGGAGTATGCGACCGCCCTGTGAGGGTGGTGGACCGGTGTGCGGTCCGTCGTATGGGATGTTTAGCATACAAAGGATGTTCTTATGAGGAATGGTAAGGCACTGCTTACGCAGACTCTCAAGGCTGCAGCGTGTACCTTCTGTCTGTTCGCCTGGTGTACGGGCGCTGCGATTGCAGCTGAACTCGAGGAAACAGACAGCGGCGCACCCTCAGCTCTGGTCATGTTTCCCGTCACAGGAGATGGAAAGGCTATCGTCGGCAGCATGAAACCTGCCGTGTTCAACCATCTCGTCCACGAAAAGGCAGTCGAAGACTGCACAACCTGTCACCACACCGGCGATCCGCAGTCCTGTTCGGACTGCCACACGCTCACCGGCAGCCCCGAGGGCAAGGGCATCACGCTTGAACGCGCCATGCATGCCACGAACATCGCTCCCAAGGCCAACGGCAAGACGCCCGTCAGCTGTGTCAGCTGCCACGAGCAGTACTACAAGAGCAAGGCCGAGTGCGCCGGATGCCACAGCATCGTGACGCCCAAGAAGGACGACAAGTGGTGCGCAGTGTGCCACTACGCTGAAGTGACACCCGAACAGCTCGCAAAGGGTACCTCCGGCGCCATGAGCGAGGAAGAGAATCTGGAAATCGCCACCAAGGTCGTGACCGACAAGAAGGCCAACGAGAAGGTAGGCTACTTTGCTCCCACCAAGGTCACCATTGACGCCCTGGCCGACGAGTACAAGCCCCATCTGTTCGCCCACCGCCGCCATGTCGCCAGCCTCGTCGAAGGCATCAAGGACGACAAGCTTGCAGACGCCTTCCACTATCAGCCCGAAGTTATCTGCGCTACCTGCCATCATTACAGCCCGCTCTCCATGCAGCCTCCGAAGTGCGGCAGCTGCCATTCAAAGACCA
>ENA-ORSJ01001801-ORSJ01001801.1-human-gut-metagenome-genome-assembly--contig:-NODE-1801-length-16198-cov-3.990708_pt1 | contig 16198 bp, 16 predicted proteins | sample MGYA00242191_ERZ509158 | MGnify/ENA primary metagenome ERZ509158 (study PRJEB26280, sample SAMEA2338623) | human gut metagenome | biome: human gut; feature: human-associated habitat; material: faeces...
TTCACACGGTTAGCCCCGGTCTTAGGTTCCGTGGCCGCGCTCACCGTCATAGCCCCTGTCAAGGTAGCCAACATAATCAATGTCTTTAAGTTCATATATCAATTTTGTTTATTAAAAGTTTCCAATTCCATAGAGGCAAGCTCCCAAAGGCTCATGGCGTTCTCCAACTTTTTCTGAAGCTCCGCATGCCTCGTATATAATTCATTGTCAGTCTCTCCCGCCGACAGCCTGTCCTCTATTTCTTTGATTTCAGCCTCGATGCTGGAGATGTCGGCCTCCGCGTCCTTCACTTTTTTCTCCGCCTTGCGAACAAGTTTCTCGTATTCCTTCTTCTCGGCATAAGTCATACGCGCCGTTTCTTTTGCCGAAGGAGCAGCCTCCTTTTTTACGACCGGCTCAGGCTGGGAATTATTCCCGGAAGAAGAGCGGGGCGCAGAATTGGCCGCCTCCAATTCACGGAGCGACTCCATATTCTTCGCTTGCAGAAAATCGTAGATTCCTCCAAGATGCTCTTTCACCTTACCGCCACCGAACTCATACACTTTCTCAACGAGTCCGTCGAGGAAATCGCGGTCGTGGGAAACGATTATCGCCGTGCCGTTGAAGTCTTTGATAGCCTGTTTAAGCACATCCTTCGACTTCATGTCCAAGTGGTTTGTAGGCTCGTCGAGTATCAGCAGGTTCACAGGCTCAAGCAACAGGCGTATCATCGCAAGCCTCGTGCGCTCGCCGCCCGACAGCACCGCCACCTTCTTGTCGGAAGCCTCGCCGCCGAACATAAACGCCCCGAGAATGTCGCGAATCTTCGTGCGTATGTCGCCCACCGCAACACGGTCGATGGTGTCGAACACGGTCAGGCTGCCGTCGAGCAGCGAAGCCTGATTCTGCGCGAAATAACCGATTTTCACGTTATGCCCGATTTTCAAAGTACCGGTATAAGGAATCTCCCCCATTATACATTTCACCAATGTGGATTTTCCCTCGCCGTTCTTCCCGACAAAAGCCACTTTCTCGCCGCGTTTTATGGTCAGGTCCACATGGTCGAACACCTGATGGCTGCCGTAGGCCTTGCCCACGTTGTCGCAAATCACCGGATAGTCGCCCGAGCGCGGCGCAGGCGGGAACTTAAGATTGAGCTTTGAATTGTCGACCTCGTCCACCTCTATGCGCTCAATCTTTGCAAGCTGCTTGATGCGGCTCTGCACCTGCACGGCCTTCGTGGCCTTATAACGGAAACGCTCGATGAAATCCTCCGTGTCCTGTATCTGCTTCTGCTGGTTCTGGTAGGCGCGCATCTGCTGCTCCACCCTTTCCTTGCGCAGCTCCACGAATTTGGAATAATTCACCTGATAATCGTATATTTTCCCGCAGGAAATCTCGATTGTGCGGTTGGTCACGTTGTCGATGAACGCGCGGTCGTGCGAGACAAGCACCACCGCGTTGGCCTTCTGCTTCAGGAAATTTTCAAGCCATTGTATGGATTCTATATCCAAATGGTTAGTAGGCTCGTCGAGAAGCAGCAGGTCAGGATGCTTAAGCAATAGCTTCGCAAGCTCGATACGCATGCGCCACCCGCCGCTGAATTCCGAGGTCATCCTGCCGAAATCCTCCCTCACAAAACCGAGTCCAATCAGCGTCTTCTCGATTTCAGCCTCGTAATTGTTGCTTTCTTTCAGGAGTATGTCGTCGTTAAGCTGGGTCATGCGGTCTATTAGCCGCTGATAGTCCTCGCTCTCATAGTCGGTTCTGGAAGAAAGCTCATTATTGACTTTTTCAAGTTTCTCTTTCAGTTCGTCGAGTTCGCCGAACACAGTCTTCACCTCCTCCATCACGGTGCGCTCGTCCGTAAGAAGCATTTGCTGCGGCAAATAGCCTATGGTCAAATCATTAGGCTTAGCCACCACTCCCGATGTTGGCTGCTGCAATCCGGCAATTATTTTCAGCATCGTCGATTTTCCCGCGCCGTTCTTCCCGACAAGGGCAATCTTATCCTTCTTGTTTATCACATAACTTACGTCTTGGAACAATACGGTCGCGCTGAATTCGACTTTCAAATTCTGAATAGAAACCATCTTTTACGGACAATTTTTCATTTCGACCGCCAAAGGTACGAAAAATTCCTTTATCCAGCTTCCGGCACGTTTTAATTTACCATATTTTAAAAGAAAGGCCGCGCCCCAGTATGGGACACGACCTTGTCTTTTAACGACCGAAACGATTAATTACAAATCTATATAACCCCTAATGCCCATTATCTCGTCTGTCCTGTCTTCAATAGTCAGCGAGAACGAAGAATTTATCTTGTTCACCCTCAAATGGTATTCATAGAAATGACCGCCCTCGAAAGTCTTGTCGGGAATCTGCCATTTGTACGTATCGCCTGAAGCGAGCGTGACGGTAACGACACGGTCGGCATTGGCCACTGTCGGCAATGTCCAAACATAATAACCGGCCGATACGCGGTATGCAAACGACATTGCTCCCGATTCTGTAACGGTAGTTTCACCGGTTCTGACGTTGAAATCGGCTTTCAACGGCATATCAGAGATAGTCAAAGCCGCCCCATCCAAATCGTCCGAATTATAGCCATCGCCAGCCTCAAGAAGGATGCGGATGGTGGAGTACATGCGCTGCAGTTCCAAAGCCACCACATCGCTTTCTTTGTTATAAGATTCTGTAGTCATGCCAACCCAAAGCAATTCAGGTGTATCGAAATAATTTTGTGTCAAATCCACCTTGTAGATATTCCCGTCAGTAAGCTCCTGATACGGATAGTATGCGGAGAATTTTATACGCTCCTCCGGGTTAGCCGAATAATAAATTCCGTCGCCTACAGCATCAAACCGCCAACCGGTAGTATTATTATGTATAGCCCGATATTCCTCATTGGAATAACCGTTGAATATATCACCGCTCTCGGTGTAGGCTATGATACCGATGTTCTCGTCATAAGAAGTGTTCCACGCCCCATGTGTGCCGTCTACTTCTTCTATGCCGCCGACACCGCCGGCTGAAAAGCCGCCTCGACACGTCCGTCGGGCAACACTTCCGGCTGGTCATTCAAAATCTCTTCGCTCCCATTGCTGCATCCTGCCAACAAAAGCGCACTGGCTGCAAACGCCATTCCAAAACACTTTTTCATCATTCTGATTTTTTAGATTATTGATAATTATAATATTGATCTTCTTAATACAAATCCACATTCTCTACCTCACCGGTCTTCATATCGGTTATAGAGAAACTGAATCCCGGCTCGAGCGGCAGAAGCAAATTACCACTCAATTCAAGAGGAGTAAGCATATCCCTGCCAAAATCCCGCAGGAACTCCGACACGTCACTTTCGACCGTCTGCGTAAGTCCGTCGGTAAACACGATGTTGAGCGAAAGCGTCTGCTTGCTCCCAATTATTCCCAACAACCGGACATGGGCATCAACGGAATTGCCATCGACCACGAAGTCAGGCACGACTTCCACCGCCGTGCCTGTGACAGTTCCTCCGGCCACGTCGAAAGCGCCCGCCGCCCCTGAAAGAGTGCCATTGACAGAAGCCAGCCGGGCAACATCGCCCTCTGTAATATTGAACCGGAGATACAAATCCCGGGCACGCTGCCCATCGGCATAGTCACTCTAACAGCATCATCAACTACGGCTTCTACGCTGCCTGAATAGGAGTACAGATATTGAGGCAAAGGCTCTATCGTACCATCCTGCAACACATCCACCGACACGACATTATCCGTGAACGACATTCCTGTAGGCTCATTGTACGCAACCAACTTATGCACCCCTGCCGGAAGCAACTCCGGATAATAGAACGGCTCAGCGGAATTGGCATCACAAGTTTTTCCGTCAACAGAAAAAACGTAGGTATCCGGGATAGCGTTTCCTTCCGTCCGTTCAGAGAAATCGGCAGTAACCACCAACGCCCCCTTGTCGGGATGCGGAGTATTGTACAAATCGTCTTTGACACACGAAGCCAGCACCAACGCCGACAGACAGCTGATAACAATATATGCAGTATTCTTCATATCCTCATTTTTTAAAAAGGCCGCCATACCAATGTGACACCGGCATTTATCGGACCCCACCAATTTTTATGCTCATTATTCTGAAAAACACGCACGCCGCCGACTGTCACGTAGTTCTCATAATCGGCGTGCAGGCATCCTACGGCAAGCGAGAAATCGAGCGACAAAGCGTCGTTGAGCCTCAACTGATAGCCGCCGGTGATGCCTCCGCCCATCAGGTCTCCCTGACGGCCAGTCGCCGACAGCTTGTAGTTGAACGAGCCGGCCTTATACATCGCGCCTACATATCCGCGCCGCCATTTACCCAAGTACCAGCGAACTTCCGGGGCAATCTCCCACAGGGCATAACGACGACTCTTGTTGTCCCACGACCACGAAGTCCACGAGCCGTGCACGGCGATTCCCACATTATGGTTGACGCGCCACTCTATTCCCAAATCAGGAGTCAGCGTTGCCCAGCGCAGCAGGTTGGCGCGTACCGCGAAATTATAACCTCCACAATCGCTACAGGTAACCCTGCCCTCCAACGTATTCAACGGTACTTCTGACGTAACATTTTCGGACACATCAGACGGATAGGCCGTCTCCGAGCCGATGACTTCACCCGATGTCGTCGGCTCTTCCATTACTTCAGGAATATCCGGTCCATCATCCGCCTCTTCCGTCTTGTTCTGTCCTAATCCTTCGTTATCGGCCGGAATGGAGAATTTTACTGTAACATAATCTCCGCCATCAGTTTTATTAGTCGTAATAAAACAATCCTCGACAAGACCTTCCCTGCCAATCAATTCCGACTTCACACGGTTAGAACGCACACGTGCCGTTTCCAGCGTGGCAGCATGCCCTTCTACAGACAAAGGGATTTCTCCGGAAAGAATCCTTTCCTTCTGTCCGCTCAAGACGGCAGAAAGACTGTCGAGCACTCCGGCATTGATGTCCCTGTACAGCATATCGCTACCTGCCCTGAAACGGAACAGATAATCCGCGGCATTTGCTCCCGGCAAAAATGCCACAGCCATCAGCAAAACAATTATTACTTTCTTAATCACATTCATATTTAATTCAGTTTTATGTCAAATTCAACCTGCCTGACAAATGAAGCAGACAGCAAGCATCCTACCGTGAGCCAAACACCGGCCACGGCATAAAAACTTTTTTCATATTTACAGCTAAACAGTTGCGGATTAGGACATAATCCGTATATTAACGCGCGAGGCGTTGTATGTGTGTGTTAATCAAATATTCCGGACAAACAAGCGCAACTATGGAAAAAATAACTTTTTCCACACAATTGCCTCTATCTTTCATTTTATTAATTCCAAACATACTGCACAAAGATATGTTTATTTTTAAGCACAAACAACTTATATACATAAAAATATGTACCTTTGTGAATAAAAATTTCCAAAAGATGAAATATTTTTTCATAGCTGCTCTGATTTGCATATCATCAATATCGTGTACTACACATTTCGGCAACCGTAAACTGGCCGACGGATGGTATCACGTGGAAAATATGGAAAACAACATCGTGAAAAACCGCCCGATAGTGAAAGCAAGCGATTTCACAGATATGCAGATTGACTCTATGCGGATTGACGGCTCTTCGCAGACAATTTATACAATCACAGGCAAATGCAATGACTCTGAAAAATTCGCCGAGGCCACGGAAGAGGCCATAGGCAAGCATATAGCTTTTCTTTTCGATGGAAAAATGGTATGCGCCCCGAAAGTGAACGCCCGCATCGACAGCGGAAACTTTATGATAACCTTTCCTGCCGGCACATCGCATTTTGACGCGGTAATGGTACTGGAAGCCCTAAGAAAGCAATCAGAAAAATAAAAACCTTACTTAAACAAATCTGAATGAGTCCCAGTATTGGTCATTAACATAATAAGTTCATCGTCATCCTGTTGCCATAACAATAACCAATCAGGACGTATATGACATTCAAACGTACCCATCTTATCTCCCCTCAAAGGATGCGGACGGTATTTTGCCGGCAATTTGCCTTCATTTACAAGCAACTCCATCACATGCTTCAACTCCTCCATAGGTAAACCTCTTTTATTACAGAGTTTTACATCTTTTTTGAATTGCTTTGTAACCTTTAGCTTATATCTCATTTTCCCAATACATCCCTAAAAAAAGAATCTACACTATCATACTCATAAACATCTCCTTTACGGGCATCATCAAGCGACTGTTCGTAAGCTGTAGGCTTCTGAATATGCCAGCCCATTCTTTTAATCAATGCCTTCAACAAAGACATATCAGCTTTCGGCAATTGCAAAAGCACTGTCTCTGTAGATTCATTATACAAAGTTGCAGAATTTAATACACTATCTTTCATACGATTATAATTTGCATTACACAAAGATAATCAATCCCTTTTTATATTGCAATATCCAACATTGCCCCAAAATTACAAAATTTCCTGCAAGGCATGGCTAAGCTGGTCTGGACAGGACGTAGGCTTGCAGCCGCACCTGATACCTGAAAGTTTCCGGGCCACATCCTCCGCCTTCATTCCTTTGACCAATGCGCATATCCCCTGCAAGTTGCCGTTGCAACCGCCATAGAACACTACATCTTTTATTATCCCGTTCTCGACTTCTATGTCGAACTGGCGGCAACAAGTGCCGCTTGTGAAATATGTATGCTTCATTATTCTGATTCCTTTTAATCTCAAACAAATAATTCAGGCTCCCGCCTTACGGAAAAATTCTGATGCAGATATGCCGTGAAAGGGGTGTCGAACTTCCTCGCCCCTATCGGACAGACTTTCACACAAGCGCAACACTTTATACAATTAGCAGCATCGGTTACTATCGCGCCATTATCCGCCTGAGAAATGGCCCCAGTCGGACATACACCGACGCATTCGCCGCAACCCGCGCAATCGCCAGTCGATACCGGTGCGACCGGTTCGGAATGCTTGACCTCCCTATACGGGCGGTTGCCTTTTATATGCAAATCGCCGGAAACAGCACCCGACATCCATTTTTCCAAACAAATCTTTCCCAACCGTTTGGCCTCATCAACATCCAAGGCGTCAGGTCTTCCTGCAGCCACTGGCATATCCGGACGGCTGTAGCTATGCTCCCCGACAAAAGCCCCCGCAGCCACCGGCTCCAGTCCCATATCCACAGCAATATCATATAGCTCGACAAGCGCATCGTCGTAATCCCGGTTTCCATACACCACAGCTACCACCGCCTTATTCTTGCCCTCAATCTTCAGACGGCGTAACCGCTCCACCGCTACCGGAGCTACACGCCCGGCATAAACAGGCGCACACAATATTACAAAATCGCCGTCAGCTATCTTAATATCACTGCCCGACCTGTCAAGCGTCAAATCAAACACCTTCCTCCGAGGCACACCAATGCCGGAAGCTATCGCTTTCGCAATCTTTTCCGACGAATGCGTCGGTGAGAAATAAACAATATCAACAGTCTGCATTTGTCTATCCATAATCATAATTGCCAAGCACAAATCTAACAATAATATTCTTTTAACTAATACGCTCAACCGGCAATCTTTGTCCCGGCATCAGCGTCGGCTATCAAATCAGCCCGGGTTATGACCACACGGCTCACCCCAGCGGATATGCAGGCAAAAGCGTTGTCAAGCTTAGGTATCATCCCGCCGGAAACCACGCCGGAGTCTTTCAACTCTTTATATTTACACGAATTGATTTCCTTAATCACACTGTTATCGTCGTTCCCGTCAGAAAGCACCCCGGCCTTTTCAAAGCAATATACCAATTCCACTTCATAACGTTGTGCCAAAGCCTTGGCTGTCTCTCCGGCCATCGTGTCGGCATTCGTATTCAGCAAATGCCCCTCTCCGTCGTGGGTTATAGGGGCTATCACAGGACAACATCCATTCTCTATCAGCATAGAAACAGCATCGGCATTGACCCGACGGACATCCCCAACCCAACCATAATCGACTTTCCCAGCAGGACGGCGCACGCTAAGCACCACATCCATATCCGCCCCGGTCAGCCCCACGGCATTTACGCCTAAAGCCTGCAACCCAGCGACTATACGCTTGTTTACCAGACCACCGTAGACCATCACGACGACCTCAAGCATAGCGTCGTCCGTAATACGCCTCCCGTCGACCATTTTAGTTTCTATTCCTAGCCTCGCTGCCAAGGCAGTTGCCGAACGTCCCCCGCCATGGACAAGCAACTTTTTACCATCCATAGTGGAAAAATCAGCAAGCAAACGCTTCAAAGCCGACTTGTCCTCCACAATTTTACCGCCGACCTTTATTATCGTCAATTTCTCTTTTTTCATCGTTTTATAAATTTCAATGTATCAACCGCGCCATCCGACTCCGCCACAACAATGTATATACCCTGCTGCAAGCCGTCCAATGCCACATAATCCGACTGCGGGACAATATGCCGTACGGCACTGCCACTTAAATCATATATCGCTACCGACGAATAACACTCATTAAAATGCAACCCCAGCCCATCCGAATATAAACCTGCTTCCGCTTCCACATTCTGAACAGCTCCCTTATCTGTCAAGTAGGTAAGCACCGGGGCTACAGCCATCGACAGATGCCTGTCCTTATCTTCTCTCCAATAAGGAGAGCCCTGCCTCTCTACACGGCTATATACCGTAGACAAACCGTTTTCGCCTCTGCCGGGGGAACAAAGAATCACAACTTCATCGACCTCCCTTCCTCCCATCTCGCAAGGGATACCGTCCACTACAACAAAAAACTCACTGTCAACAACAACCGGCTTATCAAATTCGAATACAGTAGGCGCGCCGCTGTCGTAAGGACGCAGTTCTGTCACAGGAAGCGACGCACTTGCAATCTTGTCCGAAGGCAGTCCGAATCTTTCGTCGGGCTGGTAGACCGACACTTCTATCACTGCTTCCTCCGTAATAAAATTTGTCCGGGCAAAATACACGTCAACGCCACTAATCTCCGATTTCACCACAGGAGCGACAAACTTTTCTGCAAAAGCGGTCATACGCTCCTCTCCTGAATTAGATCCTGCATAATAACCGTACCATTCGCTATCCTTCACCCCTGCAAGCGACTCCTGTTCTTCCGGGCGTATGTTCCACACGCTATGCGTGCCGCCTGCCTGCACGCCTTTCTCGAATACACAACGGTCATACTTTCCGTCGCTTCCGGCTTTCAACATCAAAAAGTAATTTCCAGCCTCTGGATAAGTCACCTCTGGATTCTGGACATCGGACGTGGCCGGCTCCGCCCCCTCGAAAGTCCATTCCCATTCCGTGGGATAGCCCTCCGTCTTGTCATAGAAACGCACAGGTACACCCACCGGCACATAACAATCCGCTTCCGGCGTATAATAACAACCTTGCGGTATTCCGATAGCGGCATCAACCGCTTGCGCATCTACATACAAAAAATGTCCAGCCGCCAAAATCACTGTATATATTATCTTTCTATACATCATACGAGTTAAAATATCGCATCCAATATAAACGGAAACACAAACAAGATGAAAAGCATCAGCAATACGCTATACACCAATCTTTTTATATCAACTTTCATAAGCTACCATTTTACAACCGTCCTTCATTGGCATAACTGTAGAATCCTTTCTGCCCCACTATTATATGGTCGACGACAGATATATCCACAAGCTCTCCCGCCTTTTTAACCCTCATGGTCAGCTCATCGTCCTGACGGCTCGGCAACAGATTCCCGGACGGATGATTATGAGCCAATATCAGTGCCGTCGCAAGATTCTCGATACCCTCCTTAAGTATCATTTTCACATCTACGACAGTAGCCGTGACTCCGCCGGAGCTTATGCGCTTCTTCCCGATTATGCGTTTGGCATTGTCCAGAAAAAGCACCCAAAATTCCTCGTGCGTCAGTCCGTCCATCCTGTCGCGGATGGCACGGTAGGCCGTTTCCGGATCACGCACCACAGGGGCGGTGTCCGGTTCTTCGTCACGGTAACGCTTCCCAAGCTCTATGGCGGCAAGCAACGTTATGGCTTTGGCCTCCCCGACACCCTTGAACGACTTCATCAGCCCGCGCACAGTCCGCTTAGCGATGTTAGAAAGACGGTTGTCAGAAGTTTTCAATATACGCTGAGCCAAATCCACTACGGATTCTCCCCTTGAGCCACTGCCAAGCAATATCGCAATAAGTTCCGCGGTAGTAAGAGACTGCATGCCGTTTGCCAACGCCTTCTCCCTCGGACGGTCCTCCTTCATCAAATCCGCGATACGGCGCGTATACTCACCTTGTCGTTCCATAATGCTATTTTCCACGGCGTATCTCTACCTCCTCTTTTTCGTTACGCCCATGACGGAGCAATATTTTCCAAAAATAAGCTTTCAGGAAACCTATGCCGTATCCTCCAAGCTGGACAACACTTGTCACTACAGCAAGCAGCGATATTTTCAAATTCTTTGTAGCAGCAAGCGCACATATAAGCACTGCCAATAAATAAACAGCCAACGGACTGATAAACCACCACGAAAGCAGCAACGACAGCACAACCATAGCGGCCACACCTACGACAAAGACAGCGGGCAACAAATGCACCAGCTTCAAAGAATCGGGATAAAGTATATATAAAGTCACGCGCGACATCCCGAAAACATATATCTGGCGGCAAAATGACCTCAAGTTGTTACGCCTCTTATGATAGACATAAGCCTCCCTTATCAGGGATATTGAGAATCCAGCCTGACGTATGCGGGTGCTCATATCAATGTCCTCGGAAAACATTTCGCGGAATCCGCCTACCTTCTCCCATACTTTTCGGGAGAACCCCATATTAAAAGTACGCGGCACAAACTTCTCCAACTGCACCTTACCGCCACGTATGCCGCCGGTTGTAAGGAAAGAAGTCATGGAATAATTGATTGCCTTTTGGATTACCGTGAATGATTCATGTGCGGCATCCGGCCCGCCGAAACAGTCGGTATAACTTTTCTGCAAAGAATCATATAACTTAGATATGTAATCCGGCGGAATCACACAATCGGAATCAAAAAACAGGAAATACTCCCCCGAAGCGCGCTCCATGCCATAATTGCGGGCAATACTCCGCCCTTCGTTTCCCTTGTAATAGTATTTCACATCGACCTTCCCTTCATATTTGGCGGCGACATCGTCACAACGCTCCGTGGAGCCGTCCTCGACAAGCACTACTTCAAAATCTTTCGATGACTGTACTGACAAGCTGCCAAGCAAGTCGTCGACTTCTTCTATCCTGTTATAAACAGGCACTATTATTGAAAAATACGGCATACTTCATCTTATATTCAGACAAATACAAAGATAAAAATAAAAATCCATCAACCGCCAACCACCAACTTCTTTTTTCGCTTAAAAAATCCGCTTGCTTGCAAACAATATTGCAAACAAGCGGAACAAAATATCACCTGTACCGGCGGCATCAATGGTGCGCCGTTACTTTATCTTCAGTTTTTTCAGACCTTTATCTGCGTCAGTTGCCGGATAAATGCTCATCGCGAAGCCACCGCCACGAGCCATATACATCTTCACGGCATCTTTAGAAGTAACGATACCTTTCGTGATGACATATTTCTCAGGATTTGTCTCATAGTCCGCGTCTTTGGCGTCGGCATACACGGTGGCAACATATTTACGGTCTTTGTCGAGAAAATCAAAAGCCACCGGCATCGTACGCGCATCCCCATTGGTCACACCGCCGACAAACCAGTTGTCAGTACCCTTGGCCTTGCGCGCGGCTATGATATATTCACCCGGCTCTGCGGCAAGGTACTTGCTGTCATCCCAATCCACAGCTACATCCTTGATGAACTGGAAAGCGTCCATATACTTTTCATAGTGTTCCGGCAAATCAGCCGCCATCTGCAACGGAGAATACATTGTCACGTACAAGGCAAGCTGATTGCAAAGCGTAGAATTCACCTTTGAAGTATTGTTGGTGAACGTTGAAAGATCCATACAGAAAATACCCGGAGTATAGTCCATCGGACCGCCTTGCAAGCGGGTGAAAGGAAGGATAGTCACGTGGTGGGGCATTGTTCCGCCGAACGCCTGATACTCCGTTCCGCGCGCGCTTTCGTTGCCGACAAGGTTAGGATAAGTGCGGCACAGCCCGGTAGGACGCGTAGCCTCGTGGGCGTTAACCATAATCTTATGCTTTGCAGCCTGCTCTATGGCATAAAGATAGTGGTTGTTAGCCCATTGTCCGTAGTGATGCTCCCCGCGCGGGATAATCGGGCCTACATAACCGCTTTTCACAGCGTCGTATCCATATTTGTTCATCAAATCGTAAGCGGCTTCCATGTGACGCTCATAATTGCGGAGCGAACCTGAAGTCTCGTGATGCATCATCAGCTTAATACCCTTATCGTGGGCGTATTTGTTGAGTGCCTCGATGTCGAAATCAGGATTCGGAGTGACAAAATCGAACACATGGTCTTTCGAATTGCCAATCCAGTCTTCCCAACCGATATTCCAACCCTCGACAAGCAGTTCGTCAAAACCGTGCTTTGAAGCAAAGTCGATATAGCGCTTTACATTTTCATTGTTGGCGCTATGTATGCCATTAGGCTCCATTGCCGCATAATTGATGCTGTCAAGATTCACGGCTGTGGCGTTGGTATAAGCCCACGAGCCTTTGCCTGTAATCATCTCCCACCATACACCCATATATTTCGTAGGATGAATCCAAGAAGTGTCCTCTATTTTGCATGGCTCATTAAGATTAAGAATCAATTTCGAGTCCAAAGCCTTGCAAGCATTGTCGACAACCATGACAGTGCGCCACGGCGATTTACAAGGAGCCATCATATACCCCTTGTCGCCGACAGCGTCAGGCGTAAGCCACGACTCAAACACAAGGTTCTTGTCGTCAAGATTAAGGCTCATTGTTGAGTAATTCACGCAAGCGGCCTCATGTATATTCAAATAAATACCATCGTCGGTTTTCAACTGCAATGCAGTCTGCACTCCTGTGGGAGAAAACACAGTAGTGGAGGCATTGCCCGGATTCAAATATTTCGGCATTTCCTTGCGGATTTCACTAAGACGGCTCACGCAATAATCATATTCCTGTGTATCATAGTCGCCCGGTATCCAATAAGCCGTATGGTCGCCCGTCATGGCGAATTGCGTGCGCTCCTCCTTAATCACAAAATACGTCAGATTGTCCTGCTCCGGCCATTCATAACGAAGCCCCATGCCATCATCATAAAGGCGGAAACGTATTATCATATAACGTTCTTTGCCGTCATTGTCTTGCGCTAAACGGACAGCCATTTCGTTATAATGATTACGGATTGTCTTCGTCTCCCCCCATACAGGAGTCCACGTCTCGTCAAAAGTGTCACGCGTGGTTCTTAATAACCGGAAACCGTCAGTCATCGATTTTCCTTCTTTCAACTCCAATCCCAACTTACTGGGTTTGACAACGGCCTTGCCTTTATATTCCATAGAATAGACCGGCGTACCCTGCTGGTTTAAATCGAATGTAAGCGACAGATTTCCGTCAGGAGATTTAACCACTTCAGCTGCCGCTCCTGCCGCGACAGAAAAGAAAGCCACTAAGGCAGTAGAGAGAATCTTTCTCATAGTAAAAAATTTTATGATAGTTATTGAATTAAGCATTATTTTGCCACCGTCAAATTTAGTTCATAAACTTTCCCGAAATCACACATTATATTCAAATAGTAGCGCAATAATTACGATAATAGTCTATTCATAAAGCATTTAGCAATCAAAGGCACATAAAAAATAGTAGCCGTTTATTAATCCGTTTTTCCGATATTTTGGACCTGTTGTTCAAAATTCTCACGGTCGGCTATGGCCGCATTACGCATTTTCACCCTATAATTATAAATAGTAGAGACCGAACGGCGTAAAAACTCCGCAATACGATTAGAGTCGGTTATCCCCAAACGGATAAGTGCGAACACACGCAATTCCGTGTTCAACGGCTTACCCGGCTTTATGTCGAAACGGCAGTCTTCCCTAATCAAAGCATTGAATTTGTCGACAAAATCAGGATACAGATGTAGAAACGATTTATCGAAATTATAGTAGAAATCCACAAGCTCGGATGAAACAGTTTCCGAAGACTTCAACGCTTCCACCACATCTTTTGAGCCTTTAGTACGGGCTATGTTCAGCAAGTTGTTACGATATTTGTCAATACGGTCAATATAAGAAGAACACATATTTATATATTGCCCTATATACATTTCTTTAATACGATCGTCCTCCAATAGCCTCTTATTTATGTCGTTAAGCCGACTGTTGCTTTCATTAAGCCGTAAATTAGCCTTTTGTGCAACGACTTTTAAAAGCACAGCCTTTTTCTTGGACTTATAAACAAAAAATATAGCAACAAGAAGGAACAATGACACGACAGCAAGAGAGATAAGCAAATATTTCAACTTGCCGCTGTCACTCTCTTTTTTTGCATTGTATGCGGATGTTATTACCGGAAGCAATTCTTCAAGAGACTGCATCTGGACACGTGCCTTGGTTTTGAACAAATCGTCGACAGAACGCGAAAGATACCGGTATGCACGCTCTATATCACCACGTTCGTACAGCATTGCAGACAATTCATAAAGAGACTTATGCTCCCGCACCGGTGTCGAAAGGTCGTATTCCGCACTTTTAATCATTGCAAACAATGCACTCTCCTTATCCCCTGTTTTTTCATAAGCCAACGACAACAGATATGACAATATCGCCTTGTTATGCACCGTCAATGAAGAATCATTCTCAAGCCTTCCCGAAATTTTTTCAATATCTGTCCCTAAATCATCCCCTGATTTTAATGCCATGGACACTTCCTGATACAAACGATTGACATCGGTGCTGTCACACAAACTTATCAATAGATTACGGCTTTCTTCCAACTTTTTCTCATAATAGCCTTGTTGTGGGTGCAAAGAATAAATCTCCGACATTGATTCATAAAGCGATACGGATGTTTCCGCATACTGGTAAAGACTCTTTCTTGGCAAAGCGGTAGTATCAATCATCGACAAACCGTCCAAAGCTTCAACGTAAAGACCTGAAATGGCATTCATCCTTATAATATCCAAATGAGCATCAAATATCAAAGAAGTATCACGGCTTGCCAAAGCCAAATCTTCTTTCCTATAAGCATAATACATAGTGGAATCTATATTATAAAGCCTATATGCCTCGAACACGCTGTCCATAGCCATATATTTCCCCCTGACACCACCTGCACGGTCGATATTCAGCCTCAATTGCGCAATCTCGTCATTCTTTTTCTCTTCTATGACCGATTGCTCCGACATCTTTTGATCAAGCTCCGTCAATGCCCGGCTAATAACTGAATCATATCCGTCTGCACACGAAATCAACAATGCCAAAAACGCATATATCACACACTTTTTCATAAATTAACACCTATGTTGATTATGGATTATGATTTTTCTGATACTCCAACAAAAATAATAATAAGGGCGTTCATATCAAAAAGGAGGACATAAAAAAGGAAGTGGAGGCGGACCTGCGTCTGTCTCCACTTCTCTTAGAAAGGGGGCGGCGACCTGCTCTCCCGGTTTCCCAGTACCATCGGCGCGGCGGGGCTTAACTGCCCTGTTCGGAATGGGGAGGGGTGGGACCCCCGCGCTATTGCCGCCTTTTCCTTTTATCCTTCCTTCTACCCTTTATCCTTTCCTTATTCCCTCTTCCTTTGTCTTTCTTCTTACTTTTTCTTCTTTTCTCTCCCCGCGCCTTCGCGCGGACGTATGAGGCATGGGGTATGCGGTGAAGCGACAGTTCCATGCCGGAAGCCGTGCGCCGCCTCCGCCCTTGCGGGGGTGCGGCATCTTAAAACAGCATGCCTTCCCAGGAAAGCTCCGGGCTATTAGTACCGCTCGGCTTTGCCGTCGCCGGCTTTACACCTGCGGCCTATCAACGTCGTCGTCTCCGACGGCCCTCAGGGAGATCTTATCTTGGGGAGGGCTTCGCGCTTAGATGCTTTCAGCGCTTATCCTTCCCGGACGCGGCTACCCGGCCGTGCACCTGGCGGTACAACCGGCTCACCGTAGGTCCGTCCACCACGGTCCTCTCGTACTAGTGGCGGACCCCCGCAAATCTCCAGCGCCCACAACAGATAGGGACCGAACTGTCTCACGACGTTCTGAACCCAGCTCGC
>ENA-ORSJ01001806-ORSJ01001806.1-human-gut-metagenome-genome-assembly--contig:-NODE-1806-length-16177-cov-2.439276_pt1 | contig 16177 bp, 16 predicted proteins | sample MGYA00242191_ERZ509158 | MGnify/ENA primary metagenome ERZ509158 (study PRJEB26280, sample SAMEA2338623) | human gut metagenome | biome: human gut; feature: human-associated habitat; material: faeces...
CCCAGCTGGCTCATGGATACGATCCATGCGGTGATGGTAGTACCAATGTTAGCACCCATGATCACGCCGACCGCCTGGGACAGGTTCAATACACCTGCACTTACAAAACCGACTACCATGACGGTCGTCGCAGATGAGCTCTGGATCACTGCGGTAATGAACGCTCCAAGCAATACGCCGAAGAACTTATTCTTTGTAAGTGCTTCAAGCAATGACTTCATCCGGTTGCCGGCAGCATTCTCCAGCCCCTGTGCCATGATCTGCATTCCATAAATGAACATACCAAGGCCTCCGACAAACGGAATAATGATACTTGTGTACTTCATAGTCGTGTTATCTCCTCTTATGTACTTTTTCTTTTTCACTCTGATTCTTATTTTACAGGCCATTTACACAGCCACGATTTCATCTTAACATCATTTTTCTCCCTGTACAATAAATTTTCTTTCGTAGTTCTGACGAAAATTATTCCCATTACCCCTTCATCTTTGGTTCAAATATCCATGATGCAATGTACCCAAAAATCAATGCTCCGCTGATTCCTGCCGCACTTGCCTTGAATCCTCCAAGAAAAATTCCGATAAATCCTTCCTTGTCGACTGCCTCTTTTACCCCGTTCCATAAAGTATTTCCAAAACCGAGCAGTGGCACGCTCACGCCTGCCCCCGCATACTCCTGCAGTGGTTTAAATATCTGTACAAAACCAAGAATGCAGCCAAGTACCACCAGGCTTACCATGACTCTTCCCGGCATCATTTTCGTCCGGTCAAGCAGGATCTGCGCCAGTGCACAGATGAGTCCTCCTACCCAGAATGCATTGATATAGTCCATTTTCTTTCCTCCTTTAACAATGTTCCAGCACAATTCCATGTGCAATTCCCGGAACGCTTTCTCCTTCATTGAAGCTGACCGTCGACATCAGCGCCCCCGTTGGTACAAAAAGGATCCTTTTCCACTCCCCCGATATCAGCTGTGGCATAATATATGCTGCAAGAGTGATTGCCGCGCAGCCACAGCCGCTTCCACCGGAATTGGTATGCTGTGTCTGCTGATCGAAGATCGTCATTCCGCAGTCCATATGATTTTCTTTGATATCCAGCCCTTTCTTACGAAGCAGATCAAATAAAATCGATTGTCCCACATAGCCCAGGTCTCCGGTAATGATCCGGTCGTAATCCTTTTCACCCCTTCCAAAATCCATAAGATTCTGCAAAATCGTATCACACGCTGCCGGTGCCATACACGCTCCCATGTTCTGCGAATCCTTCAGCCCATAATCCACAATTTTCCCAATCGTCACTCCACTGATCCGCACCCGGCTTTTCTTTTTTCCTACCAGAAAGGCTCCGCTTCCTGTCACTGTCCAGGTAGAAGAAAGTGGTCTCTGATTCGCATAGCCAAGTGGAAAACGGAATTCTTTTTCTGCACTTCCAAAATGACTCGATGTTGCAGCAAGCACCAGATCTCCATAGCCTGCCGCCACAGTCATTGCAGCAAGGGCAAGTGCCTCTCCGGATGTGGAACATGCGCCGAAAAGACCAAACACCGGGATCTGAAGTTCTTCCGCCCCCATCGATGTAGCAATTCCCTGTCTTAAAAGATCACCGCCAAAGAGATAGCGTACCTCCTCCGGCTGTACTCCCGCATTTTTTAATGCCAGCTTACACGCAAGCTTCTGCATTGTTCCTTCTGCAAGCTCCCAGGTTTTCTCTCCGAAAAGGTCATCCTCCGATGCAATATCAAAATATTTTCCAAGTGGTCCTTCTCCTTCTTTTTTTCCGGCAACCGATCCGGCGCTTACCAGATACGGACTTTCCGAAAATGCAATACTCTGTGTCCCTTTCATCGCATTCATGTCCATCCCTCCTTGCTCACACAATTCCGATCAGCGTCCCAATCCAGTAGAGCAGTCCCAGAACCCAGCTGGTGAAAACTCCGTACAGGATCACAGGTCCTGCGATCGTAAATATCTTGCAGCCAATTCCGAAAACCTGCCCCTCTTTTTTGTATTCAATTGCCGGCGCCGCAACGGAATTGGCAAATCCGGTGATCGGCACCAGTGCTCCTGCTCCTCCCCAGTTCGCGATCTTCGGATAGATTCCAAATCCGGTCAGCACCACACTTGCCAGGATCAGGATCAGTGAACACCAGCTTGCAGAAATATCCTTTGACATTCCCGCCTTTTCGCACGCATTTAAGATCGTCTGTCCAATCGTACAGATGATCCCGCCGGTCACGAATGCTTTTGCCATCGCAGGTCCGGGCTTCCTGACCGGTGTTTTCTCTTTTACATATGTTTCATACTCTTTTTCTTTCTCTTGTTGCTTCATTTTCTCCTCCAGTTACCATCTTTTATAGAAAAACAGAAGTGCTCCAAGGCTTTTCCCAAGCGCCATCCCAAAAATCAGCCATGGCACACATTTCAGAATTTTGATCCTCCGGATAAAAATCGGAAAAATATTCAGGATTTCCGCAAGTGCCATTGACCAGCAACCAACAAAAATTCCGGAAAAAAGTCCAAACACCGGAACGATCCATTTGCCGCCAGGCATCGCGAGCCCGTATACCCAGAAAATATTTCCAAGGATCCCACCTGCCATAATGCAGTTTTCATACAGCATGACATGCTTCCCGGTATGTGTCCGGTCTGCAAAATCTGACACTACGTCAAGTCCGATAATAAATGAAAACAGTCCTGCCGCGACTGCAAATCCGGATGCAAGACCAACCACCGCCACCAGAATCTGCCTAATCCACATCGACTTCTTTTTCCTTTCTCGCATAAGCTTCGATCAAAGTTTCCTGAATATCATTTTCATACAAACGCATTTCCACTTCCATCGGCGTCGGATCTGCTGTAAATTTCTTTCTTCCTAAATGATTGAAGAAAATCAGGATCCCTACGATCAGCCCGATGCAGTAAGTCAGCTCTATCAGGGTAAATCCATTCGATTCTTCTCCGGTAAGAAGCAGATAAATCCGGGAAAACATCTTTGTCACCGACACATCATTGTTAAATGCCATGATGGAAAATGCTGCTCCGATAAATGTGATTCCCGCAACTACAACCACTTTAATTCCCTGCCAGATAGCATTTCGTTTTTTCTCCCCTTCATAGGTAATGATCAGGTCACTTTCTCCTTCGTTCTGAATCTGTAGTCCGGGAATTTCCCGATGGATACATTCTATGATTTTCAGAACAGACACCACATATCTGTGCTGTTCTTTTTTCGGGATTTTCAGGATCCGCAGTGGTTTAATCCTGTTCATGATGGAAGAATTGCTGCATTCCATTGTCAGGATATCTCCCAATGTCACATTTGGTTCTTTCACCTCGGTATTCTTTTCCCCTTTGATATAAAGTATTTCATTTCCCGAAGACATCTGTATCCGTCCTTTCTTTTACCGGTAGCGCCTGCCAGATCAGCGTTCCTTCACTTACCTGGTCTGTCCCCCGGACATCATTATAATAGTAGATCATTCCGATCAGAACAGCTGTCAGCAGGGCACAAAGAACACAGCCCCAGATATATTTTTTTCTTCTTTCCAATCGCATCCGCCTCCTTTGTGATCTGTTTCAGATAGGAAATAGTATCCCTGTTTTTCCAGAAAACATACATCCTTTTATTCTTTTGCGTGTTCCCGCATGGTTTTCAGGATCTTTTTCTCCATCCGGGATACCTGCACCTGTGAAATTCCAAGCTCTTCGCCGATTTCTGTCTGCGTCTTATCTGCAAAATAGCGCAGATACAGAAGCTTTCTCTCGTCTTTTTTTAATTCTTTTATCAGCTCTGTAAGCAGAAGATGATCCAGGATCTTTTCTTCTGCACCGCCTGTATCTGCAATCTTTTCCAGCAGCATTACTTCATTTCCATCTTTCATACCGACCGGTCTGTGAAGCGATTCCACTTCTCCTGCTGCCTCCATCGCCATCACCAGCTCCTCTTTTTCCACACCCGTTTCTTCCGCAATTTCTTCCAGCAGCGGTTCTCTTCCAAGCTTTTCCGTGAGCGCCTCCTTTGCCTGATATGCTTTATACGCAATCTCTTTTAAGGAACGGCTGACCTTCAACATCCCATCATCACGTAGGAAACGCTTTATTTCTCCCGTGATCATCGGAACTGCATAGGTAGAAAATTTCACATCATAGCCCAGATCAAACTTATCGATCGCTTTTAAAAGCCCGATGCTTCCGATCTGAAATAAATCCTCTGCCTCTGTGCCCCGTCCGTAAAATCTTTTCACCACACACCAGATCAGACCGGTGTTTTCCTCCACAAGCTGTGCCCTCGCATTTTCATCCCCTTCGTGAGCCCGTCTGATCAATGCGATTGTGTGGTCCATACAGCTTCCTTCTTTTCCCCTCCTGTCGTTTTCTTCATCCAAACCGTAGTCCCTTTTCCAGGCACAGATTCCACCTGTACTTCATCCATAAATGCTTCCATAAATGCAAATCCCATCCCGGACCGATCCATATCCGGCCTGGTCGTATAGAGTGGCTCCATCGCCTGCTCCACGTTTTCGATACCGATGCCCTGATCCTTCACTGTGACTAGAATGGTCTTCTTATCTTTTTCAATCCCGCACCAGACCGTGATCTTTCCGGACGTCCGTCCCTCATATCCATGAATAATGCTGTTTGTCACTGCTTCAGAGACCGCTGTCTTCACGTCTGCCACTTCCTCCAGAACCGGATCCATCTGCGTCATAAACGCAGCCACTGCCACCCTTGCAAATCCCTCATTCTCCGATCTGCTGTCAAAAACTACTTCCATCTCGTTAAAATATTCCATTACATCATTCCCTCCTCATAAATCTGTATGATCTTCGTCACGCCGGACATATTCAGAATCTGCCGCATCCGTTCACTTGTATGTATCGCCCATACTTCCCCGCCAAGAAGAAAGATATGCCGGTACCGTCCCATGATCACTCCAATCCCGGAACTGTCCATAAAATTCGTTCTTCCAAAATCAAAGATCACATATTTGATATGTTGCTCCTCGATCACCTTATCCGCCTCCCGTTTAATCTCCTCCGCATTGTGATGATCCACCTCCGCCGGAAGAAAAATCGTAAGACAATTTTCTTTGATCTGATACTGCATTTTTGCTTAAACCCCTTTCTGTCTTTTTTATTTATACAAATACGCCAATAGCCTTGATGGATTTATAAAAAGAGTGCGCATTTACGGCACATAGTGCCTTTTGTTTTATAGGAAGTTCCTTCGGAATTTCCTATAAAACAAAAGAGAAAGTAACGCCTTTTTTCGCTACTTTCTCTTTTGTGCCTTTTATATTTTATTGTCCCTGGGTGCCTGTTCCACCGGAAGTATTCTCCGAAGTTCCATCTGATCCCATTGCATCCAGTGCGCTCTGTGCCGAATATGCTGCCTGTGTTCCCGGATAATCGGTCGCTGCTTTTTCGTAATTGCTCTTTGCATTGTCCTTATCACCTTTACCGGCATACGCGTCTCCAAGAAGCTTGTACACACCACCATCACTATAAGAGTCATCCATCTTCTGGATCTTTTCAAGATCCGAAATGGCATCATCATAATTTCCACTCTGCACTTCATACTGCGCAGTCGAATACAGGCTCACACATACTCGCGGGAACACGGAACCGGAGATCGAATCGTAGATTTTCTGTCCCTCTTCTCCCAACGAATCCCTGTTCAGTCCAAGCAACGTATCTGCCATATCCGCATTGCTCGTTGTTCCGCCATAATACTGCTGATATACCTTGATCAGGGCATCATAGCTGTCCTGTGTGGATGCGGCGGTCTGCTTTGCCGATTCTACCTCATCACTGCTGTTACGGTATCCCTCCAGTTCATCCTTAAGCGTCTGGATCTGTGTCTTCTGTGAAGCTATCTGCTCGCTTAGTGCAATGACATTCCGGTTTTTTGTAGACGACTTTGTCTGGTTTACCGCCGGAGCGATCAGGAACCACACCACTGCCGCTCCAACCACCATACCGATCAGAATATTGACAACTGTCATCACTGCCGCATTGTCTCGCAGTGTTGCTGCAGGCTGGATGATCGTCTCATTTCCCAGATTGTATGTGACAACCGACTGTCTGCCATGCTTTTCCTCTTTAATATGTGCAACCTGCCGATTCCGCTGACGGTTCAGCTCATGCATATACCGGAGCGTAATATCATTCGTCACATCCAGCTTGAGTGCCGTCTTCAGGCTCTGTCTTGCTTTGGAATACTGTCCGGAATGCATATAAAGAAGTGCCAGAAGCTGATATGCCTTCAGAAAAGACGGATGTGCCACAACCACCTTTTTCAGCTGGATGATCGCAAGATCTTCTCCATTCTGTCTGCAGTATCCAAGACACTGGTTGTATTTGTGAACTGCCTGATTCACTTTCTCCAGCTCACTTGGATTATCCTGAACCTTACTGATATAGTAGCTGGCAATATTCTCTGAAGCCCTGAAGTTTTTACTGATGATCCACTCTACAAGAGCCTCCGCTACTTCTCCACGTCCATAATAGACAAGTCCGAGAAGATTCCTCGCTGTGATATTTTCTCTGTTAAACTGCAAACTTCTTTTTAACGACACAATTGCCCCGGACAGATCCCGGATCTGCGCTTTCTTCAGTCCATCATTGTACCAGTAGTTCGACTGGTACTCGAGTTTCTGCTTATAGTCCATCAAAATCTCCCCTATTTTTTCTGATCCATCATCTCTCTTAAGATATCTGTCATATCAGACAGATCCTCCTGATATACTGCATTCTCGATATCTTCTACTTCCAGACTTGGTTTGAACTTCTTAAGTTCTTCTTCAAAATTAAGCATCTTCTCCTCCTATCAGTTCTTTTAACTCCCCTACCAGATAGAGCGACCCCAGACAGTAAAGTTTCCCTTCGCTGCCCTTTTCATTCAATGCACGTGTAAATGCATCAGCAAGCGTGTCCTCCCGATAGACCGGTCTGTCTGTATACTTCCGGAACAACGCGGCAAGTGTATCTGCCTGCGCTCCCCTTTTATTGTCTACTTTGGCAATGACATAAACATCTGCTTTCGATTCTTTGCATAAAAGCTCGATCATATGACTGTAATCCTTATCTGCAACGGCTGAAAAAAGGATTATCAGTGGATGGATTTCCCCTTCCGCCTCTCTTTGCAGCCGGATACTCTTTGTAAATTCACGGATTGCCGCAAGATTATGCGCCCCGTCAAAGATAACTCCGGGAAGAACCTCTTCCATTCTTCCCTGCCATTTAACAGATGCAACCACCTTCTGCCATTTGCAGATTTCTGCCTTGTCGCCAAATGTATATCTCATCGCCCGGATTGCAAGTGCTGCGTTCATCACCTGATAGATTCCGGTGCTGGCCACCTGCCATACGGTATTATTATCATACTCATCCAAAATAGAAAAAGCAATATGTTTGTCTGTAATTTCTTGAATTTTCAACGCATCTTTTTCCATTTTATACCACGGTGCTTCTACATTTTCGGCAGTTTCTTCTATAACCCGACTACTTCTTTCATCAGAGCCGTCAAAAAATACCGGTACGTCTTTTTTGATGATTCCGGCTTTTTCTCCCGCGATCTTTTCAATCGTATCTCCAAGGATCTCTGTGTGATCCAGTCCGATCGATGTGATCACGCTCAGGAACGGATGCTCGAAGGAATTAGTCGCATCCAGCCTTCCGCCAAGTCCTGTCTCCAGTACAATATACTCTGCATCATTCTCTTCAAATGCAAGCATACCCATTCCATACAGGAATTCAAAATAAGAAGGATGTTCCATCCCTTCCTTTTCCAGTTCTTCTGCCACCTGCCGCACCTTTGCAAAAATCCGGCAGAAGGTATCATCGTCAATATCTTTTCCATTGATCCGGATCCGCTCGTTGAGTTTCACCAGATGTGGTGATGTAAAAAATCCAACACGCTTTCCCTCAAAAAGAAGAATCGCCTGCATATATGCGCAGACGCTTCCCTTTCCGTTCGTCCCTGCCACATGAAGAACCTTTCTTCCCTGGCAGGGATTCCCCAATCTTCTCATAAATTCACGGGTATGCAAAAGCGTATGCTTCTTTGTAAATTTTGGTATGTCCTCTATATATCGGACTACTTCTTCATACTTCACAATCTTTCCCGTCTTTCTTAAGCGGAACTCTACTGCTGCCCGCTCTTTTCTTCTTTATTATTCTGATCCTGCTGTTCTCCGGACTGTCCGGCATTTTCTGTCTTCTGCTGATCGCCGTCCGTCTTTGCAGAATTCTTCTGTTCTTTTACTTCATCTGTATATTCCAGGATTTTTCCATCCATGTAAATATATTCTCTTGAAGTCCTGAAGATGGTATTGCTTGATCCGACCTGGCTGACCGTAATGATGTCTCCATCCTTCAGCTTACTGTCCGGAAGTTCGATCCTTGTATTATTGAGGAAAGTAGATTCCTGCTTTTCATCATTGATGTAAACCTTGCTCCATTTAGTAAAGTTTGTTCCGTAGAGGCTATAGGTCTCATCCAGATTTTCTACAAGATCCGTGAGCGTAACCTCCTTGATCCCCATCTGCATATGGCCTTCTGTGATCGGCGGCTTACCATTGTATACATACTGGTCTCCATACAGAATATCATACTGTAACAGCTCCAGATCCTTCAGATAATCCTTTGTCTGGCGTCTCTGCTGGTGATAGTTGAATACCGTACCGGAATGTAATCCCAGGCGGTCCATCACATCCGCCATGATCTGGTAGGACGGAATGTTCCGGTCCTCTTTCTGAAGTCCAAGATTGTCCCAGATCACATAATTTGTATTGTACAGATAACGGTTCTTCATATCCTTTGCTTCCAGTCCCATTGTCGGCAGATGGTCACCATAGAATACGACCACAGTCGGCTCACCGCGTTCTTCCATCATTTTTACCAGATTACCGGCAAACTGATCCATCTCATATACCTGGTTCACATAGTATTCCCAGGCATTATTCTTCTCTTCTGTCGGTGCTCCTGTTACGGTGATCTTCGGGTTCTCAATCACCTTTTCTGTCGGATAATTTCCATGTCCCTGTACACTGACTGTAAATACAAAATCCTCCTGCTCGGTAGAGTCCAGAGCGTCTTTGATGTGCGTCAGAAGAATATCATCCTTCGACCATCCATTCTCTGTTGTCTGGAGAATATTCATAAACTCTTTACTTGTAAAGCTGTCAAAACCAATATTGTTAAATACCTTCGCACGGCTGTAGAAATTACCACCGTTGTTGTGAATCGCATGGGTTCCGTAACCGAATGCAGAAAATGCAGTTGCTGCACTTTCACATACCTGATTCTTAAGCTTTGTCTTATAAGGATACTCGCCCGGTCCGAAATAACGCAGGTTCATACCTGTCAGCACTTCAAATTCTGTATTGGCTGTTCCGGCTCCTACCGAAGGAACCTTAAAATATCCGGAAGAATAATTTTCAAACATCTTGCGCAGATTCGGAATCGGATCCTCTGACATCTGCAGATCCTCATATTCAATAGGATCAAAGAAAGATTCCAGCTGTACAAACAAGACATTCGGTCTCACACCATTGTCGGATGTGCTCTCTGTCATCTCTCTATTATCCGTGATCTTCTCGATCGTGTCTTTGTTATAATCATTCGGTTCTGAAATACCTGTATTAAAAAGGCTGGCCGAGAAACAATACGGAAGTCCGTAATCCTGATAAGCAAATGCGATATTTCCAAAGTAAGTAGAAATAATCCTCTTATCTACAGCAACATTTGTCAGTACAGAATATCCAAAAAACGCTGCAACAACAATAATCAGCATCGGGATCCTGTGCATCTTTCCTTCATACTGTCCGGCACGTCTCCACATGGCAACCAGCCAGATGAGCAGTGCCGGAACACCAATTCCCATCATCACAAGCTCTGCCACCGAGAAATAGTTTGTAAACAGTGACAGTCCTTCTGTAAATGTCTTTAGATCCTGTGCATTAAACGGCGTAACACGCTTTGCCAGCATCACTCCGTTGACAACACCCAGAAAGAGCCACAATGCACTGATGATCAGTCGTGTAAACACCCGGCGCCGCACCAGATAAGCGATTAAAAGTGTAACGAAAATCATTCCGGCATTATACAAAAATACCAGCGGTGTTCCTGTCATATACTGCCAAGCTGCAATTGCAGAATGTCTGGACAGTGCTTCAATGATAAAGTTAATGATACAAGCCCACAGTGCCTGAAGCGGCAAAGAGAACCGGTTCATTATCTTATAGTACGGTGCCATCTTTTTTGCGAATTTGCTGTTTCGCCGCTTTTCAAGAATCTGCTGTCTTCGCTCATGCTGCTTTTTTAAATGCGCCTTTATATCTCCTGGCTTCATATTCTTCAGCTTCTGCCATTTTCCTTTCAGATCCGGTTTTTTCCACTGAATCTTTTTAAAATGAATTTCCTTCATCGTCTTTTAACCCCTTACGTGTTTCTGTACCGTCAGGCGCAGTTTATGCTACGCCTGACGGTATATCCGGCTAAAAAAGAATATGCCTTAGTACTTTCCTGCAGTGATTATCTTCCTGCCTTTAAAGCCTCCAGACGTTCTTTCACCTGTTCCATCATCTGTGTATACTTTTCAAGCTTTGCTTTTTCTTCATCAACCTTTGCCTGTGGTGCTTTGCTGACGAATTTTTCATTTGAAAGCATTCCCTTTGCACGGTTGATTTCTTTTGTAAGCTTTTCTTCTTCTTTTGTCAGACGCTCGATTTCCTGTTCGAAGTCAATCAGCTCTTCCAGTGGTACATATACAGAAGCATCCGGTACTACGATCGATACGGCATCATCCGCAATACCTGCCTTATCAGCCTGGACAGCAAGTTCAGAAGCACTCATAAGCGGGCATGCGCATGTTGTCAGCTCTTCGAATCCTTCACAGAGCTTCTCATCTTCGCATACTACATAAACCTTTGCTTTACGGCTCCGCGGTACATTCATTTCTGCCCGCGCATTTCTGACACCACGGATAACTTCTTTCATATGATCTGTTATATTTTCAGCATCTGCATAGCACCAGTCTTCGCTAAACTGCGGCCAGTCTGACATCATCAGAGATTTTTCCTCCGGTACCAGTGCGCTGTAGATTTCTTCTGTTACAAATGGCATAAATGGATGTAACATCTTCAGTGCATTACCAAGAACCGTCTTCAGTGTCCAAAGTGCTGCATTGGCGCTCTTATAATTTTCATCAGAATGGTAGATCCTGTATTTTACAAGCTCGATGTACCAGTCACAGAATTCATCCCAGATAAAGTCATATACTTTCTGTACTGCAATACCCAGTTCAAATTTATCCATGTTCTCAGTTACATCTTTTGCAAGTGTATTTACCTTGGATAAAATCCATTTATCGGTTACTTCAAAGTCTGCCTCATCCGGTTTGGAAATTACCTTATCTTCCATGTTCATCATGATAAATCTGGATGCATTCCATACCTTATTGGCAAAGTTACGGCTTGCCTCTACACGTTCGTTGTAGAAACGCATATCATTTCCAGGTGCATTTCCTGTGATCAGAGTCAGACGGAGTGCATCTGCACCGTACTCATCAATGACCTCCAGCGGATCGATACCATTTCCAAGAGATTTACTCATCTTACGTCCCTGGGAATCCCTTACCAGTCCATGGATCAGAACAGTATGGAACGGTGCTTTTCCAGTATGTGCATATCCGGAGAATACCATACGGATTACCCAGAAGAAAATAATATCATAACCGGTTACCAGTACATCTGTCGGATAGAAATACTTGAAGTCCTCTGTCTCTTCCGGCCATCCAAGTGTTGAGAACGGCCACAGTGCTGAACTGAACCAGGTATCCAGTGTATCTTCATCCTGTGTCAGATGTGTGCATCCGCAATGCGGGCATTTTTCCGGCATCTCACGTGCAACAACCACTTCTCCACATTCATCACAATAGTAGGCCGGAATTCTGTGTCCCCACCAGATCTGACGTGAAATACACCAGTCACGGATATTTTCCAGCCAGTTCAGGTAGATTTTACCAAAACGTTCCGGTACGAATTTTAATTCGCCGGTCTTGATCGCATTGATCGCCGGTTTGGCAAGCTCATCCATCTTAACAAACCACTGTGGTTTAATCATCGGTTCAACGGTTGTCTTACATCTGTCATGTGTTCCAACGTTGTGTACATGTTCTTCGATGCTTACAAGGTATCCTTCTTTTTCCAGATCTTCTACGATTGCTTTTCTTGCTTCGTAGCGATCCATTCCGGAATATCTTCCGTATCCTTCTACGATGGTAGCATCATCATTCAGGATGTTGATTTCCGGAAGATTATGTCTCTTTCCTACTTCAAAGTCATTCGGGTCATGTGCCGGTGTGATCTTAACCGCACCTGTTCCGAATTCTTTATCAACGTAAGCGTCTGCCACGATCGGGATTTCTCTTCCAACTAACGGAAGGATGACATTCTTTCCTACGATATCTTTGTACCTGTCATCGTCCGGGTGTACGGCGATCGCTGTATCTCCAAGCAGAGTTTCCGGACGTGTAGTTGCGATCTCAAGGAAACGTTCTGTTCCTACGATCGGGTACTTGATGTGCCAGAAATGTCCTGCCTGTTCCTCATGCTCAACTTCTGCGTCAGAAAGGGAAGTCTTACATACCGGACACCAGTTGATGATTCTGGAACCTTTGTAGATAAATCCTTTTTCGTGAAGACGAAGGAATACTTCTTTGACCGCATTCGAGCATCCTTCATCCATGGTGAAACGTTCTCTGTCCCAGTCACAGGATACACCAAGCTTTTTCAGCTGACCTTCGATGGTTCCTGCGTACTCTTCTTTCCACTGCCAGGTTCTCTTAAGGAATCCTTCTCTTCCGAGTTCTTTCTTATCAATTCCCTCTGCCTTTAACTGGTTTGTAACCTTTACTTCTGTTGAAATTGCAGCGTGGTCTGTTCCCGGGATCCACAGTGCATTATATCCCTGCATTCTCTTGTAACGGATCAGGATATCCTGAAGCGTATTATCGAGAGCATGTCCCATATGCAGCTTACCGGTGATATTCGGTGGCGGCATTACCGTTGTAAATGGTTTCTTACTTCTGTCAACTTCAGCGTGAAAATACTTTTCTTCACACCATTTTTCATAAAGTTTCGCTTCAATCTCTTTCGGATTGTAGGTCTTTTCAAGATTCTTACTCATTGTTTCCTCCTCTTATAAGTCCACCGCGCACTTTTGCTCTCTATAAAGAATAAAAAAAGCCCTTTACAATATGTAAAGGGCGTGTATAAACGCGGTACCACCTTTGTTCCACGAAATAAATCCATCTCGTATCTCTCACAGTTCTATAACGGAAACCACCCCGTGATATCCTACTCGCCCTTTTTCAGATACCCGGCTCCAAAGCTACCTTCTGCAACCACTTCCCGTAAACCGTCTCTCAGCCTGTGAACGGTTCTCTCTTCTTCGGACCAGTCTGCATACTCCTCTTTCTCATTGCCTTTTCCCATAACTATTGATAATCATAGTATTCAAAGTCCGATTTGTCAAGAAGTTCATGAAATCTTTAGAACTTCTTAAAGATTAAATTTTTCACTTAACTCAAAAAAGGCGAAATCCCTCTGAATAAGAAAGATCCCGCCCTAAATTCCTAAGCCTCGTCAATCGCTTTTCCGATATCGTGGCGCATATATTTGTTATCAAATTTAACCCATTCGGTTGCTTTGTAAGCATTGGCACGGGCCTCTTTGAGCGTTGCTCCTTTGGCTGTCACACCGAGGACACGTCCTCCGTTTGTCACGATCTGGTCTCCATCGAATTTGGTTCCGGCATGGAAGCAATAGTATCCTTCATGCTTCTTGAACTCGTCAAGACCTGTGATCGGAAGTCCTTTTTCATAAGCGACCGGATAACCGTCAGATGCAAGTACCACACAGACTGCTGCATTGTCTTCAAACTGAAGATCTACCTGATCCAGTGTTCCGTCGATACAGGCTTCGATCACATCGATCAGATCATTCTTCATACGCGGAAGAACAACCTGTGCCTCAGGATCTCCGAATCTGGCATTGTATTCCAGAACCTTCGGTCCGTCTTCGGTAAGCATCAGTCCGAAAAAGATGATCCCCTTAAACTCTCTTCCCTCTGCTGCCATTGCATCTACCGTCTTCTGGTACACATATTTCCGGCAGAATTCGTCAACTTCTTTTGTATAGAAAGGACTCGGTGAGAAAGTTCCCATACCACCGGTATTCAATCCCTGGTCTCCGTCTTTGGCTCTCTTGTGATCCTGCGCGCTTGTCATAGTCTTGATGGTCTTTCCATCTACAAAAGAAAGAACAGAAACCTCACGTCCTGTCATGAATTCTTCTACAACCATGGTATTACCGGATGCACCGAATTTCTTGTCCAGCATGATCTCTTTCACGCCGGCTTTTGCTTCTTCCAACGTATTACAGATCAATACACCTTTTCCAAGTGCCAGACCATCTGCCTTCAGAACGATCGGAAATTTAGCTGTCTCCAGATAAGCCAGCGCTTCGTCTGCATTGTCAAAGTTCTCATATGCTGCGGTCGGGATGTCATATTTTTTCATCAGATCTTTTGAAAATGCCTTGCTTCCCTCCAGGATTGCTGCATTTTTTCTTGGTCCGAATGCGCGGATCCCGGCTTTTTCAAATTCATCTATAAGGCCGCCAACCAGCGGATCATCCATTCCTACGATTGCCAGATCGATCTCCTTTTCCTTTGCAAATGTAACCAGCTTGTCAAATTCCATCGCACCAATCGGTACGCATTCTGCAAGCTCTGCAATCCCGGCATTTCCCGGTGCACAGTACATCTTCTCTACCTTGCTGCTCTTTGCTACACAATATGCAATTGCGTGTTCTCTTCCGCCACCGCCTACGATCAATACTTTCATTGGTGCTCCTCCTTCTCTAACGGGCAATTGACACTCTGCCATCTTTTACTGTTACTTTTCCATTTGCGATCAGGTCGATCGCATGTGGAAGGATCTTCCACTCCGCCTGCTCCATCACACGTCTCTGCAGAACCTCCGGTGTATCACCTTCTTCTACTTCAACAGCCTTCTGGAGAATGATCGGACCGGTATCCGTTCCTTCGTCTACAAAATGTACGGTTGCTCCAACCACCTTTACCCCTCTGGCAAGTGCTGCCTCATGAACCTTCAGTCCATAATATCCCGTTCCGCAGAACGACGGAATCAGAGATGGATGGATATTGATGATCTTATTCCGGTATCTGCTGATCATTTCTTCCGGGATCACAACCAAAAATCCCGCCAGAACGATCAGATCCGGTTTCAGTTCGTCTACCTTTTCAAGAAAAACTTTGTTAAACTCTTCTCTTGTCTCAAAATCCTTCGGCGAAACGCACTGTGCCGGGATCTGATGATTCCCGGCTCTTTTGAGTGCATATGCGTTCTTATTATTGCTGATGACACCGACCAGCTCTGTATTGGTGATCGTGCCATTTTCCACTGCATCAATGATTGCCTGCAGATTGGTTCCGCCTCCGGATACAAGTACAGCAACTCTTAACATAAAGTAACTCCTTTTTCTCCTGCTTCTACATAACCAACCACAAATGCTTCATCTCCAGCTTCTTTCATTGCCTTAATTGTAGCATCTACATCCTTTTCATCGACAGCGACAACCATACCGATACCCATATTGAAGGTATTGTACATCATCTCTTCTGCAATGTTGCCAGTCTTTGCGATCAGGTTGAAGATTGCAGGGATTTCATAGCTGTCCTTCTTTACCACTGCACGGATTCCTTCCGGAAGCATTCTCGGAATATTCTCATAAAATCCGCCGCCCGTGATGTGACTGCATCCTTTGATTCTTACACCGGCTTCTTTTACGTTCTTCAGTGCTTTTACATAAATTCTGGTCGGAGCAAGAAGTGCTTCACCAAGTGTCTTTCCTAATTCATCATAGTATGTATTTAAGGATTCTTCTGTAATGTCGAATACCTTACGAACCAGTGAAAATCCATTGCTGTGAACCCCTGTAGACGGCATTGCAACAAGTACATCACCTGGCTTAATATCAGAACCGTCGATAATGTCTTTCTTATCTACAACTCCAACTGCAAAACCTGCAAGGTCGTAATCATTCTCCGGCATCAGTCCCGGATGTTCTGCTGTCTCTCCACCTACAAG
>ENA-ORSJ01001813-ORSJ01001813.1-human-gut-metagenome-genome-assembly--contig:-NODE-1813-length-16126-cov-2.780847_pt1 | contig 16126 bp, 14 predicted proteins | sample MGYA00242191_ERZ509158 | MGnify/ENA primary metagenome ERZ509158 (study PRJEB26280, sample SAMEA2338623) | human gut metagenome | biome: human gut; feature: human-associated habitat; material: faeces...
AGCTGACGCCTATGTTCTTCGGCTCGGCCATGACCAATTTCGGCGTCAAGCCCTTCCTGGAAAAATTCCTGGAAATGGCCCCCAAGCCCCAGCCCCGCAAGTGCCTGGAAGGCGTAGTCGACCCCGAATCGGAGCAGTTTACGTCCTTCGTCTTCAAGATCCAGGCCAACATGAATCCCCAGCACCACGACCGGGTCGTTTTCATGCGCATCTGCTCGGGCAAATTTGAAAAAGGCATGTCCGTCACGCACCGCCAGTCGGGCAAAACGCTGCGCCTCATGCAGCCCCAGCAGTTCCTGGCGACGGAGCGAACGATCATCGACGACGCCTACCCCGGCGATATCATCGGCGTATTCGACAACGGCACCATGGGCGTCGGCGACACCCTCTATGCCGGAAAGAAAAAGGTCACCTTCAAGGATTTCCCGACCTTCCCGCCGGAACTGTTCGCCCGCATCCGTGCTAAGGACTCGATGAAACGCAAGCAATTCCTTAAGGGCATGACCCAGCTGGCCCAGGAAGGGGCCGTCCAGATTTATGAAAATCTCGGCTCCATGGAAAGCTACATCGTCGGCGCCGTCGGAAAGCTGCAGTTTGAAGTGCTGGAATACCGCCTCAAGCATGAATACGGCGTAGACTTGGAAATGAACATGCTGCCCTTTACGGTCGCCCGCTGGCTCCAGCTGAACGGCCACGAATACAGGGAACTGAAAAACGTCGACAGCGCCATGCTGGTCAAGGACCACAAGCAGCGATTGGTACTGCTCATCGCCAACGAATGGCAGACCAACTGGATTTGCGAGCGCAATCCGGACATTACGTTCTGCACGACGCCGGATGAGCTGGCCCTCGATGACGACGAAGAATAATAAATAATATCTGCATAATAAAAACACCTTCTCATGCTGACCACAGCACCGAGAAGGTGTTTGTTTTTATATGTTACCACATGCCCTTGGATTTCCAGAAGCTGCGCCGGCACATGACCAGCAAGGTCAGGATTTCCAGCCGGCCCAGCAGCATGGACAAGCACAGAATGCTTTTTGCAAAATCAGACAAATTCGCATACGTACACGTCGCGCCGGTAATCCCAAAGGCCGGGCCGATGCAGCCCATGGTGCTGACGCTGATGCCGACGGCATCGAAAATGTTCACGCCGTCCCACGTAAGCAGCAGCGCCCATAATACGATAAAGGCCATGTACAAAAAGAAAAACTGGCTCACGCGGACGACTGTATCGTCGCCGACGTAATGGCCGTTGATTTCTACGCGGCGCACCATGTTGGGATGAACCTTTTGAAAGGCCGTAATCCACAGGGCCTTGACCAAGATGACGACGCGGGATACCTTGAGGCCCGCCGCCGTCGAACCGGCACAGCCGCCGCAGATCATGAGAAAGAGCAGCAGCAGCTTGGAAAAGGCCGGCCACGTGTCATAATCTGCCGATACGAAGCCCGTCGTCGCAATGGATGCAACCTGGAACGAGGCGTATCGGAAGGCCGTCGTCCACTCGCCGCCGAAGGCATAGGCCAAATTCAGCATGATGAGGAGCGTCACAACGCCTAATATGAGCAAATAGGCCTTAAATTCCGTGTTCCGCCGCAAGACGCCGGGCCCCTTTTGATACACCTGATAGTACAAGCCGAAGTTTCCGCCGGCCAGTATCATGAAAAAGGTAATCCACCCTTCTACAACAGGATCGTCGAAATGGGCCACGCTGGCATTAAAGGTTGAAAACCCGCCGGCCGAAATAGTCGACAAGGCGTGGTTCAGGGCATTGATAAAATCCATGCCGCACAGGAGGAAAATAACCAGGGCGATGAGGGTAAAGCCGGAATACATGCGGAATAAGACATTCGTCATATCGTGAAGGCGGGGCAGCACGCGCTCCCGCGTCGGCCCGGCCACCTCGGCGTTGTACATGGACATAGTCGACTGTCCCGCTTCAGGCAGCAGGGCGATAAAGATGACGACGATGCCCAGCCCGCCGAGCCAATGGGTCATGCTGCGCCAAAAGAGGATGCTGTTCGGCAGCACCTCCAGGTCTTCAATGACCGTCGCCCCCGTGCCGGTAAACCCGGAAATACTTTCAAAGAGCCCGTCGAGGATTCCCAAGTACCCGCCCAATACATAGGGCAGCATGCCCAGGCCCGTCGCCAGCAGCCAGCCCAGGCCGGTAATGGCAATGCCTTCGCGTATCGTCAGGGCCTTCGTCCGGACGTGTCCCCGGCGCTGGCACAGAAAGGACACGGCCACGGCCGCGCCGATCGTCAGGATAAAGGGCACGGCGCTCTCTTCGCCGCACCAGAAAGCGATGCCCAGCGGGATGAGCATAGTCAGTCCCTGGATAAATGAAATTTTTCCTAAAAACCGGCATACGACATGTAAATCCATAGGCATCCTTTCGTTGAAATTCTCTGCTGGCCGCACGGCGGCAAACCTACCAGACGCGGCGCTTCCAAAACGACGGCATCAACAGGGCCAGGACGGGAAAAATTTCCAGCCTTCCCATGAGCATGGACAGGCACACGACGGCCTTGCTGAACGAGGGCATATCCGCATAGGTGCACGTCGCCCCAAACAGGCCGAAGCTCGGCCCGCAGCTGCCCATCGTCGTGATGGCTACGCCCAGGGCGTCAAAAATGGGAATGCCGTCGAAGACCAGCAGCACGGTCCACAATATGTCCAGCATGACATATACGAAGAAAAACCGGGCTACGCCGTACAGTACGTCTTCGGAAAAGTCCTCCCCGTTGGAGCGGACATGCAGGACGAGGTGCGGGTGCATCTTCTGCCGTATGCGCAGGACGATCGTCTTGGCCAGCAGCATGAGGCGCGTCACCTTCAGCCCGCCGGCCGTCGAGCCGGCGCAGCCACCGACAAAGATGAGAAAGACCAGGATAAACTGGGAAAAGGCCGGCCATTTATCGAAATCACTGGAAATGAACCCCGTCGACGACGATAAGGACGCCGCCTGGAAAAAGGACTGGCGGAACGCTTCGTTCCACGCCCAGCCCTGAGCCGACGCTAAATTGGCCGCCATCAGCACCGTCGCCGCGGCGACGAGGCCGACATAGGTGCGAAATTCCGTATCATGCAGGATTACCTTGGGTCCCCGCTTCCACGCCGCCACGTACATGCCGAAGTTGGCACTGGAAATCATCATGAAAAAAGCCAGCACCCCTTCGATCAGCGGGCTGTCGAAATAGGCCACGCTGGTGTTATAAGGAGAAAAGCCACCCGTCGCAATCGTCGAGCAGGCATGATTCAGAGCCACGAGGAACGACATGCCGCAGGCCATGCAGGCCAGCGCAGCCGCCGTCGTAAATACGACATACACGCAGAACAGGGCCTTGGCCATTTCCTTTACGCGCGGCACGTTCCGATCCGACGTCGGCCCCGTGCTTTCAGCGTTGAACATATGGACCGTCCCCCGCCCCAGCTGAGGAAATAAGGCGATAAAGATGACGATGATGCCGAGGCCGCCGAACCAATGGGGCAGGGACCGCCAAAGCAAAATGCCCTGCGGCATGATTTCCAAATCGGGAATGACCGTGGCCCCCGTACCGGACAAGCCGGAAATGCACTCGAATACGCCGTCCAGCACGGACAAATAACCGCCGGCGGCATAAGGCACCATGCCCAAAAACATGACCATGATCCATCCTAAGGCCGTAATCGCAATGCCCTCGCGGTTCGTAACCTCCCCGACGGGAGCCCTTCCATACGCCGTCAGACCCTTGCCCAAGGCCAGGCACACGCTGATGGCGGCGGCAAAGGCGAATACGCTGCTTTCACTATACCACAGGGACACGGCCAGGGGAAGGACCATGCCGCAGCCGTAGGCCCAGGACAGCCGGCCTAATACATACCATACTATCTTCAAATCCATTTAACGCGACGCCTCCTACCAACGGCGCTTAAAGGCCTGGGCTGCCGTCTGCAGCACGATGAGAAAGGAAAAGATTTCCAATCGTCCCAGAATCATCAAAAAAGCGCAGTAGGCCTTCAGCCAGGCCGGTTCTGCGGAAAATTCGACGACGCCGAACAAGTGGGCCGTCGCGCCGGCGCTGGTCAGGCAGCCCGCCGCGACCCCCATGGACTGCAAGGGCGTCATGCCGGACAACGAGATGATAATCGTCGATACGAAAAATACAGCCATAAATAAGAAAAAATAGCTGAGAACCCGGCTGATGATCTTCATATCGACGGGAACGCCGCTGACCTTTAAGCTGATGACCATGCGCGGATGCAGGAGCTGGCGCATTTCCTGAGCCGCTATCTTGAACAGCACGATAAACCGCATGACCCGCAGGCCGCCCGTCGCCGAGCCGATACAGCCGCCGACGAAGACGATGAGCAATAAGATAAATTTATCAAAATCAGGCCAGGCCGAAACGTCGGCCGTAATAAAACCGCTCGTACTATAAAAGGAAAGGACGTGGAAAAATCCCAGTCGCAGGCTGTCTGCCCCGTCGTACACGCCCATCTTCCACAAGTGAAAGGACACGAGAAGGGCCGTCCCCAGCAAGACGCCTAAAAACACGCGGAGCTCCGTATCCTGAAAGGCCGACCTGAGGTCCCGCCGCTCAAAGCTTTTCCAATACAGCAGGAAATTGCCGCAGGCCAACAGCATGGAAAAGGCGCAGGCCCATTCCAGGGCCGGATTGCCGCCGGACATGAAGGAAAATGGCGCGTCGCCGCTCGTCGATATGCTGCGAAAAGCGCTCGTGCAGGCATCGAACAAGGACAGTCCGGCCAGCAAATAAGCCAGGATAGACAGGACCGTAATGGCCGCGTATATCTTCCCTACCTGGCGGGCCGCAATATCCATGCGCCCCAGCATGGGGCTGAAGCTGATGCTCTGATGAACGGACAAGGTCAGGCCGAAGCAGCCGCTGACCTGAGGAATAATCGTCACCATCAGCAGGATGAAGTTCAAGCCGCCCAGCCATTCCATCAGGCCGTGCCACAAGACCAGCGAACGGGGCACATCGCCGGCCGGCCCGACGGCGCAGGACAGGCCGACAGTCGTATAGGCCGAAATGCTTTCAAAAAACGCGTCGGCGACAGGTAAAGCACCGGAAAATAGATACGGCAGCATGCCGACGCCTCCCAGCATGACCCATACGAGAACCATGTACCAGGCGCCGCCGGCAACGCCCAGCTGCTTGCTGTGCCGGCGGCCGAATCCCATCATCAGCCCGCCCAAGACCAGCGTGACTGCCATGGAAGGGCCGAAATACAAATACGCCGGCTCTCCCCAGGAAAAGGCGCACAGCAGGGGAATCAAAAAGGCCAGGCCGTTCAGGATTGCCATCCTTCCCAGGAGGAAGAAAAACAAATACATGTGCATCTCAATCCCTGCCTTTGAAATATTTCATGACTTCCTTGGAATGCGTCGTCTGGATAAATAAGATAACCCGATCGCCGGCCATCAGCGCCGACTGGCCGTTTGGAATAAAGGCGTCTTCGCCGCGCACGTAAGCGCATACCAGGCATTCCCTGGGCAGCCGGACGTCCATCAGGCGCTTGCCCGCTACGGGCGCGCCGTCCTGCACGATGACTTCAACGGCTTCGGCCTTGGCCCCTTCGAGCAGCGATACGGACACGACGCCGCCGCGGCGGACGAAAGCCAATACTTCGCTGGCCGACAAGAGGCGCGTAGACAATACGATGTCGACGCCGACCTTTTCCATCAGATCCGTATATTCAGCCCGCGACACGCGGACGATGGTCTTCTTCGCGCCGAAATGCTTGGCAATCAGAGCTAGCATGAGGTTCAGCCGGTCGTCGTCGGTAATGCACACGACGACGTCTGCTTCAGCGATGCCTTCCTGCTCCAGCAGGTTCAGGTCCGTGCCGTCGCCGCAGATAGCGATGCCGTTGTCCATTTTTTCCGCCGCCAGCAGGCACCGTTCCCTGTTTTTGTCGAAAATTTTAACCTGCACGCCCTGCTTGTCCAGCATGGGGGCCAGAAAGCGCCCCGTCCGGCCGGCGCCGATGATGATGGCCCGCTCTACCCGCTTCGTGTCGCTCTGGACGAAATTGACGCTGAATTTCTCAATCGCCTTGGGATCGCCGATAAAGTAGGCGTTGTCATGAGGCAGGAGCTGGTCGTCGCCGTGGGGGATGATCATGCGGTGGTCCCGGAAAATCATGCCGACCAGTATGGACGGCGGAATTTCCAAATCCTTAAAGGGAATATTGACTAAAGGCGAATGGCGGCGCACCTTCGTTTCAAACAGGCGCACCTTGCCGTTGGCGAAATCTTCTACGTTCAGCGCCGCCGGCGTCATGATGATGCGGTTGATTTCCTGGGCCGTAATCAGCTCCGGGTTCAGCATCAAATCGATATCGAAATTTTCTTTTAAGTAATCCTTTGCTTCCGATAAAAACTGCATGTCCCGAATGCGGGCCGCTGTATAGGTAATGCCGTGCTTCTTGGCCAGAATGCAGGCCACCATATTGACCTCGTCGATAGCTGTCGCCGCGACGAGGACGTCCGAGCCTTGTATATCGGGATTGTTCATCGTAATCGGGCTGGCGCCGTTGGCATGGACGGTCAGGACGTCTAAGGTATTTTTGACGACTTCCAGCCGCTCCTCATCGTGGTCTACGACGACGACGTCGAACTGCTCGTTTGACAACAGCTCGGCAATGCTGTATCCCAGCTTGCCGGCGCCTACAACTACTATGCGCATATGCTCACCTCTGTGCTATACGTAGATATCGTAAAATAATCGCGCCGCTTTGATTATAGCAGCACATTAGGCAGTGTATGCTATACTATACTGTATCCACTGCCTACGCTACTATATCATAAAAGAACTGCCGTGGCTAGGAGAGAACAGATAATCGCCGGAAAATTTACATGGATAGGCCCGTATCTCTAGCAACGGCAAGTTAAATATGATAAAATTAATTGTTTGTTATAGCATGTAAAAATTATGAAACAAGAGGAGTATCATGGCTAATAAGTTCGTATCGGGGACCTTGATTCTGACGCTTTCCGGCTTTGTCGTCAAAGCCATCGGCAGCATCAACTGGATTATCTTATCCCGTATTCTCGGCGGCGAAGGCATCGGCATTTACCAAATGGCCTTCCCTATTTATCTGCTGGCACTGGACGTATCCAGCGCCGGCCTCCCTATCGCCATTTCCATCATTACGGCGGAAAAGGTAGCGAAGCAGGACTATCTCGGGGCGCAGCGCATCTTCCGCGTATCCTTGTCCATGCTGTGCACGACGGCGTTATTTCTCAGCATTCTCATGTTCTTCGGTGCGGAATTCCTCATCGACGAACAGATCATCCGTGAAAGCCGGGCCTATTATTCGCTCATCGCCTTAGCGCCGGCCATCTTCTTCACGACGGTCATCGCCGGCTACCGCGGGGATTTGCAGGGCTGGCAGCAAATGACACCGACGGCCCTATCTCAAATCGTAGAGCAGCTGGTCCGCGTCGTCGTCATGCTCGGCTTTGCGGCCCTGCTCCTGCCCTACGGCCTCGACTATGCTGCAGGCGGCGCCAGCCTGGGCGCCGGCGCCGGCGGTCTGGCAGCCTGGCTCGTCTTGATTTATTACTATTATAAGCTGAAGCGCTCCCTTCCCTCGGACGGTCCCGTATATCCGAAAGAAGACATCAGGCATATTTTAAAGCGCCTCGTCGTCCTGGCCGTGCCCATTTCCTTATCGAGCATCATGCTTCCCGTCGTGTCGAACCTGGATTTGCTCATCGTTCCCCGCCGTCTGGAAGTCGCCGGATACGCTACAGCTCAGGCAACGGAATTGTTCGGCTATCTGACGGGCATGTCCGTGCCCCTCATCAACTTGGCGACAATTTTGACGGCGGCCATGGCCATGAGCCTCGTGCCGGCCATCAGCCACAGCTTTACGCTGAAAAATTTCGACGAAATATACGAACGCACGGCCAGCGCTATGCGTATCTCCTTCCTCGTGACGATTCCCTTCAGCGTCATGCTCTACGTCATGGCCGAGCCCGTCGTCACCTTTATTTACAATGCGCCGGCTGCGACAGACGCGACGAGAGCCGTTGCCATCGCCATTTGCTTTCTCGGCCTGCATCAAATCACGACGGCTATCCTCCAGGGCTTAAAGAAGCCTAAAATCCCGGTCATCAACATGGCCGTAGCCTGCGTGGCCAAGGTGGCCTGCAACTGGTTCTTAGTCGCTATTCCGGCCTTCGGCATCACCGGCGCATCCTATGCGACTGTAGCCGACATCGGCGTCGCTGCCGCCCTGAACCTGTTTTTCATCTACCGCCATACGGGCTATATCATTCACGCCAATATCATCGTAAAGAACGTCGTTTCTGCCGCCATTATGGGCGTCATCATGTATTTCGTCTACGATTTCCTCTATCTGCACATCGGCCTGTTCCTCAGCCTCTTCCTGACCTGCCTGTTAGGCTCGGCAATCTACATCGGCCTCATGGCCCTGACCGGCGGCGTAACCAGAGAAGACGCCGCAAAGATGCCCTTCATAGGCCGGTTCTTTTAAACAGTATATCTCATCAATCAAACTATCAGTAAATAATAAGTACCCTCTTTACTGGACACCCCAGTAAGGAGGGTACTTTTTATGCGTTATCCCTATAAATTTAAGAGAACCTGTGTAAACTTATATCGCAAAGGAAGCTGGCCCCCACACCGAAGAACTGAACACCCGGCAAAGTCATAAAACGATCCGGGAATCGTTCCGCATGGAAAAAGCACAATATCTCGAATTGATTTGCTTGGGATTCTAATGGCGCCGCCCTGAATACGGCCGGTGTTCTGCACAACCCCTGCCTGAATTTGGACCGTCTTTCCCTGCAGTACGCCGCTGTTTTCCACAGCTTCCTTCGTATCCATTCCGAGATTCTTGGTACATACGCTTTAAACAAGGTCGGTATTTTCAGCAATATTGTCCATAAGAAATCCTAACTGCAATCCAGCATTCACTTTGCTGCCGACAGTTTTAGAAAGTACACTCACTTGGCTGTTGTAGAAATACTCTTCTCAACCGTGATTTGTGTCAATTTTTCACTAGCCTTAGCAGCTGCCAAGGCAGCTACTTTTTTAACATTTCCCATATACCACTGAAAAGTTCTCGCCTGATCCGTGCGGATAATGATTCGGTAACTTTAACTATATATTTCTATCATATACGCAAAACACGGAGGCAGCAAGTTCTCTGCACTTGCTGCCTCCGTGTTTTATATTCAGATGCCGAACCTTCTATCCTGCATCTATGATTCAGTTGGTGGGCTTACCGAGCATATACTCGAACCACTTTATTCAAGTATTCGATCGATATTTTACTGTCTCCATTCCGCGCAATCCATTCAATGCGTTCATTTCAATTGATAGCCATTTTACATTATGAATCCCATTGTGTAACCATAAATTTCTAAATATCTTTAACTAACTTTTCAACAAACCGAATTTGTTCTTCACATTCCTCCTGACTTACAACAAAAAAGTCATCGTAATCGCTGGCTTCCCTAATAAGGGCCAACATGTGTATCCCTCTGCCACATTCTTTGGGTAATTTTCCAGTAGAAATATATTCTTTATTAAAATTTCCCAATAATGTTTTATGCTTTTTAAAATCTGTATTTTGCAAGGCAAATACAGCTCTCATTGCAAAAAAAAGCCGCATAATAACTGCGATTAATTGCGTCTTTATAGTGTTTATTCGTGTATAATTCTTTTGCAACAATAAGCGTTTCTTCAGCTCTGGCCAATCTATACCGGGATAATTCTATATTATCCAATTCTGATGCCTTCTTTCTGTATGTTCTGATAATATGGAACTACCTTTTCTCTTTGTTTAAATAATTCATAATTTTGAAAAACAGGAGAAATCCATACATTGTACTTACCATTATATTCCATCGTAACATCTACAATTTTTTTCATCAAACTTATATATTGGTCTTGTTTTTTCTTTGTAAATATTACAATATCAATATCTGAATCATCGGTCTGTTCTCCACGCGCAAAGGAGCCGTATAATTTTGCTGCAATAAAATCGTCTTGTAAAATATTGCTGATTCGCTTAACATACTCAATTAAAAATTCAGGAGTTTTTTGTTGATATTGTCCCATAAAAAATATCCTCCTTCATATTAATTATGTCATTATTATACTATGAAAAGCAGAAAATATATAGAATGATAAATTACGTACAACATGCTATACATCCACAGATTACGGCATTACCCGAAAATCAATGATGATTGACAAATGCTTTTCTACCTATATTTCACAACAACAAACTACTTAAAAATCACTAAAACAGAGCATCGCAAACCATACGGCATGCTTACCGGTAAACAAAAGTCAAATACCAAAAAAGCGCCCATATCTTGAGCGCTATTTTGATAGCATGGTTACAATATATCAGGATGAGATCGTGCAGGATACCGTTACAATCAGCTATTCATTGAGTATCATATATACTACAACTGATCCGGCTGTACATGACATTCGCGAAAGCCGATATAATTCCCTACCAGTGCATGATCTTTATATTTTGATTACCTGTTCAAATTCATTTTACAATTAACCTTATTTCTTTTTTGCATCTGCACAGGCTACATTTTTAACTCAAAGAGATTCACCCCTTCTTCAATAAACTGGCTATATACGTAAAGGATGAGCATGCTTTAACGAACATTTTCATAAAGTTCTGCAAGACTCTTTTTTCTGATTTCTGTTTTCTCTAGTGATGTTTTCCAAAGGGATATTTCTTCTTCAGACCATACATGATCTATCAAAAGCTTAATTGGAATACAAAAAGTTTGCGAAAAAATCCAAATACAATGGAGACTCGGATAGTACCGTCCTTTTTCCACTGCATTCATGTACTTAGGATTTAAACCTAATAAATCAGCACATTGTCTTTGGTTTAACCCATATATTTTTCTAATTAGTATAAGATTTTTTCTCTGGTTTTGTACTGTCCTCCATCGCAAATCACTTACATCAACAGTTGTATCCTCCGAATAATACGCTCTTGCCGCTTGATGAGCCATCTTAATAAATGTCCGTTTTGCTTTCATACTGATCCACTCCTTCTTTTGGCGTTTTTTAGGACGGCAAGGCCGTATCATATTACAAAACAGCCAGGCAAGGGCGGCTATAGCCGTACCATTTACCCTTTCCTGGCTGTCTTTGTATATGATAGTATTTTTTTGCCTAAAAAAATACGATTAGGTCTTTTACCTAATCGTATTTTCCATCTACGTATGAGATATCGCATGAATCATCAAATGGACAGTACTGTTTGCGATTTCATCTATATTCTCTGCTGCTATGATATGGCTGTATTCACTTATATTTGACAATAACTCCTTCTTGTCTGCAAATACATGGTAATTTGCAAACCCTTCTGATTCTGCATATGCTGTTAAAGCAGATCCTACAGTATCACTGGGAGCAAAGATAGCTGCATTTTTCAACACACATACCTCCAGTTGTTATTTTTAGGACACTTTTAAGGCTTTCTATATGAAATTCTTACCTGATTCACTGCCGTCCTAACTATAGCATGATCACCATACCTGGTCAATGTAGATGTTATTTCAATCAAAATCAATGACTAAAGCATTATCGGGTATATGTATTTCATGCGGGTATTCCTGTAAACGGTACCCAATAACGCCGCATTTCAATTCATGATTCCAAAATAAGAAGGACTTCTCCGACTTACCCATAATTTCCAACACGTGTGATCCATCCAATACTTCTTTTCGCTTCTGCGGGCTCAGCATTTCCCATACGGTATTGACTGCCACCATAGTTTTAAACTCCTTTTTCTTTTACTATGACATTACTATAACATCCAAACCAGTAAGAAAAATGAGAGCCGGATTAAAATACAATTAAAATAATGGCAGATGATAGGCATCACATAGCAGCTTTAATGTTTCATGGCTTATCGTACCCCGCCGCACGTAAATATTGATCTCACTTCTAAGATACCGGCGTTCTATCTCTGGTATTTCCAGTTTACCAGCATTTCGCTCCCTGTATTCTGCTAAATACTGCTGCAGCCCTTCTGGCAACAATTTTTCCACAAATGATATAGCCAAGGGAGAGGCAGCTTCACCAGTTAAATTTACAATATCTGTATACAACCATATATCTTTCCGGTCTTTGCCATATTTATTGATATGCAGATGCCCAAAAAACCAACGCTTATAGGTTAATTTTTCCTCTAACGCATCAAGCATATGAGACACCGGACATCCGTCATAGGCATGCAGGGAATCCGCCGTATTTTTCCACTTCGACGGGGCGGTATGGGTTACGACATAATCCACGGCCCAGGCAACTTATCGCGTCTGTTGTGGCACAGAGAAAACAACACATTATACTGCTCACGCGTAATGCCTTTTACCGGCACCGATGGTACGGGCTTCTTGAAAATCGATGACTGGACCTGCGTCTTATGCTTTACAAGCTCGTACAGAAAAGGCTTAAACTGTCCACCAATCATCTGCATCCTGTACGCTTCAAGCTGTTGGATTTCTCCATTGGAAGCCAGGTACTGGTACAATTCCAGAACAGCAGACATGATGTGATTGACCGTCTTATTAGACCTTGCACATTCTTCCTTGTCGATATGTAAGATTCCGTTTGAGTAGTCCGGATACTGAAGCCACAATACAAACTCGCTCAGGATATCTATCGGTCCTCGTTCTGGATTGTTGCACAGGTCCAGCAGCGATATTTCTTTTTTCTGCATAAACTGACAGTATAGCAGAAGGTCATATGCATACGTACGCTGTGTGTTCGGAGATTTCCCAAGGTTGTCCAGAAACTTGAGGTATTTATTTACAACCCCAACCGGCTTAAACTGGTCGTCGAGCAGCACATAGCGCTTGCCCTTTGGCGTATTGATTTCCTGCACCTTCATGTGCTGCCCTCCTTTCCAAGAATTACTTGAAGATTTTTCGGTCTTCTTCCGGTCGTTTGAAGTATTGTTCAAAATACTGATGCAGGATCTTTTCTACAGCAACAGTTTTTGTAACGCCGGTTTCTTCGCAGAACGCCTCCAGCTCATTGCTGACATCTTTTGCCAACTTAATGTTCAGCATCTTGGCATCTTTCTTTGTTCTTGACATTATCATTTCCTCACTTCACAGCACATGACGACGAGCGCCGTATAAGCTTCTTTTTTGGCTTTTTAAGGCGCTTTCTACTACTTTGAGATTTATATCAAGTCGCCATCCGGAACGCGTTCTATGGCCATTGTAGCGGTTTGTCCGACATCTTCACAGTACGCATTCAGCTTCTCCTTGACATCTCGGCGGATGAAGTAGTTGACATTTACTCCGTCTTTCTTCTGTCTTGGCATAGCACCACCTCACACGAACATCTGCTGAAGCAGACCTTTCTTTACCTGTTTGATGGCATCAAGTTTATCCTTTTCAATCTGTATCTGTTTATCGAGCAGTTTGAAGAATGCAACGATTTTAGCCTGTTCTTCTGAACACGGAACATCAAATTCCAAATCAGCAAAGATATCAAACTTAAGGTTCCACTGGTCAGACGTCATTCCCTGAGAATAGATTGTAAACTGCTTCAGCGCTTCATATGTCTTAAACAGTACCATGAAGAATTCAGCATTTACGCCATCTTCAGGAACAATAATCGTATATGCGGGGCTTACGATTCCGTCCCAGTAAGAGACTCCTTCCGCACCTTGCCACATTCTCATCGTATTATAAGCCATATCACCTGTCATGACGCGCTTATAGTTACTCTTATCTTCAGAGGAGTTGTCACGTTTATCGGAATCAGCTTGTCTGATAACTCCATTAGCAATGGTCACAGAAAGAAGTTCTTCGCCTCCTTGAGCCTTTTCTTTGCGTTCTGTAAAGAACTCGCCCATTGCGTGTGACTCCCAATCAGGGAACTCGCTCCCATCATCAGCCTTAAACCTGATTTCCTGAGAGAAAATCTGCTGAAGAAGACCCTTGCGACGAGTTTCGAGGGCTTCGACCTTTGAGGTCTGTGCCGCAATGCGCTTGTCATACAGTGAGAGGAACGCTGTGATTTTATCCTGCTCTTCCTGACACGGCAACAGAACTGGAATTCCCTGTAAAAGGTCATCGGTCATTCCAACTCGGTCATGCCTTGCGCCACCCTGATTGCCGTTATGATAAATGTATGAATACCAAGCGGGGCTTGCAAAATAATACAGCAAATACGGGGTGTAAGCCTTGTTCTTTGGTGTCAGACATGAATACAGTGGTGATACAATGCCTGGCTCTTCACGAGTATAGCAGTTAAACGGACCATATGGCGCTGTGGACGATTTCCTTGGATTATAAACAAAATCACCGTCTTTAATAATCGTATACTTGCTTGTATTGCCTTCAACTGCGATATCCTTGTCAAAGAACTCCCTTTGCGGAATCAGACCATGTTCAGCAGAATTCGTGATAACGTTCTTGTTTGCTCCGTCTTTGTTGGTTGCCTTAACCTTATCGAACAGATCTTGGATTGTAAGCTCATCTGGAGCCTCAAACGCCTGCCCGTTCTTGTCCTTAAATCTAAGTGCGGGCATCTGTTATACCTCCAATCCTAATTCTTTGAAGAACGCCTCAAGTTCATGTTCAACGGCTGATACTTCTTCCGTACACTTTTTGATAACAGTAGTCTGTGCATCGATATCTACCGTTTCTTCCTTCTCGAAGCTGTCCACATAACGAGGAATATTGCAGTTAAAATCGTTCTTTACGGAAACCTCTTCGAGAGATGCAACATGTGAAAACTTATCGATCTCCGACCTGTTGATGTAAGCGTCCATGATACGGTCAATGTCCTCATCCGTAATGACGTTCATGGTTTTTTCAGGCGTGAAATACTTGCTGGCATCAATAAACAGGATGTTGTCAGAGTTTCCGTTCCGCTTCTTCTTCAGAACCATAACGACAACGGGCAGTTTTGCGCCGTGGAACATCTTGGCCGGAAGTCCGATGATAGCATCTACCACATTCAGGTTCTCAATCAGGTGCCTGCGGATATCATATTCAGCATCGTTCTTACCATTCTTCTTCTGTTTGCCACGGAACAGAGCACCACTTGGAAGAAGTACCGCAATCCTGCCGTCTTCAGACATATGATAGACCATGCTCTCCACAAACATAAGGTCTGCCTTGCCCTGCGGAGCCAGAACGCCACACGAAGAGAAGCGAGGGTCATCCAGAAGTTTTGGACTCTGTTCGAACTTGGCAGAATACGGCGGATTTTCGACCTGGATATCGAACATCAACGGTTCGCCGTTCTCATAGTAGTTGTCTGTCTTAATGGAGTCCGAGTTGAAGCAGCTAAACTTCTTGTATGGAACACCATGCATCAGCAGGTTCATACGAAGCAGATTGTAGTTGCTTCCGTTCTTTTCGGTCGCATAGAAATGCCCGACCTTCTTGGTGGAAAGGTGGTTCTGTACTTCCAGAAGCAGAGAGCCTGAACCAGCGCAGCTGTCGGCAGCGTTCTTGACTTCATCCAGACCAACAGTGGCAAGACGTGCCAGAAGCTTGGATGCACAAGTCGGCGTGAAGAACTCCCCGCCTTTCTTGCCTGCATCGGATGCGAACAGGGAAATCAAAATCATGTATGCCGTTCCCAGAACATCCATCTCGGCATCATCCACATTGAAGGAAATGTCATCGACCTTCTGCATGACCTTCGCAATCAGAGCCGTCCTTTCGGATACTTCCTTGCCAAGGTCTTTATCCTGAAGGTTCATATCGTCGAACAGTTTATCGAAAGCCGCTTCGGATTCCTGTCCGATGGTGGAAGCTACAAGAGCGGAAATCGCCTTATCAAAGTGTTCGATGGAGAACTCAGCACCCTTGATTTCGTCAATAAGAGAAGCCCACAGATATTTCGGCTCGATGATGTAGCCAAGATGCTCGATGGACCAGTCTCTTACGATGGGAGCAAGTTCTTCGTTCTTCAGAGCTTCACGGTAAGAAACACCGTCATCCTTCAAAAGCTCGTCCATATAGTTTTCGGTCTTCTCCGACAGGTATCTGTAGAAGATAACACCGAGGATATAGTTCTTAAACTTACTGGCATCCATATTGCCCCGAAGTTCATTTGCG
>ENA-ORSJ01001819-ORSJ01001819.1-human-gut-metagenome-genome-assembly--contig:-NODE-1819-length-16064-cov-3.440252_pt1 | contig 16064 bp, 16 predicted proteins | sample MGYA00242191_ERZ509158 | MGnify/ENA primary metagenome ERZ509158 (study PRJEB26280, sample SAMEA2338623) | human gut metagenome | biome: human gut; feature: human-associated habitat; material: faeces...
TGAGTTTGAAACCGTATCGGTTTCGGCTCGGAAAGGCTTATTTTATTTTTTTTTTGCAAAAAATTTTGTTCCTTACTTGACAACCGCATAGGGTCAACCAAGAAAAACCACGATAAATAAAGGGTTTCAACGGCTCGACTCGTCCAACAAAAGTATTTATTTGCTGACAGGCTGCGGAGAAGCTGAAATCCAGAGGTTATAGGTGGGAGGCTTTGGTGCAGCTCTGTTTTGACCCACAAAATGAGCAGCAAGTAAAATATTAAGGAGAACGAATCGAGCCTACGGTGGATTGCCATTGAGTAATCCGCCGTGGGCTTGTTTGTTTTTATAAAATCAAAAAATAGTGAAGGAGAATAGAACTATGAGAAATTATAAAATCGCTGTAGCTGGCACGGGATACGTAGGGCTTTCGCTGGGAGTGCTTCTGAGCCAGCATCATCAGGTAGTTGCAGTAGATATTGTGCAGGCTAAGGTCGATATGATCAATAACAAGAAATCTCCGATTCAAGATGATTATATTGAAAAATACTTGGCAGAAAAGGAATTGAATTTGACCGCAACGCTGGATGCAAAGGCAGCATATAGTGATGCGGATTTTGTTGTGATTGCGGCTCCTACTAACTATGACAGTAAGACCCAGCACTTTGATACGTCTGCGGTTGAAGCTGTAATCAAGCTGGTTATGGAATATAACCCGAATGCCATTATGGTTATCAAGTCCACGATTCCTGTGGGCTATACGGCAAGTGTAAGAGAAAAGTTCAACAGCAAGAATATCATTTTCAGTCCGGAATTCCTGCGTGAATCTAAGGCTCTTTACGATAACCTCTATCCGAGCCGCATCATTGTCGGCACCGATTTGGCTGACGAAAGATTGGTAGAAGCCGCACATGAGTTTGCTGGTCTGCTCCAGGAAGGTGCGATCAAGGAGAACATTGATCTATGGTTTTTGGAAGCACTATTTTTCTGCTTTATTATGGATTATGTGATTGAAAAGCATATCAAAAATGTGGGACAACAATTCATAATCGTTGGAACATTGGCATTGATAGGGCTGGGCTTCTATAAATATGCGCGTCAAATTGTTCCTTTCGGAAATCCGTTCCGATGGTTGATTTGGTTTTGGACAGGACATTTTATTGATGATATTCTAAATGAGCTAAGTAAAACGTCGAAAAATCATGGATTCAAGTCAAAAAAACGGGCTTTTGTGGCAGAGTCATTTTTGTTTGCACTTCTGTATGAAATTAGCTTTTGCACTGCATATTGCACGAGAAGAAGCAAATATGTATTTCGGTTCCCAAAATTGAAATGAACCAGTATAACTTTAAGCATTTTTATTTCGTATTTGAAATTTAGCTATATAGGGATAATAGTATTGGCACAATTTTATCATGCGATAAAAAGGCATAATGCTGCATTTGAAAGGGAAACTGTTCCATTGGATCTTCTTACACCACAGTTCGTTCAGCCGAATAGAGATAATCCAAAAAATTTAAAACAGGATGGAGCATTTATTATATCCGGATTGGATGCGAGTGATAAGGAAGACTTTGGTTGCGACGGAACAAAAGAATGTTATCATATGATAAAAATGGTTGGCTATTTGAAAATCCTAAAGAGAATATTGTTCACGATATTAGTAGAATGTTGATATCTAACCCTTGCAATTTCCAAACCATAATGCTATACTCGAAATATAAACTTGAATGGAGAGGTGGTACTTATGCCCAGAACTAAAGGTAGCAAAAACAAGAAGTCTTTGACGGTTGATTATGCAGCGCTTATTGCGGAAAAGCAGGCTGAAAAGGATGCTGCGGCTAATGAGATTGCAGCTGTTGCTGCAAATATTGAAGAGCTGAAGGCGGAACTAAAAAGCAAGAAGGCTGCGGCAAAGAAGCTCGATAAGGAATTGGCTAAATTGGTGGCCAAGAAGGCCGCTGTTGAGACTGCGGCTGCTGAGGCTGCAAAGCGCGGTGAGGCTGAGGCCATGCTGAAGAAGCTTCTGGCTGAGGGCATGAGTGCCGATGAAATCATTGATAAGCTGAAATAATCAGCAACAGCCGTGCATGGGTTGCACGGCTGTTTTAAGAGGGATCTATATAGATTGTGACGCTATAATATGACACGCCTTCTATATGAACTAAACTCAATTCCGCCCTTCATTTGTAGCCCCCTCACCTACCCCATTTCAGCAAGGAGCTAGATTCCGTGAAAACAGCTTGCAACACTGATAAAGCCTTGCCATCAAATCAACCTCATTCAGATGATGCCCCAAATCCAAGAAAACCTAGTCACGATACGCAGGAACTTCTCCGCCGCCAGATGGAGCAGGCTGTGCTGCTGTACGGTTCTGGGGAGAACCACCCTTCCCTGCAGAAGATTGCGGATGAGCTGGCTTTAAACCCCATCAAGGTGCGCAAACTATTGATCACCGCCGGCGTATATAGGTCTGACATAGCCGCTCAGGTCAATGAGCGATTCTCTGCGTATCAACAGGAAGGCATGCCTCATAAGGACGCTATCACCTGCACTGCGCGGGATATGCAGCTTTCCACATCCTCGGTAGCTTCTTACCTACCCTACAGCAAATGCCTGTACTTCCCCGCCGAAACCTCTGCAGACAACCTAAGCACCGGTGCCGAACGCCAGCGCCGTTATATAGCTGTGGAGCGCTTGCGGGAAAATCCCACGGAAAAAACTCTTTGGAACTGCATTGTTGCTTTTCGCAATTACCCATTTACAACGCTTTCCGGCTTGCCATTCACTTACGGTCTGAAAATGGGACGCCACGGCAAATTTACTAAAGAGCTGTGGATTACCCGGCGCGAGAACAGCAAAAGTCTTACCTGGAGTTCCGTATTGCTGGCTTTCCGAAATATTGAAGAAATCGGTGCTGAAGTCGAACGCCCCAAGGCACTGGGCGATATACGGGGTGTTTCGTACATTTACGCACTGTTCTGCCGATTTGGACTAATAAGCCCCCCCACGGTACGACATAGCCAGCAAGGGACTGCTCTTGCGCGGAAATTGATCGACTACATGGAAACGCACGATGGCTGTGCTGAGTGCTATCCCTATGATATCATTGAGGATCTAAAGAGCACATTCTGGCTGGAGTAATCCTGTCATAGTTTTTCGTACAAAAAAGCTCTGCCAGCGAACTGGCAGAGCAGGGATCCTGTGAATTACTGGTTGAAATACACTCGCCCTGGGATGGCATTAAAGTGCTATCCCTACTGGCCCGATTTCAAGAGACATTATGTACTCAAGGCAAGTGCTTCACTTCTTATTTTCTTTGTTTTTAGACATCTTTTCTTTTTCCGCGAATTCCCGCAGATCTTCCCAAAAGCAGGACATCAAATGATCCATCATGTTCATACTCCATTGCCCTGTGAAAATGATAATCAAAAGAACACATACTCATAGTTCTGCGTGCTTCTGACTTGTAGATTTTCTGGTAAATTCGGGCCCCGAAATGTACATCCGAAACCCTGTACATTTTTGCGAAAATGTATTCATATGGTCAAAACAATAAAAAAAGTCCCTAATTGCGGTAAAAGCAATTAGGGACTTAACAGGTTATTATAGATTGACCTTAGAATTCAGGTCTTTCCACATTCCCGTCCAAAGCACACAGCAACGCCAATTCCTATAAGGATGTACCCCTATTGGAAGCCATTGCAGCGCTTAGAACCAACCTGCAAATTACTTGCGGGGTGCTTTAATAGCAGCCTGCTTATTGGGTCGTCATCATAGGTATGTACCCAAAAGCGCGTACTGTTTGCATCCTCAAGTATCCTATTGACGGCCCCATCCCCTTTCTTCGCTTTTGTTTTTCCCGGCATGATTTTTTCCGCCGAAATCGAATGGTAATTGTACGTTCCGCGCACATTGCATTGAACAGTGCATGACTCTTGAAATAGATTTAGTTCCCAGATGAATTTCTGTCCATCGATGGAGAAGATTCTCGGCACAAATCTGTCCAGAAATTCCCGGCTGATTTCATCGTTTGGGAACGACTCTTGCCAGCTGAGTGCTTCCTCTACCTTTTCACTATTAGCAGCTCCGTTTTCTTGTTCCTGCTGGTATTCTTCTAAAATATCCTGCCGGTGATCCTGCCAAACGTTTTTGTAGATTTCTCGCGCCATCAATTCGAGCTTCCATGCTTGCACATTGGGGGCGCTGCATTTGGGGGCTACATTCCTCAGTGACCGCTGATAACAGATATATCGAACAATGCCTTTCTCTGCGCGGAACGCCCGCATTCTGGCTCCGCAGCCACAAAACAGGCGGCAAGCCCATTTGTCGGCGTGTTCGCTCTTTCCATACAAGTAAGCCTGCGTTATATTGCCGTCTTTGTACGACTGCCATGCATGTCTGCGACGCTGACATTTATCCCATAGTTCCTCTGAAATGATTGGCGCAAAACTGCCTTTCACCAGAATGTAATCCTGTTCGCTGTTCTTGATGCTTTTATGGCTGAGGAAATCATCAATATGCGATTTGTTGTATGTCAAATACCCTTTATAAATCGTATTCTTGGTGATTGAGAGAACCTGACGCGCGCTCCATTGTGGCATTCCGGATTTATTCGGTGCGCCTTCTTGCGTTAGTGTCTGGGCTATCTCGGTGCCATTTATGCCATCAGCATACCAAGCAAAAATTTTTCTGACAGTCTCTGCCTGACTTTCCTGCACCACAAGCGTATGAGCCTTTTTATCACGCTTATATCCAAACGGTGTCGGTCCCGCAACATAGGTGCCTTTTTTCTGTGACGTCTGAATGCCCGCCTTGGTGCGTTCACTCATTTTACGGCTTTCATCTTGCGCAAGGCTTGCCATAATGGTCAGGCGAACTTCTCCATCGCCACGCATCGTCCAGATGTCATCATTGACGAAGTACACTTCAACGCCGTACTGTTTCAGCTCACGGGTCGTAACCAAAGTATCCACCGTGTTTCGGGCAAAACGGGAAACCTCGCGGGTCACGATTAGGTCAAACTTCTTTTTCCGGGCATCTCGCAGCATCTTCATAAAAGAAGGCCGGGTTTTCATGCCAGTACCTGAGATTCCTTCATCGGCGTATTGCCCAACCACCGTCCAATTCGGATGATGTTCTGCAAGCTCCAGATACCAGTTCATTTGATTTTTCAGTGCTGATATTTGCGCCTCAAGTTCCGTGGACACGCGCCCATAGAACACGACTCTGCGCGGGCAGTTTTGCTGGTCTGCTTTATCATATTGCATCGGTTTTCCCTCCTTCCCCATCAGTATAATACTGCATTCAGTATTTTCAAAATGTACAAGTCAATGACTCAATCATGGTATAGAAAAGCCGTGGAAGAAGGTTCCTTCCACGGCATGATCTTTATACTACTTTTTCAATAAGGCACTGATGTTTCTTCGTTTTCTTGTCATAGTTGATAGCTACCAAGAGAAGATTTCCTGTATAGCCACGCAGCGAATCCGGATATTTCTTTTCCTTAATCTGCTGCATCGCAGTCTCCACCGTTTGGTTCCACTTCAACTCCACAACAAGCGCCGGATAGTCATTTCGGTACTCCGGTTTTGGAATGAAAACGAAGTCTGCGAAGCCCCTGCCTGTGGGCAGCTCTCGAACCGGCTTAAAGTAATATTGCATAGCGCTCAGGTATGCAATCGCCAAGACGCTGCTCAAGGAGTTTTCATTGTTGTACTGGATGGCAGAAACATAGTCATCATGGATTTTCTCAACCTGAGTGGCTACTGCATCGCCATCCATATCCAATGTCGCATCCAGCAACTTCTCAGACTCCTGCTGGAACAGCAACATCTCATTCCAATGCTTGCTTTCCACCGCAAGTGTCAATTCCTGCCGGATTTCCTCATTCGGAACAAACGCTGTTTTTCGGTTCTGGTCATATCCCAAGTAGCCAAGATGGATCATATATGTCAAAACATCATCTTTGCTTTGGATATTAACGGTATCGTTCTTGAAGGTAGCCGTGTTTACTTTAACTTCCCCACCGGAAAGCATTTCAATGATTGCCGTTTTCAGCCCATCATAGTTCATGTTGATAAGAGGAACGATTGCTTCATAGGAAGCCGTTTCCGACCAGTAGCTCTTAAACTCTCCCTTCAGCATAACGCTGACAACAGCTCTGGGATTATAAACTTGGTAATCCCGCAACAAGTAACCATCGTACCACTTTTTTACCTTGTCAAAGTCTTTGTGGTACTCCTCGCAAAGATTCTTAACTTCTTCTTCCGTAAAGCCAATGAAAGGTGCCAACGTGCTGGCACTGACCATGGTAAACTCATCGAAGTTATTCAAGGCCGACTGCGTTTTTTCCTTTTTGATTGGCAGAATGCCGGTGAGGTATGCAAGCTGAATGTATTTTGTCGGCTCTGTTCCTTTGAATAAGCCTCTCAGGAAATAGATATATTCTTCTTGAACAGCCTTATTGGTTGCTTCATCTCGGATCAGAATATCCCATTCATCAATAATCACAATAAATTTCTGACCGGTCGAGTTTCTGATGCGCGACAAAGCATCCGCCAATGTCAACACTTCGTTAGGAAGAACTTCAGGGTAGTACTCTTTTAGTTCCTCAAAAACTGATTGCGTAATGTAGGATATAATACTTTTGATGTCTGCACAGCTGGACAAAAACCATTGTACATCTATATGGATCACATCATACTTGTTGAGATGCTTTTTGAAGTCGCTACTCTTGCCGATTGTAAGCCCATCGAACATCTTTTCTGAATCGCAGCCTTTGCTGTAATAGGCTGCCAGCATATTAGCCGTATAGGACTTACCAAATCTCCGGGGGCGGCTATTGCAGATGTATGCTTCTGGTGTATCAAGAACGCTGTTGGTATATTCCAGCAGACCCGTTTTATCCACATAAATTTTTGAATTCAGTGCAACTTGAAACGCACTATTGTCCGGATTCACGAATCTTCCCATTTCGCCAAAGCCTCCTTCAGAAGTCATTTATTTCTAAACATTCAAATGACATTAGTATAGTCATATAGTACCATTTATCGATACAAATAGCAAGTTGGAAATTTCCCTATAATAGTACAAAAGCACCGCAGCATGGATTTCTTTCATAGCATGATCTATCATCGCAGACACCTCATCTGCTATGACGATGATTAAATTTTGCCACATGAAATCCTGCTTTCTGCATATAATCTTCAAAAATATATGCAGATAAAACTTGAAAGGCGCAATAAGCCACAAATTGTGATAATTTCCCTTCGATGAATCTGTCAGATATCATCTGTTTGAACCATTCGGAATTCCCGAATAGTTGCCATCACGGTCTATTCCTCATCCGTATTATAATATTACCATTTACTGATTCAAATAGCAAATCTAGCGTCATTCCATAACGGCACAATAATGCCGTGGAAGTTTTTCCTCCACGGCACGATCTGTCGTTATAGCTGTGCGTTTCTCTCCCTCTGCAAATTCCAGACAGGCAACCCTTCCCGGCGCTTTGCCTCGCATCGCTTTGCAGCCATGCGATATGTTTTCTCGCATCTTGGCACGCTCGTGGAATCCAGTCATGGCGCTGCTTCCCCAATACGGTACAGCAGAGGACGCTATTCACTTTTTCGGAGGTTTGGAACCTCCTAATACATAAGAGAACAGCGAATCGGATTTTTTCCACAACTTTTTCAATAAATGATGGACGTTTCTTCATTTGGGTACCGGTTATGCCTTCGTCTATGTACTGCGCTACAACGGTCCAGTTGGGATTGCGTAATGCAAGGTCTGTATACCATTCCATCTGATTCCCCAGCGCAGATAGCTGTTCCTCATGTTCTGTTGAAACGCGGCCATAAAACACCACCCTGCGCGGTCGATTCTTGTAATTCCCAATATAGTATGTCATTTCGAACGCCTCCTTGTTCTTTCATTGTACAAGGGGCAAATTCATAAGGGAAATGTACAAAAACGCTGGTACACTTGCCATCCTTGTATGAGCGTTGCTGCTCTATACTATAAGAGTACGTTCTCTTGATTTTTTTCCACAATCACTATTTTTAGTTCATTGCACTTGACATACATCAAGTAGCCATGCCACGCGGATAGCATTTTTCAGAACATATCAGCAAAAATGACCCTGCACGATTCTGTGCAGGATCAAAATATATATTCGTTTTATTTTCATACATAACTGGTTGATGGGCCGGCTCCGACTTTTTCAAATAACTATTTCGAAAAATCAGCCGGGCTATCAAACTGGAATTTATTATTCTCCTATGGAGGCACCGCTATCGTCTTTAAGGCCACAAATCGCAACTATACCATTATTTTTATAACTTACAACGAGAGTAGTGTCATTCCCAAGTTTCCAACATGCAGTGCTGTTTTCACTGGTATCAGGCTTCCCCCATACCTCTCTAAGCTGGTCAATATGGTACCCTGGCAAAAGGCTATTAACATCGGCTTCACTCATTTCTGCGCAACGCCAGCGAGGGTCACGGCATTATCAAGATGGGCAACAGTGTATTACCATTCACCAATCTGGAGCCCAAGGATAGTGATGTCTATCAGCTCATCACAACGAAACCGGGAGGAAGGAAGAAGCAAGAATGATTTTGCATAAAGAAAAGGCGGGTCGAAGCCCGCCTTAGAGTCAGTGGCAGTTTAGTGCTGCCAGATATTGTTTTCTAAATCACGCAGACGCGCTTTGTAGTCGTTAATAAGCGCCTGCGTGTTTTCTGTATCGGGAAAGCTGACAATATAGCCGTCCTCGGATTCGTGAAAGCCGACAAGGCCCGCAAGCCCTGCCATCTCCGCAACCTTGACCAAGGTGTGGTAATCATACTCGCTGTTGTTTATGTGTAAAATCATGGGGTTCTCCTAACTGCCATTATTTGTTGCGGATCTGTTCGACAAACTGGAATTTCATAAACGCATTTGCTTCTTAAACGCAAACATTCCCTCATTGCCATCGCCGACAAAATCGTCCGGTGTATCCGGCATAGGGTGTTTTTCATTAAAAAATTCTGTAATATGAAAGCCGCAGACATTCACATAAAAATGAATATTGCGCTTATCAAAGTACGGCGTACAGGTTTCCCATACTTTCGTGTTCGGATACCGGAGCCAAAGCTGCCAAGTGAGGCTGTTGTGATGTTTGATCAAGCATTGTGATCCTAAAAAAACATAATTCTTATTCAAGCAAGCACTTGATTTATTTTGCGGAGTCTGATATGCTATTATAGGAAACACTGGATAATGCACAGAAATTGGGGGATTATGTTTTGAGGAAAGAAAAGAAAGCCGAAAAGAGGCAGGATCTTGTAGGCATCTGCCTTGACTGCTTTGTCGAAAAGGGACTGACCGTTGCCACGACAAAGGACCTCTGTAAGGCGGCAAAGCTGCAAAACGGCGGCATCTACTATTACTTCTCCACCAAAGAGGAAATCGTTCTTGCCTGCGCCGAGGAAGCGATCAGTCGAATTGAAAAAGCTGCGTTTGCCATCGTGTTTGAAGATATTAGTGACATCAAAAGCATGATGGATCATCTCGGTGAGCTGGCGGATAAAATGTCGCCTACCATGCGCTTTCTGGTCAGCGTATGTGTGTCGCGCGAATACGGAGAAAAGGTAAAGCCTTCCCTTGTGCGGCTTGCGGCAAGATACCCTTATTACACGGGCAGGATTGCGGAGATCCTCGACTGCACCGACGAAGAGGTTGCGCCGTTCGTTCATCTGTCGATCCTCGCCATCAACAATTATATGATCTTTGCCGAGCGAGCGCTGTTTGACCCACAAATCGAAGCGGTCAAAAAAGAGCTTTCAAGGCTTGCAGAAAGAAAGGGGCGGAATAATCGATAGTTTGCCATAAAGAGAAAATCACAAACGACTTCATAGTCAATCCATACGCACAAACCGTTCCGAGGAGATGACCAAAACAGAAAAGAATCATAGGAGGACAACATGAAAAAGATACTTGCAATTCTACTATCGCTGCTTACGCTGCTTTCCTGTGGGCTTCTTTCCGCCTGCTCTGCCGAAAAAACGCAGCCGGATACACCGGATACTGAAACCGTGTGGGAAACGGTCAGCGAGGCATACATCTATGCGTTCCCACTGGTGCTGACCGACGCAACCAAAACATTATCGACCAATACGGACGGAACCATGACTGGCCGTGCGCCCATCAATCAGTTCAACCATGCAAAAAAGCTGGCGGACGCCTCTTTCCGCACCGTTGTGACGCCGAACGTCGATACCGTCTATTCGCAGGCGTGGCTTGACATCAGTGAAGAGCCTATGATCTTCGTTCTGCCGGAGACAGATCGCTTCTGCAATGTGCAGCTTCTGGATGCGTGGACGAACACCGCCGCCGTGCTGGACAAGGCGGGTGCTTATGCCATCGCGCTTCCCGGCTGGGAGGGTGAGCTGCCCGACGGTGTGACGCGCGTGGACGTGCCCACCGCAACGATGTGGTCGATCACCCGCACGGTGCTGTCCGGGAACGAGGATCTGCCCAATGTCTATGCCATTCAGGAGCAGATGCAGCTCCTGCCGCTTTCGGCTTATGTACAGGGAGGCGAGTATGCCGCACCGCAGGGAGCTTATAAAGAGGAAAATGACTTTGTTCCCGTGAACAAGGTGCTTTCCATGACGCCAGCAGAGTTTTTCAATACGGCGAACGCTCTGATGCAGGTCAACCCGCCCGCCGATGCGGATGAGGAGCTGCTGAAGAAACTCTCCGCCATCAACGTGGGCGCGGGCAAGACCTTCGACGCCGCCCTCCTGGGCGAAGGAGCTGCCGAGCGCTGGACGCAGATGCTTCAGGGGCTTCGCGCCACGCTTGCCGCCGACGGCGCGAAGTATGCGCAAAAACTCGGTCAGTGGATCTATTACGGCAAGCCCATCGGCGACTTCGGCACGGAGTACACCTACCGCGCGATGGTAGCGCTGGTGGGGCTTGGCGCCAACACCGTGGACGTGGCGATCTATCCCAAGACAGCGGTGGATGAGACCGGCGCAGCGCTGACCGGAGAAAAGAAGTATACGCTCCACTTTGAAACCCTTCCTCCCACGCTGGAGGGCGGCTTCTGGTCCGTGACCGCCTACGGAGAGGATGATTTCCTCATTGACAATTCCATCGACCGCTACTGCATCAACGACCGCTCCGACTTCAAGCTGAATGCGGACGGCACATTGGATATTATCCTGTCCAAGGATGCACCGGAAGACACCTCTAACTGGCTGCCTGTTTCCGACGGGGAATTTCATCTGTTCATGCGGATCTATGTACCGGATATGACAGCACTGGATAGCTGGCAGCCGCCTGTTATCCGCGAACAATAAGGAAATGGAGAAAGAATGGCTATGAAACGTATTGCGGCAATGCTTCTTGCATCGGTACTGCTGCTGTACTGCGTCGGCTGTGCGCAGGATGGGCGCAAAGAGCCGGACGCGGAAAAGGCAGACCTGGGTCTGACCGCCGAGGTCAAGCCCGCCACAGACTTTACGGCAAAGGCAAATGCCGCCGTCTACGATGAACTTGACTTTGATGATAAGCAGGAATATGAATTCGCCACCCGCGGACTGATCGACGCGCCGGAAACACTGGAACTGAAGGACGAGGATGGGACGATCCTCTGGAGTCAGGAAGCCTATGCGTTCCTGGACGATTATGAAAAAGCGCCTGACAGCGTAAATCCCAGCCTCTGGGAGAACACGAAGAACAACCATGCCTATGGTCTTTTTGAAGTGACGGATGGCATCTATCAGGTCCGCGGCTATGACATGGCAAATCTCACTGTTGTCAAGGGTGATACCGGCTGGATCGTCTTTGACACGCTGATGAGCGTGGAGTGCAGTCAGGCTGCCATGCAGCTGATCGAAAAGAATCTTGGTAAATTCCCGGTCAAGGCCGTCATCATCTCTCATTCCCACGCCGACCATTTTGGCGGAATCGCCGGCGTGATGGCGAAGGAGGATAAGGCAGACGAGACACTTTCTATTGAAGATCAGCTCGCCAGCGGCAAGATCCCCGTGATCACGCCTGTGGGCTTCACGGAGCACTCCGTGAAGGAAAATGTCTACGCCGGCAAGGGTATGGGCCGCCGCAGCAATTATCAGTATGGCATCCTTCTGACCCCCGGCGTGACCGGCAAGCTGGCGCAGGGCATCGGCATGGGACAGTCCACCGGAACGGTCTCGTTCATGACGCCCAGCTATGAAATCACGCAGTCCGGCGAAAAGCTGACGATCGACGGTGTGGAGCTGGAGTTCCAGCTCACGCCGGGTACGGAAGCGCCCGCCGAAATGAACACGTGGCTGCCCCAGCACAAGGCGCTGTGGATGGCGGAAAACTGCACCGGCACACTCCACAATCTCTACACACTGCGCGGCGCGGAGGTGCGCGACGGCGCGGCATGGGCAAGCTATATCACCGAGGCCATTTCCCTTTACGGCAAGGACGCGGAGGTCACCTTCCAGTCCCACAACTGGCCGCACTGGGGAAACAACGTGGTAAACGACTACATGGTCAACACGGCTGCCGTGTATAAGTTCATCAACGACCAGACTCTGACCTATATCAATCAGGGCTACACCAGCGACGAGATCTCCAACATGATCGAGTTGCCGGAAGCACTCAACAAGATCTGGTACACCCGCCAGTACTACGGGACGGTCGCCCACAACGCCAAGGCGGTCTACCAGAAGTTCATGGGCTGGTATGACAGCAACCCTGTCAACCTGAACCCCCTCATGCCCAGCGACAGCGCAAAAAAATGGGTGGAGTACCTGGGGGATGTTGACAAGGTCCTGCAAATGGCAAAGGCGGATTTTGACAAGGGTGAATATCAGTGGGTCGCCGAGGTCACAAACACCATCGTCTTTGCCGACCCGACGAACACCGATGCGCGGCTTCTGTGCGCCGATGCACTGGAGCAGCTGGGGTATCAGGCGGAGTCCGGTCCGTGGCGCAACGAATATCTGACCGCCGCGCAGGAGCTGCGCCATGGAAACGCCAATTTCACCGCTTCCACCAAATCTACCGGCGACATGGTCAAGGCCCTCTCCGCGCCCATGCTGTTTGACTATATGGCCATTGTCATGGACAAGCAGGCGCTGGCTGACCGCGACTTCACCATGAACGTGATCCTGCCTGACGTGGGCGAACAGCACATGCTCCGCGTGAAGAACGGTGTGTTGCTGGTCTATGCAGATACCCTGTCTGATGATGCGGACGTGTCCATCACCTGCCCGAAAAACGCGCTCTTTGCGATCCTGACCAACAATCAGGAAACGGTTGCAAAGGCCGTCAAGGTCGAGGGCAGCGCAGAGCTGCTGACGCTGATGATGGAGAATATGAACCAGTTCCCGATCACCGGGACCAATCCCTTCAACATCATCGAGCCGTAACGGCTTCGCGGGGCGGTCCGTGGGAAGACCGCCCCGCTCGAGAGAAAACAGCAAGATGCTTTCAACGCAAATCAAAAGCTGTCTGTTTCTGTTGGAAACAGACAGCTTTTGCAACCTTACGGTTGCCCTGCACACCCGAATCTGTCAGCCAACAGTAAAAATTAGAATTACTTCCTTATCACTGTTAAGCCAATGGTTTCAAGGCTTTCTTTGTTTTTCAGTGTAAAGATCACACCTCTGAAAATCCGAAAAAGCGCACAAAAAAGCGCACAGCCGTCTGAAAACCTGAGATATCCCTAAGAGAAAGGGTGTATCTTCATGGCTCATATCAGGGCAAACACAAAGAATGGTAAAATCGTTTCCTATCGCTTCACAGTTTGTTTAGGCCGAGACTGCAACGGAAAGCAAATCCGAAAATACACTACATGGCCCATCCCACCCGATACAAGCACAGCCAAGGCAAAAAAAGCTGCTGAACGTGCTGCTGATATTTGGGAACAGGAGCTTATGAACGAGTATCATAAAAAGCTCGAAGCAGAATCAGCAGGCAAGGCATATCAGATACCGGCAGAAAAACGCCACGACGATTTTGTTTCCTTCGTCAATGATGTCTGGTTTCCTCTTCAAGTCCGTGATGGTAAGCATAAGCCCAAAACCATCGCTTTCTATGAGAGTATGACAAAGCTGCTCCTCCCCTGCTTTAGTGGCTCCACCTTACGTTAATGGAATTCAGCATTCAAGGAGACATCTTCTTTTTCTGTGATACATTGTCAGAGGAAGAAAAGGAAACCGTTCGCAAGTGCATGAGGGCGAGGTATAAAGGCCATATAGTAGGCGACCCTAAAATCGATGAATTTTTAGAAGAACTCGAGCGTAATCATGGCATTCGGTTGAAGAGGCTGCCGGTAACGAGCGTCATTGCGGTGTAAGAGCAAAACCGCTTTCCTTCAAGTTCCTGTAGACTTTCTCTGCCGACGTGCTATCATACTAAATGCTTGGCTTAGGCAGTAAGACGAATATCTACAAGATTTGCAGAAAGGTGACTCTATGAAAAAACAAATTCGAGCCGCGGCGCTTGCGCTATGCACCCTTATGCTCTTTGCCGCGGCTACCGGCTGTGGCAAGCAGGAAAAACCGACCACAGAGCAGCCCGCGCTGGAGACGGTGGAATACTCCAACCTGACCGATGATGATTCCCGCAAACAGCTTTCACAGCTTCTCTCGGATGCGGGAATCGAAGAATTCCGCATCACCGCTCTGATGGATCGGGTGGAACAGTTTAACGCCAGTGTCAAGAGTGAGTGGCTGACCGATGGCTTCGAGAGTGCTGCGCCGACCGACACCAAGTACGATCCCTATGAGATGCAGGATGAATGGACGGTAGCAAACGGCAGTTTTCCCGGCTATAACTGCCGTATCACGGCATTTGGTCTGTTCAGTGAACGGATAGCAGCTGGAGCCGACCAGCCGGAGGTACAGGGCGAGGATTCCCTCTTTACTAATCTGGAAACCATTTCCGCCAATCCTGACGCGCTCTGCGGGGACAGCACCGCCAAATTCTGTGCGCTGTTCGCACCGGTGAATGCCGTGGACAGCACGGAGGTCGAAGCACAGGTCAAAGCGCTTCAGGAGGGCTGGGCAGCCCGTGGTATCACATTTACAGACAGCAAAACAAGCATGATCTCGGTCATCTTCCACAATAAATTCTCGGACGAGGACAACACGCTGTTCGTTGGTCATGTCGGCGTGCTGCTGCCTGCGGAGGACGGTTCACTGTACTTCATCGAAAAGGTGGCGTTCCAGGAACCATACCGTTTAGTGAAGCTCCAAAACCGCACGGAACTGAGCGACTACCTGATGGAGAAATACGATACCTCCTGGGGTCAAGATACGACGCGCCCCTTCATCATGGAGAACGATACTCTGATGGATGGGTACAGATCGAACCCTCTGAAGGAAACAAACCCTTAAAATTGAAACAGCAGCAGCGGGATGGCTATTTCCATTCCGCTGCTGCTGTTTGTAGGAATAAAGCTATGAGTTGTATGAGTGGCTCAAAATTAAATGGTTATTCCTGCTGATACCAAATATCCCCCTTTTTGCTCGGAATCGGAGGGGGCTTTTGGCCGTAGTAAGTATTAGGTAATGCAGAAATCAGTTCTTCAAATTGATCTGCAGAAATATTTCCTCGTCTCAGTTGGTTTCCGAGACAATCAGGGTCATCGGTATTTATTGGAATCAAATGGATAAGCAGTCAGCACATTTGTTCTTTGGTCATATCCTTAGCGATTAGGCGGATAGTGTCTTCGCTAACCCCCTGTTGGTATATTTGGGTTTGTGTCACAACGGAGCCACCGTCTGCTCTAATTGAATTTTTGATTTTCTGAGCAGCACTTAGACTTTGGGCACCGACAATACCAACAATAATTCCAATGATCCCGACAATGATTCCCATGATTCCAACGACTGTATTGATCGTAGTGCTCAACTTTATCTCCCCTTTATTGTAAGATGCATTGGCAGGCTAATTATAGGCCGCAATATTAATAAAATTATATCATGTTTACCACAAAAGGACAATGTTTTGAGAATCTCAACTGATTAGAAAAATGATATTGAAAGATGGATGCACAGCGCCGGAAAGGAGAAAGCCCATGAATATCCGCA
>ENA-ORSJ01001820-ORSJ01001820.1-human-gut-metagenome-genome-assembly--contig:-NODE-1820-length-16056-cov-3.584526_pt1 | contig 16056 bp, 14 predicted proteins | sample MGYA00242191_ERZ509158 | MGnify/ENA primary metagenome ERZ509158 (study PRJEB26280, sample SAMEA2338623) | human gut metagenome | biome: human gut; feature: human-associated habitat; material: faeces...
TCGTAGCATAGTTGCTTCAAGCGCGACCTCCACGAGGCCGATTTCTTTGTCAGCCACATACCCACGGCCAAGGCCGTGGGTTACGCAACAACAGCCCCCACAGGGCTGGCTTCATCGGTGGCAGCGCATTACACCCCATAAACCTAATGCCCTGTTTTTTAGCTGACACCAATATTTGTTTTATTCCGATAAAAGAACGTTTTTTGAGATTTGTAATCCGATAAGTAAGTGAAAATAGGTTAATTTATTCCGATAAATATCTGGTATCGCAGCTTCTATCAGGAGATGGTATGCGTTGTCGCGGATTGTTGCAGCTTTGCTGCGAGGCTACGGTTATGGGTTAGGGAGGGCGACCGCTATGCGGCCGATTTCGCATCAGCCCATCCTCCTACGGCTGCGCTCCGCAAGCTCCGCTTACTGTAGGCTTCGCTGTCGCTGCCGTGCCGCTGTGTGGTGCGTGTGGGGTGGAATTCTCCTCTTCAGGGCTGTCGCAGTCCTTTCAGGGTTGGTGAGTTGTGTTTGATGTTTCTGGGGAAATATGTAAATTTGTGAGCGACAAATTGTCTGGTTATGGATGATGATAAGATGATAAAGGGGCAGGATGCTCCTGAAGCGGTTGATAATAAAAAGAAACCGGCGGGCAGAAGCCGCGCGATGCGGATATTGCGCCGGACAGTGAAGACGGTATTCTGGACGGCGTTCTCGCTTGTGGCGTTGATTGCCCTTGCCTTGGGACTGGTGGTGTGGATTCTTACGCCGGAGAAGCTTACGCCGATAGTGGAGCGCATAGCCAATGAGAATCTTGACGCGGAAGTGAAAATCGGCCGTGTGGAACTGACGGTGTGGAAAACTTTCCCGATGGCCTCCGTCGACATACAGGATTTGCAGGTCATGAGCGGTGTGCCGGGAAAGTATGGCGACACCATCCCCGCTTACGCCGACTCGTTGCTTGAACTGGGACGGCTGCGCGCCGAGGTTAACATCGCTAAGATTCCGCTGATGCAGTTCGACGTGAAGGAGATACTTATCGATTCGCCGAAAATCAACGCCGTGATGCTCAACGATTCAGTGTCGAATTTCATGATATTCCCGCCGTCGGAGCCCGACACTACGGCATCGGCGGTGACGATAATGCCCGATGTGGTTATCCACAAGTTCAGCATAACCGGCAACCGGGGCATACGTTTCGCCGACTTGTCGCGGAGGATGGACGTGACGCTCCGCACCGACAGCGTGGAGCTTGGATATAACCGCAGCGACCATTTCTATTCATTGCTGCTGAAGGGCGGGGTATTTGCCGATTTGCCCGACTACCACGTGAGCCAGAACATTCCGTTTTATTTCAAGGGCGATGTCAATTGGAACACGAAGAATCCGTATAAATGCACGTTGCGGGGTTTCCGCGCGGAGGTGGCGAGAGTGCCGGCCAGCATAGATGCCGATGTGGCATTGTCGGATTCGGCGGTTTCGGTAAAGGAGTTGGAAATGTCGCTCGGCCCGGTACGCTATGCCGACCTTACGGAGCAGGTGCCAAAAGAGTATCTTCACGGGCTGGAGCGGATAAAGACTAATTTCGCCGTATCAGTTAAAATGAAGCTTGACAAGCCGTTCGTTATGGGACGGGACAAAGAGCCGTCGTTCCACGCCGAAATCAGCATACCGAACTGCTACATACAACCCGGCCGGTATGCCGATTACCGTATCAACAAGCTGAATCTCGACGCGCGGCTGGCCTACAACGGCGATAATCCTGACCGTAGCACGCTGTCGCTCAACCGTCTGCTCCTTGACGGTTTCGGAATCAACCTGTCGGCCAGCGGCACGGCCTCCAACCTGCTGAAAGACCCTGCGGTCAACGGCAAGGTGAGCGGCGGGGTGGATTTCGCCAAGCTGCTGAAACTTATACCGAAGGAATTGCCTATGCGGCTTTCCGGAAAGATGGATATGAACACCACAATGAAGTTCGCTTTGAGCGACTTGGATGTGACTACGTTCCACAAGATGCAGGTGAACGGCGAGGTCGACTTCTCGAATGTGAGATATACGGTTCCTAAGGATTCGATGCTCGTGTTCCTGAAGCGTGCAAAAATTAAATTCGGGACAAACAGCGAGTTCCAGAACCAAGCAGGAGAGATGAAAAACATATTGATGGCCTCAGTGTCGCTCGATTCCACTATGGCGGCGGTGCCGGGGCTGATGGTTGCCGCCAACGGCGTGCGCTTCGGCGCGGGAAGCCTCGGTACGGCGGCCGACTTGATGGACACTACGAATATCACCCCTATCGGGGCGCGCTTTAAAATCGGGCAGCTCACGATGATGAACCGCAACGACTCTTCAATGTTCCGCATGCGCAATCTGGAGAGCAACGGCTCGATAAAGCGTTACCGCGGGGCGGAGCGGCTGCCTCTGTTCGATTTCGGGATAAAGGCCGACATGATGCGCTACCGCGACCGCACGACGATAATGAGTCTCCGCAAAGGCGATATAGAATTGCAGGCGAACATGAAGCCTAAGCGCGTAAACCGCCGCATGCGGCGCATCCGCGCGCGCATCGACTCGCTCTGCTCCGTACATCCCGAATTGTCGCGCGACTCGGTGGTGGCGATGTATGTAGCCCGGTTCGCGAAGCGTCGTGGGGCAGAACAAATCAATGACGACGAGTTCATCGACCTTTCTGTAGACAACAAGCTGAAGCGTCTGCTCAACCGTTGGAATTTCGAGGGCTCGTTGTCGGCTAAGCGTGGAATGCTTTTCACGCCTTATTTCCCGTTGCGCAATACTTTGCGCGACGTGGATATGGATTTCAATCTCGACGAGTTCAACATTCGCAGCCTGAAATACCGTGTCGGCAACAGCGACCTTGCCATGAAAGGCAAGGTGTCGAACATCAAGAGTACCCTGATGGGCGTGAAACGCCGCCCGCTGACGGTGGATTTCGACGTGTATTCCGACACTCTCGACGTGAACCAGCTGATGAAAGCCTTATACCGCGGGACTGCGTTCTCGGCAGATACGTCGGCAGCCGCATCGTTTAATTTTGCCTCGGCTGACAATGGCGACGAAGAAAGTATGCAGGCGATGGTGGAAGAGTCGACGGAAGATGTGGATACGACAGTCAAGCACGCAGTGATAATTCCTAAAAACGTTGCGATAAGTCTTAAGGTCAGGGATAAATTCGCGCGCTATTCCACACTTGACCTTAGCGACTTGCGCGGCGACCTGAATATCAACAAGGGCGTGCTCAGCCTGCGTAATCTTGCCGGAAAAGCGGAAGGCGGACAGTTGCGCCTCGATTTGGTATACGCTTCCGCCGATAAGGAGGACATAGGAATGGGGCTTTATCTCGATTTGAACGACATACAAGTCGGCCGCTTCCTGAAAATGATGCCGGGAGTCGATACTATTATGCCGATGCTTAAAGGTGTTGACGGCGTGATAAACGCGCGTCTTGGCGTCACTACAAAAATCGACTCGCTGATGAACATAATAACACCGACAACCAACGCGGCATTGCATATCGACGGAAAAGAGCTTGTGCTGCTCGACTCGGAGACTTTCCGTAAAATCTCCAAAATGCTGTTGTTCAAGAACAAGGAGAAGAATATGATTGACAGCCTTTCGGTGGAGGTGGCCGCTTACGACTCGCAAATCGACATTTATCCGTTCATCCTAAATATGGACCGCTATAAACTGGGAGTTATGGGAACGAACGATTTCGATATGAATTATGATTTCCACGTGTCGATTCTGAAATCTCCTATTCCGTTCAAGTTCGGGGTGAACATCAGCGGAAACGCCGATGATATGAAAATACGCCTCGGCAAGGCCAAGCTGAAGGAGAACGAGGTGGCGCGTACCACTATGATTACCGACACTACGAAAGTGAACCTGTTCAAGCAAATGGACGAGATGTTCCGCCGCGGGGCAGAGGCCGCATTGAGAGGCGAATCGCTGAATATGTATAGGACTGGCGACCGCAGCCGTATGCGCAGAAAACGGCAGTCGATGGATCTGACGGAAACGCGGGGCGACACAATCAGCCGTGCCGACAGTCTGAAACTGATAGAGGAGGGCATTATCGAGCGTCCCGACACCATAGCCGTCGGCAGGAATGATTCCGTAGTGCGTGATGAAGAAAAGGCAAATTCTTTTAAAGAAAGGAGAAACAAGCGTAAAAGCATCCGGCTTGAACGCCAGAAAGAAGCGTTGAAGCCGGAGAACAACTGATTGGCATTATCCCGAATCGTAAAAGATATGCGAGTCGGGATAAAAGTCAGGAGGGAACCTGTTGTAATTCAGCCTCTTCAAGGCTGTTCCTGCCGTTGTGACACTCTGTCGGTGCTGCCGCTGTGATGGCTGTCCCTGCAGGTGTGGTGCGCTGTCTGGGCTGCGGTGAAGTTTTTGTGGATGTAGTCAGCCGTATGGCAGAATATCAGGGTCCACACGAGGCTCTCTCATCCTCAAAGACAAGCCCATTTTCGTAGAGACATATTAAGATATTATGAATGAATACAATGCATCTGTCCTCTGTTTTTTAGCTGACACCAATAGCTTAAATTATGTTTTTTGATAGTTGTTCCGTAAATTTGCGGGAGAATTTACGGATATGGCAAAAAGGAAGACAAGAGAGAAGGAAGCGTATAAGCAGTATTTGGAGCGTACCGGATTCGGCGAGGCTCCGATAACCGCCGCTTTGATTGATATGGACGGCGTGCTTTACGATTCGATGAAGAATCACACGAAGGCGTGGATACGCCTGTCGGAGGAGTTGGGATGGAATTACTCGCCCGACGAGTTCTATCTCTACGAGGGTATGACAGGCGCGGCAATCATACGGCTGATGATGAAGCGCGAAACTGGTCGCGACGACGTGAGCGACGAAGAGGCAAAAGAGATATATGCAAAAAAGGCCGAGTACTTCAGGGAACTTGGTAATGTTGACAAGATAGAGGGGGCGGATATGATGCTCGCCACCTTACGCTCGGCCGGGATAAAGCGTGTGCTTGTCACCGGGTCGGGGCAACATTCCCTTCTCGACCGTCTGAACGCCGATTATCCGGGAATATTCAGCGAGGATTTGAAAGTGACGGCATTGGACGTGAAGCGCGGCAAGCCTGACCCTGAGCCATATCTGATGGGGTTGGAAAAGGCCGGTGTGAAAGCTGAGAATGCCATCGTGATAGAGAATGCCCCGCTCGGCGTGAAGGCAGGCAACGCTTCGGGATGTTTTACGGTGGGAATAACCACAGGGCCTATCCCCGAAGACGTGATGATGGAAAACGGAGCAGACATAGTGTATCCGACGATGACGGCTTTTGCCGACGCTTTGACCGACATAATAGCCGCCCGCAATTATTCATTCTAAGAAGATGGACAGACAGCAGGATGTGATATTCACCAATGACGTGGTAGCGGCGTTGGATTCGTTGCTCGACGGCATGGAGCCGGCCGGGGTGTATATGCTTTGCGACGCCAACACTAAGGAGTTGGTAATGCCCGATTTGGAAGAAAGCAGATATTATGAGGGCGAAAATGTAATAGTCATTCCGCCGGGCGACAGATATAAGGATGTGTTTTCGTTGCAGATGGTGTGGACGGCATTGCAGGAGATGGGGGCAACACGCCGCTCGGTGCTTGTCAATGTCGGTGGAGGAGTGGTTACCGACCTTGGAGGATTTGCCGCCGCCACGTTCAAGCGCGGGATGCGTTTCGTCAATGTCCCTACGACGTTGCTTGGCGCGGTGGATGCCGCCGTGGGCGGGAAGACCGGAGTCAATTTTAATGACTACAAGAATGAGATAGGCGCGTTTTGCGAGGCATCGGCAGTGATTGTCTCCACACGGTTTTTCTGGACTTTGCCTGAGACGGAGCTCAAATCCGGCTATGCTGAGATGATAAAGCATGGGTTGCTGTGTGGAAATGATTCATATAACCGTTTGCTTGATTTTGACTTGGCCAAGGCTGATATGGATGCCCTTCTTCCTTTGCTTGAAGAGTCGGTGGAGGTGAAGCGGAGGATTGTCGCGGAAGATCCTAAAGAAAAAGGGCTGCGTAAGACTTTGAATCTCGGGCATACCGCAGGGCACGCTTTCGAGAGCCTTGCGTTGCGCCGCGGCAAGCCTGTGCCCCACGGTTATGCAGTGGCGTGGGGATTGGTGGTCGAGTCCGTGCTTTCCAACTTGTTGAAGAATCTTGATAGCAGTGTGTTGTACAGCCTTTCAGATTATGTCCTGTCGCATTACGGAGTGTTCTCCATAACGTGCGACGATTATGCGGCACTGTTGGAATATATGCGGCACGACAAGAAAAGCGCCGCGGGCGAATATAATTTTTCTTTGCTGCGTAGTCCCGGCGACGTTGTCGTGGATTGTGCCGTAGATGAAGAAACGGTAAAGACCGCGTTCGACATTTACCGTGACTTGATGCACATCTAACGGTTTACCGTAATTGCTACATCGTAGCGCAGCAGTGTGTATTTTATGCGGTAGGGCACCGCGCTACGGCGCGGCTTGCGCGACTTGTAGTAGTAGTGGGTATGCTGCTTGTCCCACGACCTTACGGACAGTTGTCGTGTCGTTCCTGCCGGTATTTGGCAGTCGATGTCGTACTCTTCCTCGTGGAGCATCTCTCCGTTGGCATCCGAGTAAGTAAATCGCACAATCAGGCGTGATATGTCGAACGGCGTACGGTTTGTCACGTAGAATGTCTCGTCGCGGTCGGTAAGCGTCTTGTTGTAGCCCGACAGTATGATGGAATCGGCATAGGCGGAGTGTCCGTTTGTGTCAGCAATTCGTTCCAATTGCTCGACTTGCGATTTCGTAGAAAGCCCTTTTCTTGTGGTGTCGGTTTTAGCGTACATATTGGCCATAACGGCAACCATTGCCGCCAGTACGATGCAAATCCGTTTGTCTATGCCATGCTTCATCGCAATTACAGCTTAGAAATAAGTTGGCGTATCGCTTTTTTTATTGTCTAATTTGATAAATCCCGGTTTGATTTCCGGCTTCTCCAATCGCGGATAAATTCTAATCCGGCCGAAAATCGTAGGGAAAAACTGCGCTATGTTCATTGATAGCCGCATTTTGATTTTAGGCTTGTCGATTGTGATGTTGTTTCCGCTGTTTTCCACATTTGCCACGCATTCCACCGGGCGTGTCAGTGTGTCGCCGGCAATCCCGCTGTAGAGCCATAGCCGTAGTTTGTCGTTTTCTGCCGATTCTTCCATATATCCGAGCACGCATCCGCAATCTACGGCGCAATCTTCCGCCTCTATGGCTACGAGCCGGTAGTGGCCTTTTTCGTTCTCTATGCGTTCGATGGCAAGCGTGATGTGCTCGTCGGGGTAGTACCACAGCCCTTCCAGCCTTCCGGCGATAGTTTGAGCCTGTCTTTCTTTTACGGATTCCATGTCGTAGCCGGCCAGCACCGGGGCATTGCCGGGGATGGTGAACGATTGAAGCGCCGGCAGTACGGAAAGCAGCAGTAATATTCGCAGTGTACGCTCCGGCATCTTATTTCATTCTGAATTGATATTGCAGCCCGAAGCTCAATGTCTCCTTGAATTGCCAGTATCTCCAGTCAATGTTGACAGGGGCGGAGTCGTCGTAGCGTAGGTGGGCGTATATCTGGGTTGAAAGGAACTTGTTGATTGAAAAGTTGAGCGTTGTCTCCAAATCGCCTTGCAGATATGAATAGTTGGAGAACACGAACAGTCGTGACGATATGGAAATCGACGGATGCGGTGTCCATGAAATTTTGCACTCGCCGCTCGAACCTATCTCGTGTCCCAATCTTTTTCCGGGGTCGATGCCGTAGGATGTGGGGTCCATTTTGTGTATTGCCCGGCATATTTTCATATTGTAGGAAAGCGGTGACAGCGAGGCGTCGAAAGCGAATGTGCTGCGGCTGTTGGTGGTGCTGTAAGTCATACCGATACCGGCATTCAGCTCGCCCGGAGTGAGGAACGAAGCAGCAAGGTCGTAAGTGTTGGTGTTGAAATTCTGCAGCACTTGTGTGCGGAATTGGAGTGTGGTACTGTAATAGAACTTCTTGGTTGCCTGCAAACCGAATTTCGCGTTCACTTGGAACAAATCCTCCGTAATGTTATAATTACGCAACGTGTCGTCGGGCGCGGAGTTTATGCCAAGTTTATATTGTACTGTCAACTCGAATAATTTGTTGGGATGTATTGCCTGATTAAGCTTGAGATTGTATATGGCGCTGGCAATCATGTTCAGGTTCTCTTTTCCTCCTTGATACCAGTTCTCTGATAAGTATGCCTGCGAGAATTGCAAGGACGAGTCGAACTGGTGTATCCAGTCGTATTTCTCGATTTTTTCCTCAGGGGCTTTTTGTGGTAAATCCACTTTGATTTCCTTTATTATAAGCTTGTTTTTCTCCGGGTCGGGTTTGATTTCATATTTTTTTGGAGGTTCGGGCATATTGGCTATGTTGTATGGCACGAGCCACGGTTGGTTGACCATGATACGGTAGAGGTGGTAATTTTCGAACCAATTGTCCCATTCGGCCTGTTCGAGCCATTTTTTGTCGAAATCGAGCCGTGCCGTGTCCCGGCGCTGCGCTAACGACAGGCTGTCGGCCTTGATAGGCTTTTCGTCGATGTCTTGGTATTCCACGAATATGATTGGCAGGAACATCATTTTTTCGGAGCGGTATTCCCTGTAGAGGTGTGACAGTGAGTCGGCCTCTTCCAGCAGTCTCACAGAATTGTCTGTGGCGGTAAGCATTTCGTTGGCTTTCTGTGATTTCTTGCGCTTCTTCCCGCGTATGTTTTTATTCTTTTGGTCGTTGATTGTAGTGTTGGCTTCGTTTACGGTCGCCGACTGTCCGGCTACGGAGTCGGTCGGCTCCGTGTTTTGGGCAAAGGCGGCGGGCAGAATGACCGTCAAGGCGATTAGCAACAATAGTAAACGTTTCATTCTCTTATTCTCGACTGGTTCATTGGTTGTTTTCATCGTCTTCGGCGGCCGAAGACATTATCTGTCTGGCAAGTTCCAAATCCTTGCGGAAAACGAGGACGCCCACCTGTCCGATAGGCAGGTCGTGCAGTGGATATAGCCACGACATCCTTTCGTTGGAAAGGACGCACTCTATTCCGTTGGTGTTCAGCACTCCTTTCACGATATATGCTGAAACAGCGTCGTATGCGCCGAATGTCACTAAATCTTCAGGATTGTCCATGCCAGTGCTTGTTTTTTGATTCAGTGCAAAGATACATTAAATAGGCTGCAAAACAAATAGGACCGTTTGCATTTGTTTTGCTAAAAAATCTGTTTATGTTGTCAGATAGTATTTAAAGTTGCTTTTGGACTGAAGCCTGTGAGAAATATTGTGTCATCTTCATATTGATTTTATGGAATTGCGGGCAGAATATTTATCTTTGCATAAATAAGAATTTCGTATGCTCTCATATTCATATATCGGAAAAGGGCGGTTTGAACTTGTGGATAAGCCCGAACCGCAAATCGTAGATCCTCGCGACGCTATTGTCCGCGTGACGCTCGGCAGCATCTGCACAAGCGACTTGCATATAAAGCACGGCAGTGTGCCGCGTGCCGTGCGGGGGATAACTGTCGGACACGAGATGGTCGGAGTGGTTGAGGCTGTAGGCAGCGGTGTGACGTCTGTCAGGCGGGGCGACAGGGTGGCCGTGAATGTGGAGACTTTTTGCGGGGAATGCTTTTTCTGCCGGCATGGCTATGTGAATAATTGCACGGACCCGAACGGGGGCTGGGCGTTGGGATGCCGTATCGACGGCGGGCAGGCGGAGGATGTGCGTGTGCCATACGCCGACCAAGGGCTTTCGCCGATACCCGGCAACGTCAGCGATGAACAGGCATTGTTTGTCGGCGACATTCTTGCCACCGGCTTTTGGGCAGCCCGCATTTCGGAAATAGCGGAGGACGACACGGTTCTGATAATCGGTGCGGGCCCTACCGGGCTATGCGCGTTGCAGTGTGTGATGCTGAAGCGGCCTAAACGGATAATCGTATGTGAAAAATCCGAAGAAAGGGCGGCTTTCGTAAGAGTCCATTACCCTGAAGTGCTGGTGACCGCTCCTGACAATTGCAAGGATTTTGTGCTGGACAACAGCGAGAACGGAGGGGCGGATGTGGTGCTTGAAGTTGCCGGAGGCGACGACACGTTCCGCTTGGCGTGGGATTGTGCGCGGCCTAATGCCATTGTCACGATTGTCGCGCTCTACGACCGTCCGCAGGTGCTTCCTTTGCCTGATATGTACGGAAAGAACCTTACGTTCAAGACGGGCGGTGTCGACGGCTGCGACTGCAACGAAATACTCGGATTGATAGCGGAAGGGAAAATCGACACCACACCTTTGATTACCCACAAGTTCCCTTTGAGCCGGATAGAAGAGGCTTACCGGATATTTGAAAGCAAATCGGACGGCGTGATTAAAATAGCCGTAACATGCGGTTGAAGAATCGGACTTTTTAATTTATCAACTTAACATAAAACCAAAAAAAGACCAGTCTTATGAAGAATTATTGTATGTTATTATTGTGTATGCTTGCTCTGAATATGCAAGCATTTGCTGAAGATGCCGTTCCGCAAGTGATTCCGGCATTGCAGCAATGGAAATCGACAAAAGGGAATTTAGCAATGCCGCAGAAAGGCCGCATAGTGGTCGACTCTTCTTGCCGGGAAGCGTTGTCCGATGCCGCCGGAATCCTTTCAGAGGACCTTATGGAAATGTTCGGTATGGAATATGCAGTGGCGGAAGGGAAAGCGGAAAAAGGCGATATTTATTTGGCATTAAGCGATAAGGACAAGGAATATGGCGTTGAAAGCTACCGTATGAAAATCGGGTCGAATGTGGAAATTACGGCCGCCGACGCAAAAGGGGTGTTTTGGGGCACACGCACTTTGCTTCAGATGCTTTACAACCAGCCGGAAGGATTGCAGAAAGGGGAGGCGTTGGACTATCCCTCATACGGACGGCGCGGCTTTATGCTCGATGTGGCAAGAAAGTTCTTTCCGATGGATTATTTGGAGCAGTATGTGAAAATAATGTCGTTTTATAAGATGAACGTAATGCAGGTGCATCTCAACGACAATGGCAGTGTGGAGTTTTTCGACAACGATTGGGATAAGACATACGCCGCTTTCCGTCTCGAATGCGAAAGCTTTCCGGGATTGACTGCCAAGGACGGCTCGTATACGAAAGACGAGTTCCGCGATTTCCAGAAAATGGCGTTGCGCTATGGCGTGGAAATAGTGCCGGAAATTGATGTCCCTGCCCATTCACTTGCTTTTACCCACTATAATCCGCGTCTTGCCGCCGACAAGAAGGAGTACGGTAAAGACCACCTCGACCTGTATAAGAAAGAGGTATACGAGTTCCTCGACACTCTTTTCGCCGAATACATAAGCGGCGACGACCCCGTGTTTGTTGGCCCGTTTGTGCATATCGGTACTGACGAGTACAATTTGAAGGAAGCCGAGCAGTTCCGCTATTTCACGAATTATTATCTTGATTATATCACTAAGCTCGGGAAGACTCCGATAATGTGGGGCAGCCTGAAGAAGATGCAGGGCACTACTCCGGTCGATGTGGAAGGACGCTATGTCAACGCCTGGAATTACCATTGGCTTGATGTGGAGATGGCTTTGAACGAGGGCTATAAGGTGATGAACATGTGCGATGTGTATCTCTACATCGTGCCATCAGTCAATTATTATCAAGACTTTCTAAACACAAAGATGCTCTACGAGTCGTGGGTGCCTGAAGAGATGAACCGCGGCAACCGTGTGGCAAAGGGCAACAAGAACCTGCTGGGGGCAATGTTCGCGGAATGGAACGACCGCGTGGGCAACGGTATCTCCCAACAGGACGTGCATTACCGCACTTTCCCGGCATTGCAGCTGATGTCCGACAAGCTGTGGAAAGGCAATAATGCCGATAATGTCCCGTTCGAAACGTTCGACGCTCTATGCAAAAAAATGCCGGAAGCTCCGGGTGTGAATTTGCTGGCTAAAATCGAAGGCGATGTCTCGGTCATTGCGCCCGATTCCGTTGTCACGCTGAATGGCAACAATGCAGTTGCCACCGATGTCGTGGAGGTGGGCTATCCGTATAGCGTGGAATTTGAAATTTGCCCTGACGAAAAACCGGCTAACGGCGGCGTGCTGTTCAAAGGGCCTCATTCCACATTCATCACCAATTGGAACAATACCGGGAAATTCGCGTTCAGCCGCGACGGATATGAATTTGTGTTCCATAATTATAAACTGCCCGCGGGGCAATGGACAAAGGTGCGTGTTGACGGCGATTATAAAGGTACATCCTTGTATATCGACGGCCGGCTTGTGGAACGTCTTGAGGGGCGTGTCCGCGAGGTGTACAATTATGTGCAGAAAACGAAGAATTGGATTTGGTATCAGGAAACTTTGATATTCCCGTTGCAGACAATCGGCGACAACCTGCTGGGATTCAAGGGCAAAATCCGCAATGTGTCGGCTAAGCAGCATTGATGATATTTCGCTTTACGAAAAAAGGATTGCCAAATAAGGCAATCCTTTTTTTCGTTGCGGAAAGAGAGGGATTCGAACCCTCGGTACGGTTACCCGTACAACGGTTTTCGAGACCGTCCCGATCGGCCACTCCGGCATCTTTCCTTTTTTGACGGTGCAAAGATAGCTCTTTTTTTGTCAACAGCGATATTTTATCGGCAAAAAATATTTTCAGGCGCGTTTAATCAGTTTTTGTGGATTTTGTCGGGGTTGCGGGCTATGAATTCCTTCCACGACTTGCAGCCTGACGGTATCTTAGGGCGCGCCGATTCGTAGAAATGGCACAATGCCACGGCAAGGGCGTCGGTTGCGTCGAGGTGCGGGTCGATTGACTCCTTCGGGATGTTGAGTATGCGCCGCAGCATTTCCGCCACTTGGTCCTTCGACGCGCCTCCGTTGCCGGTTATCGACTGCTTCACTTTCAGCGGGGCGTATTCCGCGATGGGAATGTCGCGCAGCAAAGCGGCGGCCATAGCCACCCCCTGCGCCCTGCCTAATTTGAGCATCGATTGCACGTTCTTCCCGTAGAAAGGGGCTTCGATGGCCATCTCGTCGGGTAAATATTGCTCCACAAGACTCGTGACGCGTTCGGATATGCGCCGCAAACGCATATAATGGTCGTCGAATTTGTTGAGCATCAGCACGCCCATCGCTATCATTGACGGTTTATGGTGTTTTACGCCGAGAATGCCGTAGCCCATGACGTTAGTGCCCGGGTCGATGCCGATGATAATCCGGTCCCATTCCAGTTCTTTCCCTGTCATAGCTCCATTTCCTCCAACAGGGTGGAAAAACCGGCCACAGCGTTGCCGAATTTCCCTGCTACCGAATCCACAAGGCTGTTTCCGGTGGATTCATACCAGCGTGAAAGTCCGTCTAACGATTCCGCACGGAATTGCAGTGAATAGCTTTGTCCGCCGTTGTCGCTTTCGTGTCCGAATACGCGTGTCAGCCGAGGTTCTGCCAGTATCCCGCCGGCCAACGCTTTCGGGATGTATTCGCGCCTTATCCATTCTATGAATTCCTTGTCGATTGATTTGTCGGCATGGAAAGTAGTGTTGTAGATTATCATCGGTTTTTTTGTTTATAAAGTGAACGATGCCGACAGTCCGAAATGTTCGCCGTCGGACACGGGGGCAATCGACAGATTGTGTTTCTTGGCGAAAGGGCGTGTGAAAATATACGCGCTTCCCGCTCCGATGGCCGCCCCTGCCGCAACGTCCCACCAGTCGTGCTTCTTGCCGAAAGTGCGGCTCCATCCCACGTATGTGGCAAGCACGTATGCCGGCGCGCCGAATTTCCATCCGTAGCGCCGCTGCACGAATCCTGCGTTGGCAAACAGGATGCTGGTGTGCGCCGACGGAAAAGAGTGGTTGTCGCTTCCGTCGGGGCGTTGTTTCTTGACAGTGTATTTCAGCAGGTATGTGGCTCCGAGTGTTGTGGCGGTAGTGAATGCCGCCTGTTTCAGTCCGGTCCAGTCTTTTTCGATTATCACTCCGGTGAGGGTGGCCAACGGCATTGCCACAAGCAGCACGTCTCCGGATGTCTTCACTCCTTTTCGCGCGTTGCTGAGTTCTGTCTGTGCCGTCATTGATAAAGGTGCAGACAGGCAAAACATTAAAATTATCAACAGGTGCTTCATTTCATTATTCGATTAAACCGGCAATTTTCGGGACAAAGATAATCAATCCGGTGACTGCCGCCGCTATGGCGGTCAGGAGGACAGCGCCGGCGGCAATGTCCTTTGTGCGTTTCACGGCTTCGTCGTAGCCGGGCGATACACGGTCGGCAAGTGCTTCGATTGCGGAATTGAACCCTTCCGCGGCAAGCACGCCGCCTATGCACAGGACTATGGCTGTCCATTCTGTCGCCGATACGCTGAAGCCGATGCCGGCCGCAATGGCGCATGCCGCCGCGGCGCAATGTATCCACGCGTTATGCTCCGTAGCTATGAGCGACCGTATTCCCGCAAACGCGTAGCGAAAACTTCTCGCCCGCTTTTTCCAACTGAACCGTTCTTTTTTCATATTGCAAATATAGTGCAAATCGCGGGGCAAGGCAAATAAGCCGTCCGGAATGGCGCGCATTACTTCCCGCCGATAATCTTTTATGCAAGATAATTGTACATTGCCGCAGTTTTCCGTAATTTTGCAATTGCCGGTTCTGAAGCCGGCATAGAAGTAAAATTTATGATACGTAATAAAGAGGATATAAAGAAGACGGTCAGTTCGTGGCTGTGGATTTTTGTGGGCTGTACGATTATGGCGGCCGGTTTCGTGTATTTCATCAATCCGTACAACATTGTCCCCGGCGGTGTGTACGGGGCAAGCATTGTGCTTCATAACCTGTTCCCGTCGTTGCAGGTCGGAACATTCGGCTATATGCTCGACATCCCTTTGATGATAATCTCCGTATTGGCGCTGGGAGGAAAATTAGGCGGGCGGACAATAGCCGCGGCTCTCACCACTCCGTTCATAATGAACGCGTTGTCGAAGCTTGCTTATCCTTCGCAAGAGGCGTTGGAGCGTCTCGACCCTGCGCAACTGCTCGGAGGGGTGCTCGACTTGTCTGACCATTTGCTGCTCACTACTGTGTTCGGAGCCGTGCTGATAGGGATAGGCTGCGGGATAGTGGTCCGCAATCAGGCCACGACAGGAGGCAGCGACATCGTGGCGATGATAATGCAGAAATATCTCGGGATACCTTTCTCCCGCGGTATATTTTTCGTTGATGGCATGGTGGTGTGCTTCGGCTTGGTTGTCATCGGCTTCGGCGTAGGCAGCGCGAAGGATGTGACCACACCGTCGCTGCACCTGATGCTTTATTCGTTGCTTGCAATCTTCATCACTTCGCGTGTTTTGGCTTTCACCATCAACGGCGCCAAAAACGACAAGCTCATCTTCATCATCAGCGACAATAAGATGGAAATGCTGCGTCAGTACATATTGAAGGACCTTGACCGCTCTGCCACGTATATGGAGAGCACAGGCCTGTATTCGGGAACGGAAAAGCAGATTCTTATGGTGGTGCTGAGCAATAAGGAAGCTACGAAATTGAAGGTGAAAATACAGGAAGAAGACCCGAGGGCGTTCGTTATCGTCACCGATGCCTACGACGCTTTCGGCGAGGGATGGAAGCAGTTGCCCACGTCGGCGGCCGAAATTCAGCCGGAGTGAGTCGTTCCGTATGCGGTTGATTTCTTGAATATTGTGAAGCCGGTGGAAAAATTGCCTCAAAAAAATATGCCGATATTTTGCAAAGTCGGATTTTTGGCATATCTTTGCACACGCTAAAGCCATTTTGGCAAACCGAAGGAGAGGTGGGTGAGTGGCTGAAACCACCAGTTTGCTAAACTGACGTAGGAGCAATCCTACCACGAGTTCGAATCTCGTCCTCTCCGCTAACATTTCGGTGCGCAGCACAAGGCGGCCGGTTTTCCGGAGAGATGGCAGAGTGGTCGATTGCGGCGGTCTTGAAAACCGTTGAGGGGAACACCTCCGGGGG